>Ga0272443_10000242_pt1 | contig 104249 bp, 75 predicted proteins | sample SSMAcet12_FD_193581 | JGI IMG/M metagenome (GOLD analysis project Ga0272443, IMG submission 193581) | Marine sediment archaeal communities from Little Sippewissett salt marsh, Falmouth, MA, United States - SSM-Acet-12 | ecosystem: Environmental > Aquatic > Marine > Wetlands > Sediment ... | reverse complement strand
ACGATATATCTCCTCGCGTTGTAAGGGAACTAAACGCGTACGCTTGTGCATTACCATGACATGTACTCCTTTCTGCAATAACATACTCTTCTCCCAATTTCTGTAAACAACGCTAGGTTTTCTTACAGATAATTCATTATGAATAACACAAAAGTAGAGAGAATTACTTCGAGGAATTAGAACTGCTACATAGTCTATAAAAATAATCATACAATAATTATAGACACCGGTTCTGTCAAATCTGCGAGGAAGATCATAAGAGCGCTCGAGAATATCGATGAACTACCACCTATCTCATTGATTATAATCACACATACCCATTATGATCATGTACATGGACTTCATACACTACTCCATCATACCGGAGCGAAGTTACTGGTGCCTGAAGCAGAATCGGATAACTTGCTACAAGGTCACACACCGATGCCAAAAGGGACAACGTTATTTTCGAAAATTATGTCCTGGGTTGGAAGAAAATTTCTGAAGTCTATGTCATACTATCATCCAGAAACACCAACACTCACATTTGAGGAAACATTGGATCTTCAGCCCTATGGATTTGCTGGATATGTACTGCACACACCAGGACATACAGAAGGTTCAAGCAGTGTGATTATAGAAGATCTGGCATTTGTCGGCGATACTATGTTCGGAATTAACAGAAAAACAATATATCCACCTTTTGCAAATGACGAACGGGAATTACTGAAAAGCTGGGAAAAATTGCTTGCCACGGGGGCAAAATTCTTCTATCCAGGACATGGATCCAAAATTTCAAGAGAAAAACTTGATTTAGCTTTGAAAATCAGATAGATAGTTAAACTACGACTATATTGACAATGAGAAGGGATTATTAAGATTTCGTAGCCATAAATCATGACAAGGAAAGCATATGTTCGAATTCAAAAAGCACATTACAAAAGAGCTCAAGGAGCTCTGGGAAGCAGATGAAAAGATCCATACTTTCTGGGAAGGTGGATCAGTTGCCACTGGATTTGATGATGAGTATTCTGACCTCGATGCTGCGCTTATCTGTGACGATGATTATGTTGAGGAGGTTTTTATAAAAACGGAAGAGTACCTTTCAGAAAATTATGGTATTCAGGAAAAATTCAGAGTGCCCGAACCTTGCTGGCACCGTCATTCACAAAGTTACTATCTATTGGAGGATTCACCAACATTCTTCTATATTGATCTTTTTGTGCAGAAGCTATCAGCAGGAAATAGATTAATGGAGTCGAACAGACATGGCACCTCCTACGTGTGGTTTGATAAGAAAAATTTGATGGATGATACTCCAATACCCGAGGAAGAATATGAGGATAAGGTACTAAAGAAGTTGAAATTTTTCAAAGACTCTTTCTTTATCAGCAAGATTGAGCTAGAAAAACAGGTGTTTCGTAGCAGAGAAGTTGATGCGCTTGATGGCTACTATAAAATGATCATTGGCAGACTTGCGTTTCTATTCAATGTGAAGAACCGTCCTGCAAAATTTGATTTTGGTCTTCTTTACTCCTATCGAGAGTGGCCCAAAGAGGATCATGAATTCGTTAAGGAATTGCTTTACGTGAAGGATATTGATGACCTGAAAAATAAATCTAAAAAAGTATTGAAAAAAGTCGAAAAATTAACAACTCAATTGCTTGAGAGATGGGGGACAACTCAACAATAATACAGTTATGGTTTATAAATTACTGCAATTCCCTTTTTGCCATCCATCTTTATAAGAAACTCTTTATCAGCTGAGATGTGTCTGAAGTACTTCATATCATGGGCTGCGGCATGTTCGTTAAACCATGACCAATTCACAAAATCCTGTTTCGAAGTATAGGGAATGGTGAAATAACCGACATTCATTGCAACAAGATTATGAAAGAAATGACTGCCCTGTGACGGCTCGATCGCCAGGTTCTGCATTCCTACTTCCACGATGATTCTTGCATGATCTATTTGACCCCATTTTGCTGGTACACCTAGAAATCTATCATTCGTCCCCCAGCGTCCCGGCCCGATCAAAATATATTGTTTTTCATCCTGACGCATTATTTTGTTGAGCTTCTCAAGCTCATCCTTCATATCCAATGTTTTAGTAGTATCGAATTTTTGGGGATCAAGATAGATAATATCGTGAATATCCTGAACGATTCCGTTCCCCATGCCTTTGGTTGTAAGTAGTATAAGCTCTTCTGGTGAGATGTCATCTATTTTGATATCAACATGCTCCTTTGTGATCATAAGTGGACGTATCTGCAGGATGTAGAAAATCGGTTTTTTAAGATACCTGCCATCTTCCTGAAATTTCATAGCAAATTCGATCTCGACCGGTACACCAAGTCCGATCTCACCGATCTCAAGCATCTTATTAATGATCTCGGAAAGGGGATATTCTCCAAAACGTATAATATTTCTGAATGTCAGCACGCGGGGACCTTTTATGAATTTTCCATCGAGGAAAGCAAGATGCTCGTAATCCCATACAGATGTGAAGGGTTTGAAGACACCTTCTTTATAGCGCTTCGTGATTGAAATTCTGTCTAGTGTGGCATCATCACCCTTTTTTAGTTCGATCTCATCATTAGAAAGTCTTAACGCATAGAAATCTCTTTGATTATTTTCGACGATCTCTGCCGGTCGTATGAGTTCGATTTTGGGATGTTTCGGGCAGTAGCGATATGCTCGTTCTCCATCAACCACAGATTTTCCAAGACCAAGTGCAATCGACGCAATTCCGTCGGTGTGCTTCATCACGAAAGTGGGATAGTAATTGTATGATTGAGCTACACCGGATAACATGGGGAAATAGTGGTCATTATAGCGAGAACCGACAACCTCCTGCACGATAACTGCCATCTTTTCTTCATCGAGTTTAAAATTGATACTCTCTATATAACAGCGAGCATTTTCCTGAAAGGGAGAAGCAAATACGAGCTTGATCGCCTCTTCGAGATGCCGTAATCTCAAATGTTTATCAGGATGATTGTTCGGTAACATATATGTATTATAGATTCCTGCAAAGGGTTGAGACTGAGAATCCTCGAGAAGTCCGGATGAGCGAATGGCGAGTGGATATTTGATCTGATCAATGTACACACTCAAACGTTCTTTTAGTTGCGGAGATAATGAGCCCATGAGAAAGATCTTTGCAATCTCTTCATCACCTTTTTCTGCAACTGATCTTCGAATATCATTATTCTCAAGAAACCAGTCATATTCGTTGGTGCCAATAATTGCTGTTTTAGGAATCTTAATATTAACAGATTCAAAATCCTTATTCACATTCATGGTTACCATAAGTGCGTTAAGAAAAGCTATACCACGACCCTTACCCCCCAGTGAACCGTCTCCCAGCTTAACGATCTTATCATCTTCATCAAGGAATGCGGGGTCGAAATTGATGACCTTTCCGCGATTTTGCCTTTGACGAATTTCATGTATTGTTCCGATCAGGAAGTCACGCAGTTGCCCTTTTGATACAAAATCTGATGGTTTGAGGGGACGGATCTGTATGGCGATCTGTACTTCTCCGTGGGCTATGAGCCATGCAGAGAAATGATTACGTTCTGCATGATATATGATCGATTCATCAGAGATCTTGTGTAAGGATTTCTCGAAATCCTGCAGATCAGACGCTCTGGTAATGACCTTTCCATCAGGAGCTTTGAACACAAAGTCACCAAAGCCAAGATTGTTCGTGATAAAGGTGCGCATATCATTGAGAAAGGATTTGGAGTATTTATACAGGAAATGGCAATCCAGCGAACTTGCTGGTTGCCGAAAGCTTTCTTCGGCAGACTGCATAAGTATCGGCAGATCTGCGCCTTCCGAGCGTATAGCTTTCACAAGTTTCAATCCACCCTCTATATCGAATTCTCCATTGATCTTGAGATTCACATTGGTGATGATGCCGATGAGGTATTCTTTATACTTTTGGTAGTAATAGAGCGCATCTTCATAATCATGCACAAGAATGACCTTGGGTCTGGCATTCATTCGCAGCCGCTTGTTCTCTTCATTGAGTTCTGACGAGATAAGTTGCTGGGTCTGGTCTAGTATCTCTTGATACAACAAGGGGACAAAAAGTGAGTAATAATCGATCGAGCTTTCTATGAGCAGGATAACTCTGACCATACCTTCTTCAGTATCAAGCGCTACATTCCATTTATCCTCAACAGATTTGATCATACCCAAAAAGAGCTTTGCGTTGCCAGTCCAGAGAAACACATCGTCAATGTAATGAAGCCGATCTTCGCTTCTGTGAATGACATCTATGTAAGATTGCTTATTAAGAAGCAGAAGGATCGGTAGGTCTGGATAGTGTTCTTTGATATCCCGGCTCAACTCGAAGGGAGTTATCTTTCCCATCCTCATCATGATGATCACCAGATCGAATTCTTTATTTTGCAGCGTCTCCATAATAGTTGAGGATTTACTCATCGGTATCGTAGTGATACGAGGTTCGTGCGTTATATTCAGCTGTTTGTACTCACCATAGAGCTGTTCTGAAAGCCGTCCATCCTGCTGGAGAATAAAGGCATCGTAAAAGTTAGAAATCAGTAGGATATCTTTCACTCGACGTTTCATGAGGTTATGGAAAATATCCTCACCAAACTTAAATTTATTATAATATTTGTTAAGTTCTTCCAGCTTCATATTATTTATAAATGACTGCCAGTCCTTTTCGTCCATCCATTTTTACCACCAATGGATGATCTACTTGTACGTGTAGGAAATAGTCAGTTTTCTCGATGATTCTCTGGTTTTCAAGCCACACCCAATCAATGTAATCCGTGTCGGAAACATACGGAATACTGAAGTATCCCACATCCATAGAAACGAGATTATGAAAGAAGTGTGTACCCTGTGAACTATCTACTACAAAATCTTCAAGCCCGGTTTCTATGATGATCTTTGCCATATTGATGTCCGGCCATTTTACAGGAATGCCCAGAAATTTATCTCTTGAGCCCCAGCGTCCAGGACCGATGAGAATGTAATTCCTGTCTTCAGCTTTCATACGTTCGTTGATTCTGGATATCTCGTCACGCATAAATTCTGTTTTGGTCTTATTCCATTTTTTTAGATCAACAAAGATGACATCATAGATTGTGTCGATCAATCCATTTCCCATTCCGTTTTCTGTGTAGAGCATGAGTTGGTCTCTGTTCAGATTACCAGAATCAATGAATATCTCTTCTGTATTTATGGTTAGGGGTCGAATCTGTAGCACATAAAAAGTGGGAAATATTTTTTCCTTTTCATTTTTCTCGAGACTTACTGCAAACTCGATCTCGACTGGTACTCCCATTGCTTTTTCTCCAATATCTAGGATTTCTTCCGATATCTTAGCAAGGGGGAAGTAATTATATTTCAGTATGTCTGCAAAGGTGACGACCTTCATTCCTTTGGTGGTGACTCCATCAATAAGACGGTTGTTCTCATAATCCCACATGGAGGTCATATGTTGAAGAGTGCCGTGCTTTTCTGCTTCACGGATCTTTACCTGAAACAGAGTTGTTTCATCACCGTCGAGTAAATTGAAATCTTGTTTGTTCATATCAACTGCATAAAAATATTTTTGGGAATCACGAACAAGCTCTTCTGGTGGGATGATCTCCATTTTTGGATATTTCGGGCAAAATCTGAAATTACGTTCACCTTCAACAACCGCCTTTCCCAAACCAACAGCAAGAGATACAACTCCATCATTGCTTTTGAGATATGATATTGGATAGAAATTATAAGACTGTCCCACTCCAGAAAAATGTGGATAATAATAACCGCTGAAGTTACATCCTACGATTTCCTGAATGATTACAGCCATTTTCTCTTCTTCAACTTTATAATTTATGCTCTCGATATAACTTCGTGCGCTTTCCAAATACACTGAAGAGAATACCAGTTTGATAGCCTGGCATAATTGTTTTAGACGGACGTTTTCATTAGTATGAATATTGGGAAGCAGGAAGGTCTTATAAATGCCAGCAAAAGGTTGGGATTGGGAATCCTCAAGGAGTCCTGAGGATCTTACTGCAATAGGATAGGTTATCTCATGAATGAATATTCGTAGTTTTTTTACAAGTTCACGAGAGAGAGTTCCCTCCTCGAAGATTTCCTGAATTTCCTGATCAGATTTTGAGATGACCCATTCGCCGATCTTATTGTGTTCAATAAAGGAATCATATTCTGAGGTTCCGATGATCGAGGTGCTGGGGAGAGCGATATTCACTTCCGGGAATTCTTCCTCAAACTCCATAGTTACAAGCAGTGCATTCAAGAATGCAAGTCCACGACCCTTTCCTCCAAGAGAACCCTCTGATAATCGAATGATCTGATCAACTTCCGAGAGAGTAGAACGTTCAAAGTTAATGATCTTGCCTCGAGTTCGTTTTTGCCTAACAGTACTGAAAACATTGAGAAGGTATTGTCTCAACTCCTCAAGATCTTTGAAGTCGTCAATCTTGGTGGGACGCAGCTGCTTAGCTACCTGTATTTCACCATGAGCAACAAGCCAGCTGGAAAAATGATTTCGTTCGCCATGATAACGAAGTGATTCAACGGGAAGTGTTTTGATCTTATCCACAAATTCAAAGAGGGTATTTGCCCGATCTATTTCATTTTCCTTTTGATCGCGGAAAATAAAATCCCCATAGCCAAGATTATTCTTGATGATGTCCTGCAGATCATGAAGCAAGGTTTTGGATGATTTATTGAGAAAACTTACGTCCATATCATATGCTTTTTTTTCATTTTCGATATCCGAGGACTGCAAGATAATCGGAGTTTCCATATTATGATCTCTCATCTGCTGGATAAGTTTGAAGCCAGCTTCGGGATCAAGTACGCCATCATTAAAGAATTTCACATCTGAAATAACTGCAACAAGAAACTCCTGATATTCCTCCACAAAATTGATTGCATCATCATAGGAACTTACGAGGATGACTTTTGGTCGAGCTCTCATCTGAAGCCGCTTATTGATATCGCTGAGTTCTTCATTGATGAGACGCTGCGTCTGTTTGAGAATTTCAGAGTAAAGTAGCGGAAGGAACATGGAATAATAGATGATCGAATCTTCGATGAGTAGAATTACTCTCACATAGCCCTGCTTGGTGTCATACTCCACATTGTGCATATCCTCAACCATTTTGACCATCGCGAGAAAGAGTTTTGTGTCTCCATTCCAGAGAAACACTTTATCTATAAATTGCATCTCCTCTTCATTCTTCTCAACGATCGAGATATCCGATTGTACATTGAGGAGAAGGAGTACTGGCATATTTGGATATTTTTGTTTTATTCGTCTACTGAGTTCAAATGGGCTTATCTCTCCGATCCTCATCATCGTGATGACCAGATCAAAAGAGCGGTTCTCGAGCATTTCAAGTGCCTGTCTTCCAGTCGGTACACTCGTGACACGAGGTGCAGTGCTGAGATTAAGCTGCCGATATTCGCCAAAGATCTGTTCAGATAATCGTCCATCTTGTTCAAAGATGAAGGCATCGTAGAAGGTTGAGACCAAGAGGATTTCACTGATGTGGTACTTCATCAAATTGTGGAAGTTGTCTTCACCGAATTTGAATTTGTTATAATAATAATTTATTTTGGATAGATCCATGCAGACTCCTTATAATAACTTATGAAATTATCAAACAAGATTAATCGTAAGTAAAATTTAGTGCAAATTTTTTGTGAATTTTGACATTTTTTTATACATTAGAGCCATTTGGTAGAGAAAGGAATGTTTTCATGGAATATAAATATCTTCACATTAAACCAGAAGTTCAGGAGGCATTAAATCTTGGAAAGCCCATCCTTGCTCTTGAATCAACCATTATTTCCCACGGTATGCCATATCCGGAGAATATTCGAACGGCGAATCAGGTTGAGCAGGTTGTTCGCGATAATAGCGCAGTACCGGCAACAATTGCAATAATTAACGGAAATTTGAAAGTTGGTTTATCAGACGAAGAGCTAGAATTTTTAGCTCAGAGTAAAGATGTTCATAAAGTATCCCGAAGAGATATCCCGTATGTGATATCACAACAACTTCATGGAGCAACTACTGTAGCAGCAACGATGATCATCGCTGAGATGGTAGGAATCAAAGTATTTGTTACCGGTGGGGTTGGTGGAGTTCATCGAGGAGCTTCTGAAACTTTTGATATTTCTGCCGATCTGCAAGAGCTTACAAAAACCAATGTAGCAGTTGTATGTGCCGGTCCCAAAGCCATCCTCAATATAGGACTCACACTCGAATATCTAGAAACTCAAGGGGTGCCAGTCATTGGATTCGATACTGATGAAATGCCTGCTTTTTATACACAAACGAGTGAATGTAAAGTTGATTGTTGTATGGATTCAGAAAGAAAAGTTGCTGAATTGCTCAAAACAAAATGGGAGCTTGGATTACAAGGTGGTGTAATGATTGCAAATCCCATACCTGAAGAATTTGAAATGGATAAGGGAATGATAGATAATGCTATTGATTCGGCACTGAAAATTGCAAGGCAAAAAAACATCGCTGGTAAAGAAATCACTCCTTTTTTGTTGAATTCAATAAAAGAGTTTACAGGGGGAGAAAGTCTTACTACGAACATCGAATTGGTGAAGAATAATGCTAAAGTCGGGAGCAGAATAGCTTGTGAACTTGCTTCTCTGTTTGATGAAGATTGAGAAAAAAACTCATCCAAAAAGTCTGAATTAATAAAAGTTCATAAAATTTTCTAATCCTCTTGACAAAAGAAATTTTTATACTCGCATTTATACACAAATGAAAATAAAGACGAAACACATCTTCATCACCGGAGGAGTGGTGTCGTCTCTCGGAAAGGGAATAGCTTCTGCATCCATCGGATACCTTTTGAAGAAACTTGGATACGAAGTTACTATACAAAAATTAGATCCCTATTTAAACGTTGATCCGGGCACGATGAGTCCTTTCCAACACGGTGAAGTTTTTGTGACTGATGATGGTGCAGAAACCGATCTTGATCTCGGTCATTACGAGCGTTATCTTGATATTTCTCTAAACCAGAAGAGCAATGCAACCACTGGTCAGATCTATGATACTGTTATTCAGAATGAGCGCCGGGGTGTGTACCTTGGTAAGACAGTACAGGTAATCCCGCACATCACAAACGAGATAAAGAAACGCATTACAAGTCTTGATAAAAGTTATGATATCGTGATCTCAGAGATCGGCGGTACCGTGGGAGATATTGAAAGCTTACCCTTTCTCGAAAGCATCAGGCAGTTCCGTTTGACCTATGGTGCAAAACATTGTTTTTTTATTCATCTTACCCTTGTGCCCTACATTTCTGCAGCCGGAGAATCCAAAACCAAACCCACACAGCATAGTGTGATCAAGCTTCGTGAAATCGGTATTCAACCGGATATGCTTATCTGCAGAACAAGCAACAGACTCACTAAAGAAATGATGCGGAAGATATCACTCTTTACCAATGTTTATGATGAAAATGTGATTGAGGGACTTGATACATCGTGCATATATCAGATCCCGATCCTGTTTTATGAGCAGGGAGTGCATGATATTATTTGCAAGTATTTTGATATCCCTTCCGCAGGAATAGATTTTCTGGTTCTGGATAATTTTATCAATAAATTTAATAACCCGGATAAAGAGGTTACCATTGCACTTTGCGGTAAATACGTTCGACATCAAGATGCGTATAAAAGCATTACAGAAAGTCTGATCCATGCTGGTGTTGATTTTTCTGCAAAAGTAAAAATCAAGAGCATTGATACCGATAAATTATTCCCGAAAGACAAACCTCCTGACGAAACAAAACTGGATGAGATCCTTGGTGATGTAGATGGTATTTTGATACCGGGTGGATTTGGTGTTCGGGGAATTGAGGGAAAGATTGAGATCGTTAATTTTGCACGCACTCATAATATACCATTTTTCGGAATTTGTCTGGGGATGCAATGTGCTGTAATAGAATTTGCTCGAAATGTACTTGGCTACAAAGATTCACACAGTGCAGAATTTGACGAAAAAACTACTCATCCTGTTATTGATCTTATGCTGGAACAAAAAGAAATAGAGAATATGGGCGGTACCATGCGTCTCGGGGCATATCCCTGTATGATTCAACAAGATTCTCTCACCTATGATATCTATCAGAAGGATAAGATTTCCGAACGTCATAGACACCGTTATGAGTTCAACAATGAGTATAGAGATGAGTGTGAGAAGAATGGTATGGTTATTGCCGGAACCTCACCCGATAATCGGTTGGTCGAAATTATTGAAATTCCGGAACATCCATTCTTTATCGGAGTTCAGTTTCATCCAGAATTCAAATCCCGACTTGAACATTCTCACCCTATCTTTCATTCATTCATAAAGGCTGCGCTAACCTATAAAGGGCATAAGCAAGAAGAATGAACAATGTAAAAATTCATAAGAAAGGTCCATTCACGATCATTGCAGGTCCCTGTGCCATTGAGACAAAAGATGATTGTTTTCTTATTGCGGAGAAATGTAAAAAAATTTGTGACATGCTTCATCTTAACTACATATTCAAAGCATCATATAGAAAAGCTAACAGGACTTCATTTAGTTCATTCAGAGGTGTTGGATTGGAAACGGGACTCAATATCCTTGATGAAGTAAGACAGAAGTTCAATGTACCAGTACTCACCGATGTACACGAACGTCATGAAGTTGAGGCAGTTTCCCGCATTGCTGATGTGATTCAAATTCCTGCTTTTCTCTCACGACAGACAGAATTGATCGAAGCAGCAGCCGAAACCGGTAAGATTATTAATATAAAAAAAGCGCAGTTCATGTCACCCAAAGGTGCCAGACATGCCTGTGAAAAAGCAGTTAACGCAGGATCACAAGAAGTAGTCCTTACTGAGAGGGGTACGTTCTTTGGCTACAATGATCTTGTCGTTGACTTCAGAAATTTTCAAATTATCGATTCGTGGGGAATACCAATAATTTATGATGTGACACATAGCTTACAACAACCTTCAATAGATACAATGTCGAGTGGGAATCCTGAGTTTGTGTTAAGCATGGCATCCGCAGCAGTAGCGACAGGAAACCTTTCCGGACTTTTTCTGGAAACACATCCCGAACCAGCAAGAGCAAAGAGCGATGCCCGTTCTATGTTACCATTAAATCAATTAGAAAAGGTGCTTCAGCATATAAGAAAATTGTTAGATTTAGCATAATTTTTCTTAGTTTGTAGCTATCAAAAAATAAAAAAGTTGCATTTTTTTTATTAATTTCTAAAAATTACAAGTGAGATACTATGAAATATAAATTATTTTTGTTTGATATTGACGGAGTGTTTACAGATGGGGGACTGTATTATACGAATACATCGGACATCATAAGAAAGTTCCATGTGCAGGATGGATTAGGAATCCGTCTTCTACAACACACAGCGATAGTACCTGTAGTTGTCACCGGAAAAAGATCCGAAGCTGTAACTCAACGAATGAAGGTTCTTGGAATCGATCATGTATATCAGAAAGTACGTAATAAATTAGCCACCGTTCAAGAGATTAGTGAAAAATTTTCAGTTTCTTTGAATGAGATTATCTTCATGGGTGATGACTGGAATGATTTTCCTATACTCGAAAAAGTGGGTTGTAAAATTACTGTTCCTGCATCTCCACCAGAAATTCAACAAATCTGTGATTATGTAACAAAAAAAGCAGGTGGTGATGGAGCAGTCAGAGAAGCGATAGAATGGCTTCTTCGAAAGGAAAATTTGTATGAAAGCGCAGTACAGGAATTTATGGAATATCTAAAAAATCATGAATAAAATAGTACTCTTATTGCTTCTCATTTCGTTGCTATCTTGTTCTAAGAACGATGGTCAGATTTCATTTGAGGATATGGGAAAAGATGCAATAGAAATAACTGATTCGATAATGGTGTACAGCTCTTCCAAAGAGATAACCCTATGGACGTTGTACGCTGACCGATTGATAAAATATCCAAAAAAAGATATCATGAACCTCTCAAACATCGAGCTGAAACTCATGGAAAAAGATGGCTCACTTGGAGCAACGATCTATGCAGATAGCGCTCAGGTGAATGAGGATGCTGAAACTGTGTATGCCGAAGGTAATATTAAAATCTATTCAAAAGATGGTGATATTTTCGGGAAGTCAATCACATGGGATAGAAAAAAAGATGAGATTTTATCTGATGATTCAGTGAGGGTCATTAAAAATGGGAACATTATCAAGGGTGATAGTTTTTTCAGCGATTCACGTTTTCATCACGTAACATTACACAAAGCTTCTGGAGAAGGAGAATTGGGTGAAACTGAAGTGCTTTGGTAGCCTTGTTCTGCTTCTGATTTTGACGAGTGTACTCTTTGCACAGGAGAGTGATCATCGCTATGTCCTCAAAAAAGCGAATACTGTGAAAATTGACATAACACAAAAAGATACTATTACAACACTCACTGGTGATGTTAATTTAATCTATAATGGAATCGAGTTTTATGCAGACAACGGACAGATTTATCAGAAAGAGAAGAAAGTCAAACTGTTTGGAAATGTCCGTGCGATTGATGATACCCTCGAAGCAGGAGCTCAAAAAGCTCTTTATTTACACAAAGACCAAAATCTTCAGCTTGAGAAGAATGCTTATTTCATAGAGAATTCTGACACAACACAGCTTCGCAAACTCACCGCCAGGTTTGTTGAATATAACAAAGCAAAACAAAAAATCACTGCACTGAATGATATTATTGCTGATGACTTCCTGGAAGAAATTACCTGCGAATGCGGAAAATTTATTTTTGATCTTGATACAGACTATGGACTGGCAAGAGATGATCCAGTGCTTACCATCCACAGAGATAATGAGATAAAAATCTACAGTAAACAGATGGAACTCTTTGCAAAAGACAAGAAATTCACCGCCACTTATGATGTAAGAGTCGAAATGGAAGATTCTTATGCAACATCGAATTTTCTGATCTTTTTTGATGAAGAAAAGAAAGCAGTATTACTTGGAGAACCAAAATTCTCTAGTGAAATCTCAAAAGCGTATGCTGATGAATTTCAGATATATTTCGAGGATGAAGCAATTAGAGAACTTATACTGGTTAATAATGCACTAATCCATTTCCGCGAGGAAGCATCCATGGGAAGGGAGAATTCGCTTTTTGCAGAGAAAGTTATCATAAAAATTAAGAATAATAAACTCAATTATATGTATGGAAAGAAGGTTTCAAAAAGTTACTTTGAGCAGCAGGAACGGAATAGTGAGGAAAAACTGATCAATAAATTGAAAACTGCGAATCTAGAAGTATTTTTTGATGAGGAAGAAAAGATTCAAAAGATCATTGCAGAAAATGATATCAATGGAAGATATATATTTACAAGTTCAGATGAGATTCTCAAATAATAATATGTCGCCTAATACTACAAGTATCATACGAACTAAAGACCTGGTTAAGGTCTATGGGAAAAAGAAGGTTGTAAAGAAAGTATCTATTGAAGTAAAACAAGGTGAGATTGTTGGCTTACTTGGACCCAATGGAGCAGGTAAAACAACGACTTTCCATATGATGATCGGACTTATAAAAGCAAATAGTGGTCATGTACTGCTAGATAATGTTGATATCACAAAAATGCCTATGTATAAACGTGCACGAATGGGTATAAGTTATCTATCTCAGGAACCATCTATCTTTAGCAAATTATCTGTAAGGGATAATGTCATGGCAATCTTGGAGACGCAGAATTATAGACGACGGGAACGTAAAGAAAAACTGATAGAAGCACTAGATGAGCTTGATCTCACAAAATTAGCAAACCAGAAAGCGTATTCTCTCTCTGGGGGGGAACGCAGAAAACTAGAGATCACCCGTTCACTAATTACCAATCCAAAATTTTTATTTCTTGATGAACCATTTTCTGGAGTAGATCCGCTAGCCGTCTCCGATATTCAGGATATTATCATTAAACTACAGAAAAAGAATATTGGGATTTTAATAACTGACCATAATGTTATCGATACTTTACAAATAACGGACAGAGCATATATTATCTACGAAGGTAAAGTCCTTCTTTCGGGTACATCCCGGGAATTAGTAAATGATCCGCAAGCACGGAAAATTTATTTAGGCGAAAGATTTTTAGAATATGATTTTAAATAGTAACCAAATCAATCTGAACAGATTTTATCAAAAATAATACAAGATAAAAATGCAAAGAAAACCATCATGGTTGAAAGCAGAGATGCTAGGAGCTTCGCATACTGCAAATATGAATCGGCTGATTTCTCGATATAAACTCCAAACTGTGTGTGAAAGTGCCCGTTGTCCAAACAGAGGAGAATGTTTTGAGAAAGGTTCTGCCGTCTTTCTGATCATGGGAGACGAGTGTACACGCAACTGTAGTTTCTGTGCGATCAAAACGACAAAAAATCCACTTCCCCTCGATTCAGATGAGCCAAAAAGAGTTGCAGAGCTGACCAAAGAAATTGGACTTAAACACGTTATTATTACTTCAGTAACAAGAGATGACCTTGAGGATGGAGGAGCTGAACACTTTGCCAGAACGATACGTGAAATAAGGAAAGTATGCGGAGAGTCGATCTATATTGAAGTGCTCACACCAGATTTTATGGGAAATACCTCTGCAATAAATGCTGTTATCAATGAAAAACCAACGATCTTTAATCATAATCTGGAGACTATTAAGAGATTATATTCAAAGATTCGACCTCAAGCAGATTACAATCGTTCTTTGGGACTACTGAAATATGTAAAAGAAAATATACCAGAGATCATTACGAAAACAGGTATCATGGTTGGACTTGGTGAAACTGATGAAGAGGTTGTAACACTGATGAAAGATACACGTGAAGCAGGCGTGAATATGCTCACAATAGGACAATATTTACAAGCAACGAAGCAGAATCTACCGGTTAAGGAATTTATTCATCCTGAAATTTTCAGACAATACAAAGAAAAAGGTGAGGATATGGAATTTCTTTATGTGGAATCTGGTCCACTGGTAAGAAGTTCATATTATTCTCTGGATTTGGAAACCATTATCAACAACGAAGGAAAGCGAGGTATGTAGCTATGCAGATTACCATTACGGCACGACATTTTGAATTAACAGACCCCATCAGGGATTACTCCGAAAGTGCGATCAGAGGTTTAAAGAAATATTTCGATAATATCATCATAGCAGAGATGATACTTCAAGTCGAAAAAAACAGAAATATCGCAGAGTTAAATTTAAGTGTAAAAAAATTATCGTTAGTTGCAAAAGCTCGTGAAAATGATATGTATTCAGCTATAGACAGTGTAGTAAGAAAGATGGAACGACAGATAAAACGAAAAGTGGGAAAAATGAAAAATCATCATGGCAATGGTAATGTAGCCCTGAAAACACTCGAACGAACTGAGTTAGAAACACCAAATATCACTCGAAAAACCATGAATGCTGTAGAACTTGATATTGATAGCGCGATCGATACTCTTGCCAAAAGTAATGATGATTTCTTTATTTTTAAAAATATGGGTAACGATATGTATACTATGATAAAAAAGATAAAAGATGGCTATGAGGTCATCGAAATACGATAAATGAGGCTTTTATGGAAAGCTTAACTGTTGAAAAACTCTTTGAACTCAAACAGAAAGATTTTGTTCTGACACTTCTAACAAAAAAAAAGGGATTGTCAAAAGAGATACCCACTCCAGAACTATCTCGTCCTGGGCTTGCTTTTGCTGGCTTTACAGACACCTATGCCTATGATAGGGTACAGGTGCTTGGAGAAACAGAAGTACAGTACTTAAAATCCCTTGAACCTTCTGCGCGATATGATAAGATAAAAAATCTTTTCTCGCAGTTCGATATTCCATGTTTAGTAACTTCAAAAGGACTTTTTCCTACAAAAGAATTGGTTTTTTTGGCTGATGAACATAATATTCCTGTGATACAATCCCGGTTGAAGACCACAGCCCTTTTTCATGGTTTAACGAATTTTCTTCAGGACTGGTTTGCTCCTTCAAAATCTATTCATGGCACACTTGTCGATGTATTCGGAGTTGGTATTCTAGTAACCGGTTCAAGTGGAATAGGTAAAAGTGAATGTGCCCTTGAACTTGTTTCACGCGGTCATCGTCTCATTTCAGATGATGTGGTTCATATTAAAAAGAAGATGAATATAATTATGGGAGAAGCAAATAAACAGCTTGGGCATTTTATGGAGATACGAGGTATTGGGCTTCTTGATATAGAAACAATGTTTGGTGTTCGTTCAATAAGAATGCAAAAACGTATTGAAACACAAGTAGAACTCATTCCTTGGAGACATAATATGGACTACGAACGAATCGGGCTTAAGGAGCGTTTCAACCGTATTATTGATATTGAAATTCCAATAATATATTTACCAGTCTCTCCCGGAAAGAGTATTGCGGTGATCGTTGAGGTCATTGCAATGAATCATATGCTGAAAGTCTATGGGCATAATGCAGCAGAAGTATTTAATGAAAGAATTCAAAAAGAAATTGAGCGGAAAAATAGAATTCGGACATACCTTGAAACTGATAAAGAATAAATGATAAAAAAAGTTGTAACACTGGCTAACAAGCTTGGTATTCATGTGCGTCCCGCTTCATTGATCTCCAAAATTGCCTCGAAATATAGATCTTCTTTTCTGATTCGAAAAGATGATATGGAAATTAATGGAAAGAGTGTGATGGGTATCATGATGCTTGGTGCAGGACAAGGGAGTGAACTCGAACTCGTTTTTGATGGCATAGATGAAGAAGAATTGATGGAAGAGATCGTTGGACTTTTCGAAGATAATTTTGGAGAAGATTAATGGAAATACTTGAGGGTTGTGCTGTTGCTTCCGGAACCGTTGCTGGTACAGTAACTGTAATAAAAACTCATATCTATCAGGTTTCTCAGGGTAATATAAAAGAGAAAGAAGTAAATCAGCAAATCCAACAATTTCAGGATGCGATAAAACGTGCTGTCAATGAGATCGATTTGATGCTCAGTTACCTTGAGACCCACGCAAAGGACGAACGAGAAATCCTCCTCTCACACAAACAGATGCTAAGCGATGAAGTGTTCATTGAAGAGGTTATACAAATAGTCCAGAAGGAACTGATCCCTGCTGACCAAGCTGTGAAAAAATATATTGATTCACTTGTCAACAAGATCAATGATCTCGATAATGAATTACTCATCCAACGAAAAGAGGATTTCGAAGACATTAAAACAAGGATTATCAGAAACCTTCACCAGAAGGAATTACAAAAAAAAGATCAGATACCAAAAGAACGAGTAGTAGTGATTTCAGAAATTATTCCTTCATTAATTCTGACGATCAAAAAAAGTTCTCCCCTTGCATTAGTGGCAGAAACAGGGTCACTCCATTCTCATTCTGCAATTATCGCAAAATCTCTTGGTGTTCCTGTTATTTTTAATATGCATCATGCGACCAAAGTGCTTCACGAGAATGCATATGTTATCGTAAATGGTTCTAAGGGAGAAGTTATTTTAGAACCATCTGAAAAAAGGAAGAAGGAATATGAAAAATTTAAGCAGCATCAACATGAGATACTCAAAGAGAAGATCGCTCTTCTAAAAAAACCAATAACAACAAAAGATGGTGTTTCCATTGAGCTCATGGGCAATATCGAATTTCCGGAAGAATGTGATTCTCCTGAGATTATGTATTCTGATGGTATCGGTTTGTTCAGAACTGAATTTATATATTTTCTGGAAAACACCTTCCCGTCAGCAGAAAAACAGGCAGAAGTCTATAAAAAAGTAATTTCTTCAATACCCGAAGGAAAACCTATTTATGTAAGAGTTTTTGATGTTGGTGGTGATAAACTACAACGTGAATTCGGATTGCATAAAGAGAAAAATCCTAATCTTGGATGTAGGGGAATTCGCTTTCTGCTGAAGTATAAGGAAATATTCAGGCAACAGATAAGAGGAATTCTTTTTGCTTCTTCTAAGGGAAATATTAAGATCATGCTCCCCATGATAAGCTCTCGCGAAGAGATCGTAGAAAGCAGAAAAATCATTAATGAAGAAATGGATTTCCTAAAAAAAGAGAAAATTCCATATGATGAAGAGATTGATTTAGGAATAATGGTCGAGATACCTTCTTCTGCGATCATGGCTCATGAGTTAGCAGACGATGTGGATTTTTTTAGTATTGGTACTAATGATCTAACCCAGTATGTACTTGCAGCAGACAGGAATAATGAAACACTTTCGGATGATTTTACTTATTTTCATCCTGCTGTTCGTGCTCTTATTGAGACGGTCATTCATGCTGGAAAAAATAAACACATAGATGTGAAGATGTGCGGAGAGATGGCAGGTGACCCTCTAGCAGTTCCGCTTTTACTTGGCATGGGTTTGCGATCATTTAGTGCGAATATCAATAATTTTGTAGAAGTTAAAAAGATCATCGAAAGATATACCATTCCAGAACTTGAAGCGTTTTATCAGAAACATAGATCTGCATCTCAAAATGAGATCACCAGGACCTTAAAAAAATTACTATAAAAAAAACAAATTTTTTATGAAAGGAGAGTAATGTCTTCATCAATTAGTTTAGATTATATCGGTAACTTCAATCGCTTTGATACAGAGCAAATGTATGAACAGATTATTTCTCTTCCTCAGCAGATACATGAAAGTTACTTTAGCCAAGAAAAAAGTACCATTTCAAGGTTTTATAAGAATATTTCTAAGATCTATATCTGTGGTATGGGTGGATCTGCAATTGCAGGTGATATCGCAAAGATTCTTTTCGGAGACAAGCTAAAAATTCGTGTTTTCAAGGATTACTATCTTCCCCCTTTTCTTGATGAATCCACACTTGGTATTGTATGTAGTTATTCTGGTAATACTGCCGAAACCGTCTCATGTTTTAATATTCTAAAAAAAGCAGGTGCTCAAATAGCGATGGTTACATCAGGAGGGATACTTAAACACTATGGTACAGAAGAAGGTTATCTTATAAAACTTGTTCCCACTGGATTTCAGCCTCGTGCAGCGATAGGACATCTTTTTTTCTCAATCGTTAAGATACTTGAGGAATTAGAATTAATCAAAGATCAGACGATCAATGTAAAACTTACACATCTAAATCTAACCACAAAACTCAAACTTATTAATAGAGATGTAGAAGAATCCACTAACCTTGCAAAAGCTTTAGCACAAAGAATTTATAAAAGATTACCTATTATTTATAGTAGTAACCCTCTATTATATCCACTTGCCTATCGATTTAAATGTCAAATTAATGAAAATGCAAAAATTCATGCGTTCTGTAACACATTTTCTGAGATGAATCATAATGAGATTGAAGGGTGGGAGAGTAATTATATTCTTCCTATGATTCCAATTTTCATTAGAAATTTTGACGAGAAAAAAGAATATATCAAACGAATTCAGATCTTTAAGGATATTATCCGAGCCTCTGAAGAGGAGAAAAAGGAAGAAAGACCTTCATATGAAGAAATAGAATTCCTGGAGATCTTTACTGATGGAAAAACTTTAATGGGAAAAATATTTTCTACTATTCTTCTCTGTGATATGATAAGTTATTATTTAGCTATTTTAAATCATATTAATCCCAATGAGATAAATTTCATAGATATACTTAAGAAGTCAATGTAGTGGAACTATGCAGAATTCAGTAAATATCGTCTTTCTCACTTCAGGCAAGAGTCGTGGTTCAAATTTTGAGGTGGTCATGAAGCATTTATCAAAACTTGATTTACACATAAAAGTTCCATTTCTGATTATTACAAGAGATGATGCACCTATACAATATCGTGCAGAGAAATTTGGTATTGAATGCATACTCCTAAAAAACAGAGATACTTTTGAAGAGGATTTACTGGCACTGCTCGAAGAATATGACATCGACCTTATTGTGCTTGCAGGTTTTATGAGAAAGCTTTCTCATAGCTTTTTGTGTGAATTTTCTGGCAAAGTGATCAACATTCATCCTGCGCTTCTTCCAAAGTATGGTGGAAAAGGTATGTATGGTATGCGTGTTCACGAGAAAGTTTTTCTAAAGGGTGATGAGGAATCCGGTGTCACGGTGCATTATGTGAATGATGACTACGATGCTGGACCGATCATAGCTCAACGAAAAATTCCAATAGGTCATTGCTCAAGTGCTGAAGAAATTGCCCATGAGGTGCTACAGATCGAGCATATACTCTATCCGGAAGTTATCGAAAAATTAGCTCGAGATTTTTTGCAGTCCCACAAATAAAAAATTCTTTTTTCGTGAAACGAATAGCTCTCACCACACTTGGTTGTAAAACAAATCAATTTGAGTCCGAAGCGATTTTGGATCAGTTTATTAAAAATGGTTTTTCACTTGTACCACTTGAGGAGAATCCAGATGTTGTGATTATCAATACCTGCTGTGTTACAAACCGGGCTGAATATAAATCTCGCTATGCTATTAGAAAAGCACTTGAACTTGTTGGTTCTAAGGGTAAGGTCGTCGTAACTGGCTGTTATGTTAACAAAGGAAGCTCATTTCTGGAGAAAATTAAAAATCGAATTGAGCTATTTAAAAATGACCAAAAGCAGAATATCTGTGATATACTTTTAGAAAGACACCAGCATCACGTATCAGATTTTATCAATATGACAACAGATACTTATCATCTTCATACACGTGTTCCGGTAAAAGTTCAGGATGGATGTAATTTTTTTTGTTACTACTGCATTTTGCCCTATGTTCGAGGAGAACCACAAAGCAGGTCGCGAGACTCGATCATAGAACAAGTGGAAAATCTTGCAAAAAATGGAGTGAAGGAGATAATCTTAACAGGCATTAATCTGGGGTTGTACGGGGAGGATCTCTCTCACTATACCTTGTTGAATCTACTACAGGATCTTTTGAGAACAGAAATTAAACAGATACGTTTGAGTTCGCTGGAACCGATGTTCTTTACCGAAGAACTCATCAATTTTTTTGCTTCGCATGACAGAATCTGCCCTCATTTTCATATTCCTTTGCAAAGTGGATCTGACGCTATTCTAAAAGCAATGAATCGAACTTATTCGACAAAGGATTTCTCAAATATCATACAGAGGATTAAAGAAGAAATCCCGAATGCAGCGATCGGTTGTGATGTCATTGTGGGCTTTCCCGGTGAATCCGAAGATGAGTTTATAAAGACACGCAGATATATAGAAGAATTGCCTATAACCTACCTTCATGTATTCCGATATTCACCAAGAGAATGTACAAAGGGAGCAGAAATGAAGATAGGTATTTGTGGCTCAGTGAGTAAAAAAAGAATGCAAATCTTGCAAACTCTAGGGATGAACAAGAAAAATGAATACATGGATTTTTTGATTACACATAAAATTCCCCTAAGAGCAGTTCTAGAAACTCATCACAATGGCTTATGGAATTCTGTTTCGAATCATTATATAAAGGTCTATTATCGAGATGAAACTGCCAGAAATGGTATGCTGAAGGAACTTGTTGGCTACAAAAAAATTCAATCTTCTAATGGAATTATTGCAAAGGAAATCCAGAGGTGATTGAGATCAAAGGTTTGAAAAAGAATCTTGACGGTGCGCAAGTATTAGATGGCGTTGATCTTGTAATAGAGAAGCATAAGACAACAGTTGTAATAGGTGAAAGTGGTTGTGGAAAAACGGTGTTATTAAAACATATAATTGGTTTTTTCAAACCTGACAAAGGTGAGATCTACTGTGGCGGTAAACGTATCGATAGGCTGTCGTTGAGAGCACTCAATACTATACGAAGAAAAATGACGATGGTTTTTCAGCACTCTGCCCTGTTCGATTGGCTTAGTGTTTACGAGAACATCGCTCTTCCTCTGAGGGAACAGCATCGACTTGGTGAAGAGGAAATTCAAAAGCTTGTGAAGGAGAAACTTGAAATGGTTAGCATGTCCGGGCAGGAAAATAAAACACCTTCTGAACTCAGTTTCGGTATGCAGAAGCGTGTGAGTTTAGCAAGGGCACTTGTTTTCAATCCTGAATATATACTCTATGATGAACCAACCACTGGACTCGATCCAATCATCGCAAATAATATAATTGAGTTGTTTTCGACTTTTCAGAAGGAACTGCATACTACCTCATTGATCGTGTCTCATGACATCAGTATTGTATTCAAGATCGCAGATAAAGTAGCTCTACTCAAAAATGGTAAGATTATTTTTCAGGGTACGGTTTCTCAACTCGAAAAAAGTAATGATCCCTATATTAAAAAATTTATTTCGCGGTAGAAAAGAGAAATATGCAAACCAAAAAAAGTGAATTAATTGTTGGATTTGTTGTTATCATTGCGATGTTGATCGTGATAGTAGGAAAAGTGGTAATTACAGGCAACAAGAAGAAGACCGACATGTATGAAGTAGCTGTTGTATTTCCTGAGGTTGGTGGTTTGGAAACGGGTAATCCAGTATATATTCATGGCGTCCGTGGTGGTAAGGTTGAAGATATTGAACTTCAACAAGATAGAGTAAATGTGGTGCTTCTTCTCAACAGGAATGTTCAACTCAAAAGTGATGCAGAGATAATGATCGTGGAACGAGGTATGATGGGTGAAAGGGAAATAGCAATAAACCCAGGCATATCCCAGAAGAAATTGGATATCTCTCAACCTGTGAAAGGGTTGTTTACTATTGGTTTTAATAAAACAATTTCTCGCGTGGCAAGTACACTGAAAAATATCAATTCTCTCTCTATATCTATTGAGGAAATAATGAGTGAAGAGAAGGATATTACTACAATTAGAGCAGTTATTAATAATTTCAATGAGATTTTGAGTAATGTAAATACAATTATCAAAAATAATAAAGATGCTGAGATAAATTTTAAAAAAATAAATGGTATTATTTCTAAGCTTGATTCTCTTATTGCAAAGAATGACGAGAAGGTGACTCGTATAATTGCCTTTGCTGATGAGCGACTTCACAAGCTGAACACTATGCTGAATCACATTGATGATCTGCTTACTCAATTTCAAAAGGAAGATACCAACTTCGTGCGTTTTATGGAAAATGATTCTCTGTTTATGAAATTGGACTCGTCAATAGAAAATTTTGATGCGTTGATTACAGATATCAAAGAAAATCCTAAGAAATATTTTAACCTCTTTTAAAGGATGTTGTTATGAAAAAAGTTATTCTATTCGTTTTGATCCTGATAGTGTCTGCATCATCGTTACATGCGACCTATTTCGGGAAGAACAAGACAAATGTACCGGACATGGAATGGTCTATCATGAGAACCACACATTTTGATGTGTATTTTGAATCCGGTCTTGAAATCGTGGCACAGATAACTACGGTCATTGTAGAAAATGCTTATTATAGATTCCAGAAATTATTTGAAGCATCGCTGCCAACGAAGATACCTATTCTTATTTATAGCTCTCATAATGAATTCGAGGAGACGAATACGATTTTTCAGATACTCGGTGAGGGGATTGGAGGATTTACAGAATTTATAAAAAATAGAGTAGTCGTTCCTTTCGATGGCGACTACAAAACCTTTGAATCAACCCTTGTACATGAACTTTGCCATGTGTATATGTATTATTTATTGCAGGGAGGAAGTTTAAAAAATATTGCCCAAGGGATTTTTTATTCGCTTCCATTCTGGTTCTCAGAAGGGTTGCCGGAGTGGTCCACACAGCACGGTTCTGCAGAGAATGAAATGTTTATTCGAGATCTTGTAATCAATGAAGATCTTATTCCTCTTGAATTCGTCGGTGGATATTACGCATACCGTGAGGGAGAATCTTTTTTGCTTTTTCTCGAAGAGCAATTTGGAACAGACAGTATCATTGAGTTACTCTATAATTTTAAGATATATAAGAGTGTGGACGAGGCTGCAAAGAAGACCTTTGGTTTTAGTATAGAAAATCTTGAAAAACAATGGCATTATTATCTTATGAAAAAGTATAGCCAACAGATTAAAGATAATGTGCTTCCCAACAGCAAATATCATCAAGTCACGAAACATAATCCAAAAGAGTATAACGCAAACTGGGATCCAGTTTTTTCGCCTGATGGAAGTCAAATACTATATTTCACAAATAAAACCTATACTCTGAGTATTTTTACACGTTCAACTCTAGGACTCTACCCACCAAAAAAAATTATAGAAAGTGGATATGTAGATCGCTATGAAGATTTTCATTACCTCAAATCATCGCTATCCTACTTTCCAGACGGAGAGAGATTTGCCTTTGTTACCAAAACTTCGAAAGGAGACAAAATAGTAATAGCACGCGTGCAAGATGGGAAAGAGTTGCAGAGACTTAATCTTGATTTCAATAGCATCTTTGAGCTTGATATCTCACCTGACGGCAGTAAAATTGTTTTTGTAGGATTAAGAGATGCTCAGGATGATCTGTATCTTTACGATTTTAGTACAAAAGCCATCTCTCGTCTCACAGATGATTATTTCGACGATCGATATCCCCGCTGGTCAAAAGATGGGTCAAAAATCGTTTTTTCATCACAGAGATTTATTGATAGAAAGTTTGAAAGGGAAAACAAGGATCTGATATTTTCAAATCTATTTTACAATATTTTCCTATATGATTTTAAGGATGATACAATTCTTGCAGTAACCAATTCGCCGCATGACCATCAATATCCATCATTAACTGCTGATCAAGAAAAAATTGTATTCAGTGCGTACCAGGATAGTGTTTCGAATATTTTTGTTTATGATCTTGAAAAGAAAGGAATCGCTCAAGTAACAAACACAGTTGGCGGTTCATTCTCTCCTTGTATTAACTATGATAATTCAGAATTGCTTTTCTCTAGTTTTTATAATCGAGGGTGGGATCTATATATCTATTCAAATCCTTTTGATGAGCTTGAATACACAGAGACTCAGGGATTGCAAGGAGTTCAGGAAGATACATTCGAATCGATATTCCATCTTTTTGAATTCAAACGATACTATCGATTAAAAAATAAAATTGATTCTAAGAAAAATCGTTCACAATATCCGTTTTATCCTAAAAAGGATACTCTTGAATCAAAACCTGAATATGCAGAAGATAAAGAGCCTGAAGTCGAGAAATATACAGTTACTTTTACACCAGATTTCCTCTTTGGTGGTTTGGGATATTCTACTGGATACGGACTCTCTGCACAAGTATATATATCCTTGAGTGACATCCTTGGGAATCATCATATAGAAATTATTTCTGATGTGAATAAATCCATTGCCGAGAGTAACATTATTGCCAATTATTATTACATAAAGCGACGTATGGATTATGGATTGGGGTTGTTCAACTTGGTTGATGACTACTACTACTTTAATTACTGGGTAGACAACCAGGGCTATATCTATGATGGTTTGAAAAAAGATCGGAGTACAGGTGTGAATACGCTGATCAGCTATCCGCTCAATAAGTTCAACAGAATTGATCTTCATAACAATGCTTATTATAATAAGATTGAATGGTTTTACTGGGATGGCAAAGATTGGCAGGTTGTCGATGAATACACAAATGATGCTTGGATCTATTCAGCATCTCTTTTCTATACCCATGATACAGCGCTGTGGGGTATAACTGGTCCAATAAAAGGTTCACGGCTGCAAGCAGGTTTCGAAAAGAGTTTTGGATCTAATAATGATTTCTTGAACATCTATACAGATTTGCGTAATTATATTGCAATTACTCGAGATTACCAAATAGCAGGAATGCTGCAAACAGTTTTCAGCACAGGGATTGATAAACAGGATTTTATCATGGGTGGATATTATAATCTCAGAGGATATCTTGACCATGAGTTCCTCGGTCACAATATCGCGGTCGCCTCATTAGAATTTCGATATCCCTTCATAGAGGATTTGAAAATCGGATTTCCTCTGCCTTTGTGGATCAGAAGTATACGTGGAGCAGTGTTTGCTGATGTTGGTAAAGTATGGAATAACTTTGATGAATTCAATGATAGTAAAAGTAATCCATTAAGGATGGGATATGGAATAGGAACAAGAATGAATCTTGGATATTTTATTTTAAAATTTGATTGGGCATGGCGAAGTACTGAAAAATTCCTTGCAGAACCTTCGTTCTACTTCTCTTTGGATGCAGAATTTTAACATGAAGACAGCCATCTTCATATTTCTCTCGCTACTCTTCTATATGAGTTGTTCATTGAATATACAACAAAGACAGGATAGTCCCGAAGATTTACGCATAAAAAAGCTTAATACAATTGATGAACTTCTACAGAACCGCGAGATTGTTACTGCAAAGAAAAATTTGGACAAATATATTAAAGAGTTTCCAGAGGATCTCAGGGGATATCGAAAGCTTTGTATTCTATTTCATTACGCAGATTATACTCCTGAGCAAATTATGAAAGAGAACATGAAATATACTGCCCTTTTCAATGACATTTATCCTCCTGATAGTCTTAAGCTTCAGGTCGACTATTTGTTCCGGCAAGCACTTGATGATACGTCGTCAACTCAAATTCTTGATACATTGATCGTTGCATATCCCACATGCTCTATAATAGATGACTATGCACAAGAAGAAGTTTTTGGATTCGCTGTGATGAGGGATGATTCTCTTCGGTCAGTAGGGTTGGAAGAATTTTTACAGACTTTTCCTGACAACAAATGGGCTGCATTAGGATGGAGATATTTATTATACTCCTATGAAAATCTGGGAAATGCCATAAAGATAGATTCGGTCTTAACCGCCATCGAACTCAGGTATCCCGATGAACTTAAGATGATACATATTATTGCTAGAACATATCTTGATAGAAAGGAAAAACTTGAGTATTATGTGGATTGTTTGAGTGGGTTGATAGATTCACTTGAACTAGAGGATTGGAATAAAAGTTTTTATTTTTTTGGCGACAAATCAAGAACAGAACAATTGGCGACATATAGATTTACTCTTGCTGAACTTCTATACGAACAAGGAAACTATCAAGAAGCATTGCATGTTCTCAAAGCTGTAAATGTTGAAAATATATCGGCTCAACATCTATATTTGAGAGGAAAAACAGAGATAGCCCTTGAGCAAAAAGCACTTGCATTTACTCATTTAATTGATGCAGTTATCGTTGGTGATGAACGAAATTATTGGACTCCAAAAGCAGATTCTCTTCTTCATGATTTATATGATGATTTCTCCGATGGGGGAAAAGCTTTCCGTAGTTTCGTAAATGTATGGGCTAAATATAAAGAACCTTTATTCGTTGATGTTACTATGGAATCTGGTTTGGGAGGATACAGGAAATCAAGAATCGCATGGGGTGATTATAATAACGATGGCTTTGATGATATTCTTCTGAATGGAAACACACTATTGAAGAATAATGATGATGGTACTTTTACCAATGTGAGTGATAGTGTAGGCATATTTTTGGGAAAAACTAATGGAGGAGTCTGGGCAGATTTTGATCGTGATGGCTGGCTGGATTTCTTTGCATCATCATCCTCGTCAGATAGAGAAGATCGGTTGTGGAAAAATGATCGAGGAAGAACATTTATCGATATGACCGCTTATTCTTCTTTGGCAGATACATTACAAACAGAAGGTTCTGCATGGGGCGACATTAATGGCGACCTATATCCAGATCTATATATTGCCAACTATGAGCACGGAGGTATCTATGACAAAGAACCAGACTTCCTTTTTATCAATAACGCTGATGGTTCTTTTTCTGAAGTGTCAATCCAGTGGCAGATTATTCCACCATTCAATGAGGATCAAGCCGGACGAGGTGTAAACTGGGGTGATTACAATAATGATGGTTTCCTGGATATTTTTGTATCAAATTATAGATTAGATAAAAATTTTCTTTGGAAAAATGTAAAGGGTAAATTCTTTGATAATGTAAGTCAGAAAGTTGGGGTGGAAGGAACCTATGTCGAAGGGTGGTATGGGCACACTATCGGAAGTGAATGGGGAGATTTTGATAACGATGGTGATCTTGATCTAATTTGTGCAAATCTTGCGCATCCACGATACATTGAATTCTCTGATATGACGCAGCTTTTTGTGAATGATCTAAAGAAAAATCGATTCTATGATATAAGAGAAAATACCGGTATCACTTATGATGAGTGTCATAGCGATCCATCATGGGGAGATGTGAATGGAGATGGCTATCTTGATCTTTTTATCACGTCAATATATCCCAATCGCAGGAGTTACCTCTACCTTAATAATGGTGATAAAACTTTTACAGATGTCACATATTTAGCAGGAGTAAGAACCTTCAATTCTTGGGGAGCTGCTTACTCTGATTATGATAATGACGGAGATATAGACCTGCTGGTATGTAGTAATGATGGGATTCATCTGTTTCGTAACGATACTGATCCTGAGTATTGGCTTAAAGTGCAGATCAATGATGAAAATGGATTAACTCCAATAATTGGAACTCGTATTGAGGTTCAGCAAGGTAATCTTGTACAACTACGTGAAGTGCAAGGCGGAAAAGGGACAACCAATCAGCACAGCATGGTGCAATATTTTGGGTTTCCAAATGCAGAGTCTGTTGATATTAAAATTCACTTTTTGGATGGAACCAGTCGAATGATACACGATCAAGATTTACAGCAAAAAATCAAGATCTATCATAATCAACAATGATTGAAACAATATTGACATAAAATATCAGGATTTTGAGATACCAGCAAGAGGTGTAAAATGTTTAATTTCAAAAGATTTTTTTTTATTATTACCATATTTCTCTGCTCAACCTACCTCCACGCTGCATTTCTTGCAAATGTTCCTGTAACTTTGGAACAACCAGATGGAACAGAACTGCATCTTCTCGCATCAGGAGATGAGTTCTATAATTGGCTTCATGATGATAAGAATTTTACAATAATCCAGGATCCAAAAAATGGGTATTATGTTTATGCTGAAAAGAATAATGGCATTCTCTCGGCATCTCACTATATTGTGGGTAAAATAGATCCTGTATTGCTCCCTATAGAACCAGGTTTACGCTATAATGTAGAACATATCACTCAACAATATGACTTTTATGCACAAGGATTCGATACCAAAATAGATTATCGAGCTTCATCCAAAGGAGATTTAAATAATCTTGTTGTGTTCATAAGGTTCAAGGACCAGACAGAATTTCCCGCTGAATTTCCTTGGTACGATGATATGTTCAATGAACCGAACGCTAATTCCATGTATCAATATTACAAAGAAATGAGCTACGACCAGCTTTTTATTTCTTCACACTTTTTTCCTCTTTCTCCTGATAGTCTTGTGATCTATTCATATCAGGATTCGTTTCCTCGAAGTTATTATATGACTTATAACATTATGACAAATCCCGAAGGATATCAGAATAATCAAGAGAGGACATCAAGAGAACATACGCTGCTAAAGAATGCTATTTTATACATCTCTTCACAGGTTCCCCCTGACCTTGATCTGGACTATAACGACGATGGTCTGGTGGATAATGTGTGTTTTGTGATTAAGGGAAGTTCAGGTGCATGGACTGATTTTCTCTGGCCACACATGTGGGTGTTGTACACTCAACACGTTTATCTCAATGGAGCAAGGGTTTATACGTACAATTTTCAGCTTTCAGAATTTATGCAATCAAGTGGAAATGGTGTACTCTGTCACGAAATGTTCCACTCACTGGGAGCACCAGATCTTTACCGATATTACAACAACGACATTACACCGATAGGTCCGTGGGATTTGATGGCGGGAAGCGGTAACCCTCCTTGCTATTCTAATGCATTTATGCTGTATAAATATGGTGGATGGATCGATGAGATTCCATTGCTTGAAGAATCTGGAACCTATACATTGTATCCCTTAACAGAAAGTACAAACAATGCATATATCATCCCATCTCCAAACTCAACAACAGAGTACTTCTTCGTAGAGTACCGAAAACAACAGGGAATGTTTGAAAGCAATATTCCTAACACAGGTATGCTCATCTATCGGATCAACTCGACTGTGAATGGAAACGCTGCAGGACCACCAGATGAAATGTATGTGTACCGTCCGAATGGGACACTCTATGAGAATGGCAGTATTTCGATTGCGAATTATTGTGCCCAGCAGGGACGTACTGAGATAAATGATCTTACAAATCCATCATGCTTCCTTTCTGACGGTTCCTTTGGAGGTCTTTTTATACATTCAATTACTGATGCTGGAGATTCAATTTCTTTTACATTAGAGAATGGTCTTATAGCACTTTTTGAAAGTGATCTACAGCAAGGTCCCGCCTGCCTAGGAGTACAGTTCGAAGCACTCTCTCTACCTGACATAATCGGGTGGGAGTGGGATTTTAACGGAGATGGTTACATAGACAGTTACGAAAAGAATCCCTACTATATTTACGAACAACCAGGGCAGTTTGATGTAACTCTTAGAGTAACCGACGGTTATGATGTTGCAGAAATTACAGAAGAGAATTATATAAGCGTTTTTGATGGTTCAGACGTATCGGGAAGTGTCGCCGGGGTTTGGAAACAGGAGTTCAATCCTTATGTGATAACCGGACAGGTTAATGTTGCTTTTAATCACCTGTTATCACTAGAACCTGGTGTCGAGATACGTTTTGATAATAACTGCCACTTTATCATAGAAGGACAAATACTTGCTCAAGGAACAGTAGAGACTCCTATTATCTTTCATTCTCTTAACCAATGGAAAGGTATAAAAATCAATTATTCTTACACAGATAATATCATTGAATATTGCCATGTTTCTGATGCAACTGCCGGTGCAATTCAAATTATTGATGCAAAAGCCACCATTCGGTTTAATGAGATTTATGAGAACTCATCTATAACACAAGCTGCTGCTTCGGTTGATATAGATTCTGCAGATGAAGTACTTATTGAAGGAAATAGCATTCATGATAATGTGAGTACAAATTTAACTGCAGGAATTGCCTGTACGAATGCTGATCCATCGATCATTCGAAATCTCATATTTAACAACTCAAGCGATGTTGGCAGCTCGATAGTGATGATGGATTCCTCTCCTAAAATTAGTAACAATACGATTGTAGACAACTTTGCAAATCTGTGTGCGATATTCAACTACAATTCGAGTCCGGTGATTAAAAATTCAATTTTCATGGATTGTCTTAATTTTATCAGTATCTTTGGAGGTTCACCATCAGTATCATATTGTGACATCTTTGGTGATTACAGCGGAATAGGAAATATGTATGAGGATCCAATGTTTGTTGATCCAATCAATCATGATTATCATCTGCTTTCTTGCTCTCCATGTATCGATGCTGGCGATCCAACCTCTCCTCTTGATCCTGACAGTACAATTTCAGATATAGGTGCATACTATTACGATCAGAATGTGAGTGTCGGTAATGAGCCTTCTACTCCATCGGTAACAACACTATATCAAAATTATCCGAATCCAATAGCTGGAGGAACTACTTTTTCTTTTTACATAAAAGGTGAGCAGGAAGTTGATTTATCGATCTATAATATCAGAGGGCAGTGTGTCAGAAGTTTTAAACATTCCTATCCTCAAGGTTTTCATGAAATATATTGGGATGGAAAGGATGAGCAAGGATTGGAACTAAGCTCTGGAATATATTTAATGAGACTGAATTCAAAGGAGAGTACAATAATTAGAAAGATGGTCTTAGTAAGAAAATGATAACAGAAAAAGTTACAGAGAAAATCAAGAGTTTAGACTGGCTAAGAAAGGCAATAATTGGTCGTAATATTTTTTTCCAAACACCCTTTTGTAAGAAACCACTTGTCTATGCAGATTATACAGCCAGTGGTAGAGCAGTAAGTTTTATTGAAGATTATCTAAGACATATCCTGAACTTCTATGCCAATACCCATACAGAGGATGGATTTACCGGTAAAACAATGACCAAGCTTCTTCATGAAGCAGAGAGAAACATAAAAAGTTTGGTCAATGCAGGAGAGCATGGGAAAGTAATGTTTACTGGAACCGGCGCGACAGGTGGAATAACACGTTTGCAGCAGATCCTCGGTGTGTATTGGTCACCTGCTACAAAAGAGCGAATAAGATCATTTCTTGATAGTTGCCGGGATTTCAGCCAGAAATCTCATGAAGAATGTCATGATAGACTTCTACAATATATAGAACATAAAAAACCAATCGTGTTCGTTGGACCCTATGAACATCATTCTAATGAGATCATGTGGCGACAGACCCTGTGTGAAGTAATTGAAATTCCTTTGAATACACATGGTGAACTCGATCTTGATGAGCTTGATAGACAACTTTCCAAAATAGATGATAACAGCAGACAGAAGATTGGTTCTTTTTCTGCTGCATCTAATGTAACTGGTATAAAAACTCCAGTGTATGAAGTGGCAAAAATATTGCATGTCCATAATGCTCTCGCGTGTTTCGATTTTGCAGCTTGTGCTCCCTACATTGAGATCGACATGAATAAAGATGAAGAAAGTTTCTTTGATGCGATTTTTTTCTCTCCACACAAATTCTTGGGAGGACCTGCATCCTCTGGTTTATTGATAATAAATGAAAGAATATATCGAAATGATCTCCCTCCAACGATTGCTGCGGGTGGAACTGTTCGGTTTGTTACCTTTGATAAAGAATGTTATATCGAAGATATCGAAACAAGGGAAAAACCAGGAACTCCCGGTATCATACAAGCAATCAAATCATCCTTGGTACTGCAGCTGAAGGATAGGATTGGAATAGATACAATAGAATCCATCGAAGAATTTTTTGTGAGATCCTTCGAAGAAACCTTCGAACATGAAGAGCGGATCATATTATACGGACCAAAAGATCCTTTAAAAAGGATTGGGATCATTGCATTTAATATCAAACATAACGATCGACTTCTTCACCCTAAATTTGTTACCCAGCTATTGAGTGATCTTTTTGGGATTCAAACTCGGGCTGGTTGTTCCTGTGCTGGTCCTTACGGACATAGACTTCTCCATTTTGATGAATTCACATCCAAAATGTATAAATGCTTTGTAGGTGTGGCAAAATATGAAGGGGTCAAACCGGGATGGGTTCGTTTCAATGCTCATTACTCATTATCTCTCGAGGAGTTTAATTATATTACATCTTCTATTAAGCTGATTGTTGAATACGGTCATTTGTTTCTACCACTATACACCTTTGATATCAGAACAGGTGAATGGGCTCATATCAAAAATCATGAGCTTGATTTCCAAATAGATCTCAACTTTGATTCGATGCTCAAGAAAAATATCGTGGAAAAAACTGAGAGGCCATGTGACGGACTATTTGCCGAACAACTCAGACAAGTTGAAACGCTGATTGAGAAGCTTAAGAGATCACCTACTGAGATTGAATATATTACATGGGAAGAGGATATTGAAAAGAGCATAACCTTTTATGCCGTGAATGCTAAGTAAGAATTTGAGGAGCCATTATGGATGAATCACTCGTACCCTTGGATACTTTGATGAATAGAATCTATTTTATTAGAGGAAGCAAGGTCATGCTGGATTGTATGAGGTAGAGACTAAAGTCTTGAATCAGGCAGTAAAAAGAAATATAGAGAGATTCCCTTTGGATTTTATTTTTAAATTAATAAAATACGAGTGGGAAATTTTGAAGTCACAATTTGTGACCTCAAATTGGGTTTTAACTGATTAGAAAAAGTAATAAGGATCATTAATGAAAAAAAGAGCACTCATAAGCGTATCGAATAAAACAGGTATTGTTGACTTTGCACGGAAACTTGTGAAGCTGGATTTTGAAATAATTTCAACCGGTGGGACATATAAGAAATTACAAGAAAATGGCATTCCTGTAACAAGAATCTCGGATATTACAGGATTTCCCGAAATAATGAATGGACGGGTAAAGACACTCCATCCTGCAATTCACGGCGGAATTCTTGCTGATAAGAATAATCCTGAGCACCTGGAAGCATTAAGAGAACAAAATATACACACAATAGATCTTGTGGTGGTAAATCTCTATCCCTTTAGAAAAACAATTGCAAAACCTGATGTGACCGAGTCGGAAGCAATCGAACAGATCGATATCGGTGGTCCAACTATGGTTCGCGCTGCCGCAAAGAATTTTGATAGTATAACTATTGTTGTCGATCAAAATGATTATGAAATGATACTCCGTAAATTAGAAGAAAAGGGTGAGATCGGTCTTGAGGTAAGAAGAAATCTTGCAAAGAAGGCATTCCAGCATACCGCAGAATATGATAGCTATATTTCACAATATTTCTCAGAAATATGCAAAGAAGAAATTCCTTCGAACATTTCCATTTCGCTTCCTCTCCAACAAATACTCCGTTATGGGGAAAATCCTCATCAGAAAGCAGCGTATTATGATGAGAAATCTCTTACCACGCAATTGCACGGTAAGGAACTTTCGTTCAACAATTTTCAGGATATCGATGCGGCATTAAAACTGATCTATGATTTTAAAAAGAATCCCACAATTGCAATCCTTAAACATTGCAATCCATGCGGTATCGGTACAGCTGATAATCTGAAAGAAGCTTATAAAAAAGCATTTGCGACAGATACACAATCTCCTTTTGGAGGAATTGTGATATCAAATCGAATACTCGATATAGATGCAGCATTAGAGATAAATAAAATTTTCACGGAGATGATTATTGCACCAGAATTTCCAAGAGAAGTGTTAGAAAAACTTACAAAAAAGAAAAATCGTAGACTCATTACCTATGATCAAAATGCTCTGAAATCACTTATTAATTCGTACAATATCAGAACCTGCATGAACGGTCTATTACTCCAAAAGGAAGATATTGCACAGGACAAAGAAACGAACTGGCAGATCGTTACAGAACGCCAACCAGGAAAACGTGAGATGGAGAAGCTCAGGTTTGCTTGGAAAACAGTACATCATCTTAAATCTAATGCAATTGCAATCTGCAGAGAGGATAGAACTATCGGGCTTGGAATGGGGCAACCAAGTAGAATAGATGCAACAGATATCGCGTTATCAAAAGCAAAAAAATTCGGTTTATGCGTAAAGGATTGTGCACTTGGTTCTGATGCGTTCTTTCCGTTTAGAGACTCAATCGATTCAATTGCAAAGGAAGGCATATCCTGTGTAATACAACCGGGAGGTTCTGTCCGGGATGATGAGGTTATTCAGGCATGTAATGAGCACGGGATTACTATGATCTTCACAGGGATTAGACATTTTCGGCATTAGGACAGTATGAGAAAAAAATGGTTTCTATGCGTTCCCAAACGGGGGTTTGGGAACGAGATATTTTATCTTTTGTTTCCAATCTCTTGTTCCCAAAGCCATCTTTGGGAACATAAAATAACATATGAGAAGCAGATATAAATTTAATGAATTTTCCGACCATTTGTATTTTATGACATGGACAATCCTTGGAAAACAAAAGATTTTTTTAGATTCCATTTATTGCGAAATCATCATAGATAGTTTTAAATTTTATAAAAATAAAAAAGAGCTGAAAATATTCTTCTATGTAATCATGGATCATCATATACACATAACAGCATCTCATCCAAAGGATATTCGGTCGATAATACAGAACATGAAAGGATTTACTGCACACGAAATCATTAATCGGCTAAAAAGTGAAAACAAAGTAGAAATACTGAAGATTCTCAAGTTTTTAAAAAAACAATATAAAACAGAATCCACATATCAAGTATGGCAGGAAGGAAGTTATCCCAAAGTTATTTCTTCCTTGAAAATGCTTAGACAAAAAATTGAATATATCCATTTAAATCATGTTAAAAGGGGTTTTGTTAAAGAACCCGATGATTGGTATTATTCCAGTGCACGTAACTTTGCAGGAAAAACTAATCCATTTGAAGTTGATGAACTGGAGTTATAAATTTGAATGTCAATTTCTTGCCTTCCCAAACTGGTTTGGGAACGAGGTATTTTTCATTTGTTTCCAATCTCTAAAATTTCTTGTTCCCAAAGCCCTCTTTGGGAAAATCTGATAAACTTATTATGAAAAAAAATTGTAATTTACAGAAAATAATCGTCATCTGCGGTCCTACAGGAGTTGGAAAGACTGCATTATCTTTTGAGCTTGCACAGCATTTCAAAGGTGAAATCATCTCTGCCGATTCAAGACAGATCTACAAATACATGAACATTGGAACAGCAAAGCCATCTGCAAATGAAATGAATAGTGTACCACACCATATGATTGATTTTATATCTCCTGATGAAAAATTTACTGCAGGAACATTTGTGAAATATGCTGATGAACAGATTAAAGAGATCGTGAGAAAAAAACATGTTCCTTTTGTTGTTGGTGGAACAGGTTTCTACATTTCTTCATTACTCCAAGGTTTATGCAAGATACCCGATATCCCCAAAGAAATCCGTCTTACTCTCAAAAAAGAACTTGAAGAATGTGGATCAAAAAAGTTATATGAAGAATTACAGAAAATCGATACAATTGCAGCCGATAAGATAGAATCAAATGACGGGAACAGAATTGTCAGAGCTCTTGAAGTGTATAGGTATACTGGCAACCCAATATCATATTACTGGCAAAGAGATGTTTATGAAAAACGATACAATGCGTTTATAATGTTGCTTACTGATGAGAGAGAAAAACTCTACGATAGGATTAATTTCCGTGTCGACAAGATGGTCGAGAATGGTTTGTATGATGAATTTACAGCATTACTACAAATGGGATATTCGGAGGTAAGTCCTGGAATGAACTCGCTGGGATATAAGGAGTTTTTCGCGTATCAGGATGGTACACAAACATGGGAAGAAACCATCGATCTTATCAAGCAACATATGAGGAATTATGCAAAAAGACAGCTTACGTGGTTCAGAAAGCAGGAAATCAATTTGACAATAACTGTTTCACTCCTTAGCTTATTTGATATAAAAAATCAAATAATGGAGTTTCTGGGACACAATGAAACATGTTGCAATAGTCAATAATTATAATATCTCACACAGCGATTATAAGGCTGAACTTTTTCAACTTCTCAGAGAGAAGCGCTTTGACGAACCTTCAGAACAGCTCAAAGAGACAGCAGTAAATAATCTGATAGACGCCTGGCTGCTTATGGAAGAATGCAATAAGTCTGAAGTGATCGTTGATGAGAGAAATGTCCATCATCTTTTTCAGGAACTTCAATTGCAATATGATTGCCATGAAGAATTTATAAAAGATCTTGTTAAGTATAATATTTCAGTTGATCAGCTCCTTGAAAATATTGCTAACGGACTTAAGATCAAAAAGTTTATCAAGCAGAGATTTCTTGATGTAAGAACCATTAAACCTGAATATATTTTAGATTACTACAATAATAACAAGGAACAGATACAATATCCAGAACGTGCACGGATCTGTCATATTCTGATAAGCAATAAAGATCCCTATGCATTCTCAAAGTTGGAAGAGGTAAGCCAAAAGCTTTTTGAAAACAAGGATTTCTGTGATCTCGCAATAGAATACTCAGAATGTCCCAGTGCTAAGAAGAATGGGGAATTAGGATTTGTTTCCAAAGGTGACCTGGTTGAAGAACTTGAGAATGTTATTTTTTCCCTGAAACCAGAAGAAGTAGCAGGACCCATACCGACGGATTTTGGGTTCCATTTTGTCAAACTGCTCGAAAAAGAGGAATCTCGAGTACCTCCGTATGATGAGATCAAGGATTCATTAAAGAAGCAACTGGAAAAAATATCCGGAGAGCTGGAGTTACTCAAGTTTATACGCTCCTTAAGAGAAAAGGCAACGATTAAGATATTCTACGAAAATCTATGAAATATCCCAGAATAGTACTCATCGTGATGGATGGGGTGGGAGTAGGGGAATTGCCCGATGCTGGACAATATTGCGATGAAGGGAGTAATACACTTGGAAATCTCGCAAAAAAAGTAGGTGGGCTTACCCTGCCTGTGTTGCAATCTCTTGGATTGGGAAATATCATTCCAATCGAAGGTGTTCCGCCTGTAAAGAATCCAAAAGCTAGTTATGGCAAAGCTGCTGAGTTCTCCTCAGGTAAAGATAGTACCACAGGGCATTGGGAGCTTATGGGGATCATCAGTAACCATACTTTTCCAACATATCCGCACGGTTTTCCAGATGATATCATACAAAAATTTATTTCCCTTACTGGTTGCAAAGGTGTGCTTGGCAATAAAGCAGCATCAGGAACTAAGATAATCAACGAACTGGGAGAAGAGCACATGAGAACGCATTTTCCCATCGTATATACCTCTGCAGATAGCGTGTTCCAGATCGCTACTCATGAGAAGATCTATCCTTTAGAAAAACTCTATGAGATATGTGAAATTGCCCGAGAGAAAATCCTTGTAGGGAAAAATAGAGTGGGACGTGTCATTGCCCGTCCCTTTATCGGAAAGAATAATAGTGAGTTTGTGCGAACAGGTGCAAGAAAAGATTTCTCTGTTAATCCACCATCAAAAACAGTGCTTGACCTTCTCTCTGAAAATGATATTCCGGTGATTGGTGTTGGAAAAATTGAGGATCTCTTTAATTTCAAAGGTATCACGGAATCAACCCACACACCTCATAATCCGGAAACCCTTGCGAAGATTATAGACTACATCAACAGCATTCCAGACGGAGGATTTATTTTTGCAAATCTTTCTGATTTTGACACACTCTGGGGTCATAGAAATGATCCAGAGAATTTTGCCAGAGGTTTAGAGGATTTTGACAATTGGCTGCTGAGACTACTCGATGTTATGAATGACAACGATATTCTCATTATAACCGCAGATCATGGATGTGATCCAACAATGCCAAGTACAGACCACTCTCGTGAATATATTCCGATTTTAGTGTATGGGAAAAATATCAAACAGGGTATCGATCTTGGCATAAGACGGACTTATGCAGATATTGGAGCAACGATCTGTGATGTGTTTAAGATTACTAGTTTGAAAGTTGGAACCAGTTTCTGGTGTCTGATCAAATAAGGTATATCCATGAGAAAATTTATTCTTCTATTTGCAATATTGGTGTTACTTTCTTCCTGCATTTTTGAAGTAATTCAAAATGGTGATGATAATGATCTAGAAAAAATAAAAGAGGTATTTTTGCATATCTTTGATGAATTCACTATGTTCGATGTGGAAGGTGTCATGAGTTATTTCAGTGAGGATTTCCTGAATGATGGTGTTGATTATTTTGAGGAACGAAATATCTGGTACGACAGACTTGGTGCAACAGTTGATATCGTCTCCTTTTCAACAATACAAATCAATGAGAATCATGCATATATTTCTTTTGTTATTAATTATAATGGAGTAGATTACTCAGTTCCTCTTGATGGTGAATTTACAGATCTTGTGTATTTTAAGAAGATTGATGATGAATGGAAAGTGTATGGCAACCAACAAGAATATCCTGGAAATTATTCAATCACTGTTGAAACCAATCCCAATGGTGCGAGTTTATATCTTAATGGCACCAAACTTGATTATACTAGCCCTTACACGATCGAAGATTTATCTGCTGGATATTATGTCGTAGGTGTTTATGTAAAAGGGTATAATGAGGTGTGGGAGGAAATATTTCTTTCTGCTGATACAACGATATATGAAATCTTAGAAGTTCCTTCGTATCCAACCCCTACTTTCTATATCAATAGTCCTGAGGATGGTGAAATTATCGATGATGACCACTTTTTTCTTTCTGGATACGTAAATGATTATTTAGGCAATTATGCCATTCTAAATATAAATGGCGATGAACAGACTATTGAAGTTGATGGATTTGGGGATTTCCATCAGTATATCAATGTTTACGATGAGGTGAACGAATTTTTCCTACGAGCGACAAATAGCTTTGGGAATACTGGTATTTCTGATGATATTACTGTGTATGCAGGAACGGGGGAACGAGAGCTGACAATAGAAATCACATGGAATACAGATGCTACGGATCTTGATCTGCATATCTGGGATCCCTTTGATAATTACTGTTTTTATGGGGACATCTATGGCATACCAAATGGTGCACTACAGATTGATGATAATGGGTATGGTCCAGAAATTTTCTTACAGCAACCGATAAGTATAGGTACCTATCGAGTGAAAGCACATTTCTATGATGGGTACGATGAATCTAACCCGACATCTGCCATCGTAGAGATACGTTTGGACGGAACTTCATATTTCTATGGTCCTTATGAATTCACTGGAGATGGAGATGAACAGGGAGCATGGTGGGATGTGGTGGATTTTACAGTCGAGTAGAAAACGAGTTTGAATATTATTATTCGAATTAAATAAATTTTTTGAAATGCTACATACAGCGAATAATATAGAGAAAAAAACCAATCCATTGTAAAGTGGATTGAGTAGTAATACAATTATGGTTGCTGAGACGTTTGTTCTTTTTGTTTCATATATTCTTGCTGGAGACGCTGTTGTAAATCGGAATCTCGCTGCGAAGCCATCGAAATAGTTCTATATCTATCAGTATCCATACCTTGTTGTTCAATGATGTTCTCTGCATTCTCCTGAGCATCCATCTGAATCTCCTGCAACTCAGCAGTGAGTGCATCAAATTCCTGCATTTCTTCTTTACTCACATTCTGGTCTTGATTGGGAGCATTTTGTAGCTGGGAGATTTCCTGAAATCTCTCAATACCCATGTCAGAATTTTTGACCAGATTTATTGAAGCTGTTCTGAACTCATTTTCAGTGTCTTGTATCATGATCGAGGCTTGAATAAAAGTAGTGATTTCATCATCACTTACTTCAATATTGGTTTCTACTTTCTGAGACTGTTGTTCTGTTTTTTCTTCTTGAGAAGTTTCAACCTTATCTTTTTTTGATTCACAATTAGAAAATAAAGTAATTGTCAAGATACAAAATGTTACTATTAAGATCTGAGAAAATGTTTTTTTCATAATGGTATCCTTTCTATAAATAAGCTATTAATTATTAATTATCATATAGTACAAACTTGATATTCGCCAACAATATCAAGTTGTTCTGCGTTTACTGTCAAGTTAAGTTATATTTTGTATATGAAATACCGTAAAATGTTATTTTATTACATTTCAAAACTTCTGATTTTTCGAGCTTGTGAGGACATTTGAATGTTTGTGTAGTGTACGTAAAAGCTCTTCAACAATCGGAAAAAGACGAAATGTGTTCTTTCAATGGTATTATCAAAACTATTATACATTGCACACTGATACACGCAGATTTACTCATAAGTTAAAATGGTATACTACCATACAGATTATTTTTTCATAAGTAATTTTCATCAGCGTTCATCTACTAAATCAGTGACAATCAGCGTCCTATTCTTTCTTGCACACATGTAAAACAAGATTCCGAACTTGTTTCTTAAGGAATATTCCACCGTATCATCTCGTGGTTAAAATAACAATATCAGCTTCTGTCAGCTTTGAGTACAGCAAGGAACGCTTCTTGAGGAATACTTACCTGACCGATCTCCTTCATCCTCTTTTTTCCCTTTTTCTGTTTCTCGAGTAATTTTCTTTTACGGGTGATATCCCCACCATAACATTTTGCAGTCACGTTCTTACGCATGGCGTTGATCGTACTTCTTGCGATGATCCTGCTTCCTATAGATGCCTGGATCGCTACTTTAAAAAGATGTTTTGGGATGATATTCGATAACTCTTCTGTGATGCTCTTACCCCACATATAAGCTTTATCAGCATGGGTCATAAAGGACATCGAATCCACCCTATCACCGTTCACGAGTATATCAACTTTAACGACATTTGATCGTCGATGTTCCTTGTAGTCATAATCAAAGGAAGCATATCCACGGCTTACAGATTTTAATTTATCATAAAAATCATAAAGTATCTCTATAAGCGGGAATTCATATTCGATACTAACCCTATCTTCGTCGATGTATTCAAGATGTTTTTGTATGCCTCGTCGTTCCTGAGCAAGATGCATAATGTTACCAATATATTCGCTTGGAACCAGTATCTCGCACTTCATGATCGGTTCTTCGATATAATCAATATCTGCTTCATCAGGCATCTGTGAGGGATTGTCTATCTTGATGACTTCTCCGTTGTTCATGACAACTTTGAAGACCACGCTTGGTGTCGTTGAAATAATTGGAATATCGTATTCGCGATTAATACGCTCTTTAAATATCTCGAGATGAAGCATACCCAGATAACCGCATCGAAATCCAAATCCAAGAATTGCAGAGTTTTCAGGTTCATATCCAAAGGCTGAATCATTGAGTTGGAATTTTGCAAGAGCATCTCGAAGATTGTTATAGTCGTCACCATCTAATGGATAAATACCACTGAAAACCATTGGTTTGGGATTTTTGAAACCGGGAAGTGGTTTCGTAGCAGGATTTTTTGCTTGAGTAATTGTATCACCGACCTTTGCCTCTCGCACTCCTTTTATACCTGCAATAATGTAGCCAACTTCACCAAATTCCAGTTTTTCGCAATGTTCCATTTTCATAGAAAAATATCCAATATCTTCGATCTCATATTTATTCTTGGTTGAGAATAACATGATCTCGTCTCCCCGTTTGAGAGAACCATCAAAAAGTCTTATGTGCACAATGACTCCACGATATTGGTTATATTGAGAATCAAAGATCAATGCGCGTGTTTCATGAATATCTGAAGATGGAGGAGGTACCTTCTTTATCACCTCTTTCAAAATCTCTTCTGCGCCTGTTCCCACTTTTGCACTGGTCGCAAGAACCTCATCTTCATCGATACCCAGAAGATTGGCAAGTTCATGAATTCTTCGTTCTACATTCGCTGCAGGCAAATCGATTTTATTGATGACCGGTATGATCTCGAGATTGTGATCCAGCGCGATATAGAGATTGCTCAATGTTTGAGCTTCTATTCCCTGGGTCGCATCAACCAGTAGTATCGCACCTTCGCAGGCAGCTATGCTTCGTGATACCTCATAAGAAAAATCAACATGTCCTGGAGTATCAATTAAATTTAGAATATATTCCTTTTCTTCATACGTATATTTCATACGTATTGGGTGTGCCTTGATAGTAATTCCCCGTTCGCGCTCGAGATCCATGTCATCCAGAATTTGGTCTATGGTGTGTTTATCAACCGTTTTTGTGATCTCGAGAAATCTGTCAGCCAAGGTTGATTTACCATGGTCGATGTGTGCTATTATGCAGAAATTTCTTATGGTATTTCGTATCATATTATTTATACTCAGTTAGGTCCTTTTGAACCTTTTTTTCAGTTCTTCAAAAGATATCTCAATAATTGTTGGTCTTCCATGAGGACAGAAAAAAGGGTTCTTACATGCAAACAAGCGATTGATTAATTCAAGCATTTCTTTTTTACTCAATTTTTGATGAGCTTTGATAGATGCATGACATGCATAGGATTTTGCAAGCGTATCACGAAAGTCTCCGTCAGGTGAGAATTCTTCTTCGATCTGTTTGAATATCTCCACAAGAATATCTCCCTTTTTCCAATGTTCGAGATCTTTTGGTATCTCTTCGACAATGACTGAATTGCCACTGAATACTTTTATCTTAAAACCAACTTTTGTGAACATCTCTTTATATTCTTCTATAAACTCAGTAATGATTTTTTGAAGTTGTTTCGGGAGATCAATAACAAGGGGAAAGAGTAGCTTCTGTCCCTCTAATCCTTTTTTATTTTGTTCAAGACTTTGTTGTATCTTTTCGTATTGAATCCTTTCATGAGCAGCATGTTGATCAATAATGATCATACCACTTTTTATCTCAACTACGATGTACGAGTTATCTATTTGCCAGGGATTTACGATTTCAGATTCGATGATTTTGTTCTTATTTCTAACAACACTATCTTCAAAAAGATACATCAATTGCACGTCTTTTTTTCTGGCATTGAAAAGATGCTGTTCTGAATTATATTTTCCAGATTGCTTATTATATTGAGGAGGGTGGGTCGATTCATCAATTTCACTTGTAGATAAAGGACCTTCCATGTTCTTCGATGAGGAAGCTGAAGTCTCTTGGTGTATCTCAGTAAATTTTTGTCTTTCATGATCAAGTAGTGTATTGCTCAGTGTGGTTTTTACAACATTGAAAATTATTCGAGAGTCTTTAAACCGCACTTCTGTTTTTGTGGGTGAGACATTAACGTCCAAAAGGTCTCCAGGAACTTCCAGTAAAAGAATATAGAGAGGAAGCTGGTTTTTCATGAGACTTTTCTTTGTGAAAGGTTCATAAGCTTTTTTTATTGCACTGTAAATAATTTTGTCGTTGATATATCTATTATTGATGTAGAGGTAGTGGATTTTTTGCCATTCTGTATCTTCATGATAGGAACCGATAAAGCCCCGTAAGGTTATTTCATCCTGGGAAATTTGTACAGGTATTACTGTGGATTGAAAAAATTTTTTCCCAAAGATCTCAACGATCCTTTTTTCAAGGAACTCGACTTCGGGATAATTAAATACTTCTCGTTTATTATGAACGAGTTTAAAGCCAATAGCATGATGTGTGCATGCAAGATGCTGTAGAGTTCGTGTGATATGAAACATCTCGGTTTGTTTTGTCTTGAGAAATTTTTGTCTTGCAGGAACATTTCTAAAAAGATTTTTTACTCGAATGGTGGTTCCTGGTGTAGAACCAACCTGCGTAACATCCTGAATATCTCCACTTTTGATATGAATATTAGTTGCCGGATTATTTTTTTTGTTTTGTGGTAAGGTAATGATCTCCATGTCTGATACAGATGCAATGCTTGGAAGCGCTTCACCTCGGAATCCGAGTGTAGAGATACTTTGTATATCATCCAGAGAATATATCTTGCTTGTGGCGTGACGTTCCAGAGAAAGAAGAGCATCGTCTTGCGTCATACCACTTCCGTTATCAATGACCTCAATGCATTTTTTTCCGCCTTCTTCTACATTGAGAGTGATCTTCGTCGCACCTGAGTCTATAGAATTTTCAACAAGCTCTTTCACGACTGAAGCAGGACGTTCTATTATCTCACCAGCTGCGATATGATTTATTACTTTTTCGTCTAATATTTTAATTCTACTCATGTCTTTATTAATGTAAGAGTTTTTGGTATCCAGTCAATCATGGATAAACAGGTCAAGTATTTTGAAATCATCAAATATATTTTGTAGAATAATACTTTACATTTAGTATACCCTTTCAGAATCTCAGTAACTAATATTTAATTGGTCTTTAAATATATTAATTTTATGTTATTCTACACCATACATCAAAGTAATACTGTTTCTATAACAAATTTTTTAAAAAATTATTGACAACATAATTTTATCGAAATAAAAAACGGAACATATAAAGGCGTTACGCTCTTTATAAATAACACTATAGGAGATTGAAATAACGCGAGAATGTTAATGTCGAAGATAGGATGCCAGCCTTTTTTACTATTTCTATATAAAAGCAATATGGCTGGAACAATTATCCCAGAACGTACATGGGATAACTATTATGTTACTTTCGTTAGTCGGCAACCTGGGAAGCGTATCAAGATACCAACCCGGGTTTTTTTGGAATTATGTTAACTTCTCAATTAGTAACAAAAGTTAATCCTTATTATTAGGAGGAAAAAAAATGAAAAAGTTAATTGTCTTATTAATTACTTTGATTGTTTCAACCTCATTAGCGTATGGAGCTTTCATTGAAATTGGAGATGGAACTGGAACTCAATCCTACAATCCCTGTTACGGTTATTACAATTACTCCTGGTCTCAAACCATTTACCTTCAATCTGAGATTGGCATGGCAGTGGATATTACCGGAGTAATGTACAATGTGTCAAATGCTCCTTCATCATATCAGATGGACAATCAGGAAGTATGGGTTGGCCATACTGCATTAAATGAATTTCCTGATAATGTGAATGTAGATCCAGCAGCGCTTGGTTTTACTCAAGTGTATTCTGGTTCCGTCGTTTGGAATGGTGGCGGTTGGCAAGGAATTGATTTCACCGTACCGTTTTCTTATAATGGAACTGATAACCTTATGATCGTCTGGATAAATGCAGATGGATTATACGCCACTGGATATCCATCATTCTATTATACCAATATTGCTAATAGAATGGTGTATGATTATGATGACTATGTGATGCCCGGACCAGGTCATACCACAGGTTATCTCTCATACCGAGTAGCAAATGTTCGTCTTCAAGCCGATATTCCTTATGCGGTTTCTATGACACAGCTTACCCCTGATGCCAGCATTATGATGGGTCAAACCTTTGATTATCTGGTACAAGTCACAAATATGGGTGACAATGCAGATGTTTATGATCTCGCATTAACAGGTGGCACGTGGGTTTACGAGATCAGAGACGATGCAGGCGTTATTTCCACATTACCTCTTGCAGCAGGAGCATCTGATGAAGTTATTGTTCGTGTTACAGCTCCCGTAGCAAAAGATGTGTCAGATATGGTAACCTTTACTGCTACTTCTCAGGGTGATCCTCTGGTAGCAGCAAGTGTTGATATCACTACTACAGCGTATGAACCCTATCTCACCTTCTTCGAGAACTTCGATACCTGTACCCCTCCAGACCTTCCACCCAAATGGTCAAGAATCGTGCAGACTACGAGTACCTATCCTTATGTTGATACGTATTCAAGCGCAACCTATGCCTACTCTGGCTTGATCAGCGTAAAGATGTACAATTCGAGTGATCTTGCTTCCGAACTTCTGCTTGTGACACCTGCGCTTGAAACAGGTATCTATGGCAATGTTCTTTCTGCAATGGTCCGCTCAAGTTCTGGTACACAGAATATCCTTGTGGGAACGATGACCGATCCTAACGATCCTTCCACCTTCTCACTCGTTCAAAGCTTCCCTGTAACCAACACGTACACAGAGATCGTATGTCCTATTAACTTCCCCACAAAAGGAACAGGTTATGTCGCGTTCAAACACGGAAATGATGGAACCTACGATTACTACTATATCGACGATGTAGCATGGGAAGAGATCATTCCAGAACCTGAAATGATCATCGATGAAACTGCTCATGACTTTGGCATAGTAGAAAAGGGTACTGTCGAAAACTGGGATGTTACTATTTACAATGATGGTTTTGGAACACTGTATTTCAACGGTGTTACAATTAATCCTCCATTCTCAGTAACATATCCAGATTCAATAGAAGCTTTGAGCAACGACATTGTCACCGTGACCCTTGATGCGACAGAAGTTGGTCTGTTCAATGAAGTTCTGAAATTCCACACCAATGCAACTCAGGACTCCACAATTGTGCTGGATGCAATGGTGATAGGCCCCAACTATGTTATGCAGGGCTTTGAAGATACGGAATTCCCACCCTTTGGCTGGCAGAATATTTGCATGACTTGGTCACGTTTCACCACAGAAGCCTATGAAGGTGATGGCTATGCTCGCTGCCCATGGTATCATGATGCAGACGCTATTCTTATGTCACCTCGTCTTGTCATCGAAAGTGGTGATTTTATAGACTTCTGGTGGAGAAATGATAACCTCTATGAAGCAAAAGGATCCAAGGTCATTACAGGTGATACCCTCTATGTAGAAATCTCTAATGATTATCTTGACCCGAATCCTACATGGGAATGCCTCGCTATGCTTTCTGCTGATGAAGTCATGGATGAATATGAAGAAGTATTCTTAGCTATCCCTGATACCTACATCGGTTATGATGCAAAGATTAGATGGCGTCATCGCAGTATTATGAATAGTGAATCCCGTGGTGTAGGTCTTGATAATATTCTTATGCCTCATCCTTATATGCCCGTAAATCTGGCTGTCGAACCAGATTATCAATCCGATTATATTGGACCAGAAAATGCACTTCATTATATGTATGAAGTCACCAACCTCGGTATTCAGAATGATCGCTTCATCCTTACTGTTCAGGATAGCTCAGCTATTCGCTATAATGCGAAAAATGTTGAGAACTTTGAACTTACTGATGGTGGCTGGGTAGCTACCGCAGACTGGGATCCTGTCGGTGACTGGGCATGGACTAATGACTACAACGTTAATAACTACACAGGAACTCATGATCCTCCTCCTGCTGCACACTCCGGAACAGGTCTCTGGGCTACAGTTCCAGAAGGTGATTATACTAACTCTGGTGGTTATAGCTATATGAGCAAGACTGTTGACTTCTCTGGAATCACAGACGCGTATATGAATTTCTGGTATTGGTCTGATATCTTTGGTGACTGGGATTACTGTGAAGTATTAGTTAATGGTGATCTTCAAATTACGATCGATGAATATCCCGGTACTGCATGGGAATATGCAGAACTTGATCTCTCTGCCTATGATGGCTTATCCGATGTAGAGATCGTGTTCTCATTCTATGCAACCACAGTCGTTGAATATTCTGGAATGTATATCGATGATCTGGATATTCCTGGTGGCGGTGGTCCCGGTCCTGGTCCAACAGGATGGCCAGCGTTCGTGAACGTTCCTTATCTTGATCTTGGACCTGGCGAATCAGGTATGTTTGAACTTACCATTCAAATTCCTGAAGATGCAGAAATTGATGATACACAGCTTACTCCTGTACTCGTATTTTCACGAGAAGATAATGATGTCTGCGAACAGGTCTTTGCTCTTGCAGTATGTCACGAAAGAGATCCTTACGAACCCAATGACATTCTTGCAGATGCCACACCTGCTGACTATGAGTTTGTGTCAGAAGGTGCGCAGATCTACTTTAATCCGGACTACAAAGATAAAGATATCGATATTTATACGATCGATTGCTTAGAAGGTGAAATCGTATGGTGCGCCTTTGAGCTTCCTGAAACAGAAACTCAATTTGATGGTGCGATCAAGCTCGTTGATGCTGATGGTATAGAACTCGCCTGGGCAGATTCCTGGGCAGGCGGTGGAAGCGAATATCTTGAATATAGAATTCAAGATGACGGTACCTATTACTGGATCCTTGGAAAGTGGGATGAGATCCTTGATGGACCATCCAGAAAAGCACCAAGCAAAGGTATAAATACCACTTACTATACGGTTGCCTTCGATCTAATTCCATCACCAGAAATTGATGTATGGCCTCCTGAAATGAGCTTTGGTATTGTTGTTGGAAGTGAAGATGTGGTAGATGATGACCTGTATATCTCTAATGTTGCCACACATCCATTAGCAGCAGATCTTCACTATAATCTTGAAGTACAAGTTCCTGGTTGCGCCACACTCTATCAAACTGGATTTGATGATCAAACTGGATGGACAACCACAGGTGGAACGAACTGGGGTTTTGTAAACACAAGCAATGCTGGTGGAACACCTCCAGAAGCTCGCTTCTACTGGTCTCCATCAACCACTGCACTTCAGCGTTTGATCAGTCCTGTTATTAATACCACTGGTTATGCGAGCGCTACTCTTAGCTTCAAGCACTATGTAAATGATTATAGTGGCGGTTATACGATTGGTGTCGCTACATCAAGTGATGGTGGAACAACATGGAATGATGTATGGTCAACCTCACCTGCGGCAAGTATCGGACCAGAAACAATGGAGATAACTGTTGATAATGCTGATATGGGTTCAGATCAATTCCAGGTTTGCTGGTATTTTGATGGATATTCATTTAATATAAACTACTGGTATGTCGATGATGTATGTCTTAGCATAGGCACCTCTTGGTTGAGCGTAGTACCACCTTCAGGCACAGTGGGTCAGGGTAATACCGCTACCGTAAATGTTTCCTGTAATAGTGATGGACTTGATCCTGGTGTCTATTCTGGAGACATTATCGTACATAATGATGCATTACTCTACGGTGCTTCTGACGTAACCGTTCCAGTTTACCTTACTGTCGGCACTGAAGCCGGTGGATTACAGGGTACTGTAACCTACGAAGGAGAACCTGTAGAAGATGTACTTGTAAAAGCTGGTAACTTCCAGACCTATACAGATGAATTTGGTTACTATGAATTTGATTCTATTGTCGCTGGAATGTTTGACGTCTATTTCTACAAAGAAGGATTCCAACCATACTGGGTATACGATGTGATACTTGGTGCATACTGGGTCGTAGTCCTCGATGTAGAGATGTTATTCGAGGGTCCTGTCCCAGAAAATCTCTCAGCTACTGGTATGCAAGAAGCTATAAATCTTGATTGGGATAAACCACAAACTGGTGGTGGCGGCGGTGGAACTCAAGTCGATTATATCTTTGATGACGGCACCTATGAGAACGGCTGGTGCATTAATCCTGGCTATAGCTCATGGCTTGGTAATAAATTCCCTGTCACAGACGGTGGTGAACTCATCAGCTTCCAGATCTATGGATATGAAAATACAATAGCAGGTGCAGAACAGGTTACTCTTGATATATTTGATTCTGACCAAAACTATGTTGGAAGTAGTGATCCATTTACCATTCCTGTAGAAGATTGGGTAACTGTTCCCGTACCAAACATTCCATTTAGTGGTGAATTCTATGCAATGATACACTGGGACAATCTTGTTGGACAGACAAACTGGGTTGGATTTGACGAGAATGGACCATATGCAAATTCAGATCTTGACTACTACTATGATGGAACCTCTTTCCAACTTCTCCATGTTGTTGCAGTATCTACACCAGGTGTGTTCTTACAGCGTGCAACTGCAATGGTTCGTGGAAGAACCGTCGAACTTGCGTATGATACATATAAACTCGGTAAAGAACCTGAAGTGTACTTCAGATTTGATAATAATGAGAACTTAGAAGCTGGACAGCAAATACTGGATAATGTATTTGTACAAAGTGGACAGTCCGGTGATACCGGCAACTACGAAGTCTCTCATTATACCTTTAAGGATATAACTGAGCTTGGTTTCAAGATGCCCGAAGATATCACACTTCTTGGTTACAAGGTGTACGAGCAGACAAAGGGATTAGTCGCTTATGTAGATGGTGAGAACAATACTCAATATACTGACGATATTGTTGCAGTAGGAGAAGAATTCTGCTACTGGGTAACCGCTCTCTACGAAGAAGGTGAATCCGGACCATCTAATATGGATTGTGCAGTTCCTCTTCCAGAAGCTGGCGGATATCATGAACCCTTTGACGTAAACTGGTCACAAACCGGTTGGACGACACAAGGTTCTCCTAACAACTGGACCTGGGCTACTGGTTATGCATACCTCTATTGGTCTCCTTCAGTTGATAACTATGACATGTCATTACTCTCTCCCGAGATAGATGTTCCTGCAGATCCTGCAGACGTCTGGGATATAACCATCAGTATGTATATTAGTGATTATAGTACAGATGAAGGCGAAGTCATGGAGATCTGGATCGTATCTGATGATAAGACTGAAACCATGATATTTGAATGGGATCTTGATGTAAATGATGACTGGGGTGTCTCTGGTGGAACAGACTTTGTGTATACAGACACAGGTCAATTCGCCGGACAAACCGTCCAATTCAAGTTCCGTTCTCATGGTGGATCTACCTTTAACTTCAACTACTGGTATATCTATGATGTACTGTGGGAGTTTGCCGGTGTACCACCTCTCTATGGTGCATTAGAAGGTTATGTGTATGATAGTGATGGTATTGCGCTCGAAGACGTGAGAGTAACCGCAGAAGAAACAGATTACAACCCTGTATATACTGATGAGTTCGGTTACTACACTATCGATCCTATGGCAGCTGGCTTGTATGATATTGAATACTACAAACCCGGTTATACCCTTGTAGAATATAGTGATATTGAGATCCTTCCTGGCGAAACAACTATTCTTGATGCTACGCTTGGTAATCCTACAATGGATATTACTCCTCTATCTATCAATGTGATCATTCCACTTGGTGGTACTACAACACGTACCATTAATGTGGCCAATAATGGTTCAGCTCCACTCAATTGGTCTGCTGCGATACTTGATATGACCGAATATCTCAACGAGATCGCAGAGTTGAAGAATCATGGTACTCTATGGAATCCTAATGCTTTCGCACCAGAGACAGAAGTAAGTCCTAATGGTGTGTCCTATATACTTCCTCCAAATGATGATATGTGGGATCTTCAATTCGATTGGCCATGTGCCATAGGTGAAGGTGAAGCAGGTATAGAAACCAATGGTACCTATGTGTATACATCCAACTGGGGTTATGCTGGTAACGGCATATTCCATCGATACGAGATGGACGGCACGTATATTGAACAATTTACGATTGCCGGTATCTCCGGTGGTATCCGTGACCTTGCCTACGATGGCGAATACTTCTATGGTGGTATGGCAACAAATACAGTATATGTCCTTGACCTTGATAACGAACAATTGATCAGCACATTTACAGCTCCTACTGCAGTTCGTGCTATTGCCTATGATTCTGATGCTGATGGTTTCTGGGCAAATAACTGGGATACTACTATCACACTGTTTGACCGTCAGGGTAATTTCATTGATGGTTTCGCATGTGGTACTTTTGGAAGTTACTACGGATTTGCCTATGATCCATACTCAACTGGCGGACCATATCTCTGGGGATTCAGCCAGGATGGTAGTGGTGGTGTCATCGTACAGATCGATGTTACTACTGGTCTTGAAACCGGTGTCACCCACGATGTGTTGAATGATGTCGGTATTGCTGGCAGTATTGCTGGTGGACTGTTCCTTTCCGAAGGTGAATTTGTACCTGGTACCTTAACCCTTGGTGGACTGCTTCAGAACGATGTGGCCTTTGGTTATGATGTTGGTACATCCGCCACATGGATAGTGCTCGATCCTACAGCTGGTACGGTCAATCCTGGCAACAGTGAAGACGTCACTGTCTTCTTCGATGCTGGTGATGATCCTGCAGGCGCGGTTCACACATGTGATATTGTATTTGACTCACCTCAGGGTGTACCTTCTGTTACAGTTCCTGTAATCGCAATGGTCGCACCTCCTGACTATGGTGATCTGTCTGGTACAGTTACTGCTGTCGGTGGAGGCGCAATTGTAGGTGCAGAGGTTACTGCCACACAGGGCGCTGCTGTCTATACAACCTATACCATTGCTGGTGGTGCTTATGAAATTCTTGATATCCCTGTTGGTCTCTACGATGTCGAATGTACTGCTGTCGGATATAATCCTCAGTTAGTACCTGGTGTTGAGATCTTTGCGGATCAGACCACAGTACAGAATTTCGCGTTGACTGCTCCAAATATGGCTGTTACACCTCCTGCAATAAATGCAACTATAGAAGTGGGTGAAGTAGATACAACCTACATCACCATTAACAATACCGGAAACGGTCCAATGGACTACAATGTCAATCTGTATGATTACGGAAAGACGCTTACAGATTATAGTAACTGTTCTAATGGTGTTACAGTCGGATCACAAAATGGTGTGCAAACTGGTCCTGGAAACAGCAATGGCTTCCAGGCAGATGCCACCAGAGATGTGGTCGTACTTCATTATGACGGTGCAAATGATGATGCCATTGGTCTGACATCCGGTGGAACCTTTATGGTTGCTGCGAGATTTACTGCAACTGAACTTGGCTTATACTATGATGACTATGAGATTCAAGCATGTAGCTTGTTTATCCAAGATCCTGGTTCAGCTATGACTCTTAAGATCTGGGAAGGTGGTTCACTGGGTGATCCCGGTTCAGAAGTACATTCTCAAGATATCTGGAGTCAAATTACCGCTCTATCTTGGAACTATATTACACTATCGAGTGCAGTTCCTCTTATTGCTGGAAATGAATACTGGCTTGGATACGAAGTCACACATGCTGCAGCGGAATATCCTGCAGGTTGTGACGCTGGTCCTGCGGTGCTTGATAAGGGTACATGGATATACTTCAACAGTGCATGGAGCCAGATCAGTGATTATGGATTTGACGTGAACTGGAATATCAGAATGATCATTGATTATGGTACACCTCCATGGATTACTGTTGGTCCAACAAGCGGAACAATTCCAGCAGGTGGATCTGCTGAGATCGCAGTGGTACTTGATGCTACCGAGCTTACCCTTGGTGATATAAAGACAGCTGACATTGAAATTGTACCAACACCTGATGTCGGTACGGTTATTGTTCCTGTAACCCTTACGACCACAGATACTATCGTGTCAACTGGTGATGAAGTGATTAAAGAAACCAAACTGTATGCGAACTACCCGAACCCAATACTCAACTCAACAACCTTTAGCTTTGCTCTTAAAGAAAGGTCTCATGTAAAACTGTCTATTTACAATGCGAAAGGACAGTTAGTACAGACGCTTGTCGATACAGAGATCGATCCTACAGCATCCTATACGGTTAATTGGGATGGTACTGTGAATGGTAAGAAGCTTGCAAATGGTATCTACTTCTATAAACTTGATACGAACAGTAAGTCCTTCCTCAATAAGATGATCCTCATGAAATAACTCGCGTTGATACTCATACATAGGGAAGAAGGTTCGCCTTCTTCCCTTTTTTTATTAATCTCGTTTCTAAGCTCCAGCTTAGTAACGAAAACACAAATGCCTTAATGTTCTTTATCCATGCATACCCCAAAGATCAAGAGCAAAATCATTTGAAGGAATGCAAATAATGTATTTGTAGGTATTTCTTATTAGAGATTCCCGCTTTTGCGGGAATGACCATGCTTTGGGAATATGAAGTTTTAATTCCATATTCAAAATAAATCAGGCTTAGTGAGATTGTGCTTTATTTAATTTGAGTAAATAACTATTCTAAATGAGAAATATAGTATAATCCTCCTCTTATTAAAATCATCATGAATCAAAATATTCTTAGGTATGCCAGAATCTAATAATACTTGCATTGGCGTTGTCAGAAAAACTTTTCCATCTCCAGTTTTGATGAATATATGGAGAAATAGAGTAGTAATATTAATTTACATACAACGTATTTTTTACTACATTATAAACTATGTGCAATAAATTTGAGAGCGTGCTGATGCCAATTTTTAAAAAACTTGACTATAGCGTATGCTTATTAATGAAAGGAACAAATTAAAAAATAATCAACGTCGTAATTATGTGACGAAATGAAAGGAGAAAAGATGAAAAAGGTACTAACCATTTTCGCTCTTTTTGTACTTGTTTCAGGTATTGTTTATGCAAATACCGATATACAGGTGCAGTATGTAAAAGAGCAACCCGTTCTTTCTGGAACTGACACACCGATGAAACCTGCCCAAACCAAAAGCAGAGATTTGACACAGGTTTACTTTGAAGATTTTGAAACTGGTGCTACTGATTGGACAACATTGGATGCAACAGCCACAGATCCGATGTGGCATATTGATTCCTATAATGCATATGGAGGTACAGGAATGTCCTGGTGGATGGGCGATCCTGACGTGGGAACAAACGGAGGATATCTCGATCATTGGTATCAGGTTTTGGATACACCTCCAATCCCCCTACCCTTAGGTGCTAAAACTCAATTAACTTTTCAACAGTTTCGTGCAATTGAAGATCCTGCTGGTGCAACTGCACCCTGGGATGGCTGGGATGGATTCAATGTACGCATAAGACTTGCCACTGAAGATTATGAAGATGCAGTGGTACTTACTCCTATGTCACCAGCCTATAATTGTACGAGTATGTATAGTTTTGGTTTTGAACATGGAGAAGGCGAGAATATTCCTGGATGGGGTGGTTCAACTGGCGGATGGGTATCAACTACCTTTGATATTCCGCGAGATTGGGATGGCAATACCGTGATCATTAGCTTTTCATTTGCCTCAGATCCAGCATTTTGTACCCTCGACGATCCAACCATGACAGGTGTATTTGTTGATAATATTTCTGTTGCAAGTTTCTACAATTCAGGTGATGATGCGACTGGCTTTACTGCCTTCTCAAACGTCCCTGAAGGTGGAGACCTCTGGCATGTTTATAGCGATGCTGCTGCTCCCTCACCAACCCATGCAGCCGGTTGTTTCGATCCAGGAACTGGATACTATAATCCTAATATGGATAACTATTTTATTACCCCTGAGTTTGATCTTCCTGAAAATGTTGATATTACATGGGATATGTATGTACAAACCGATCTTGATGCTGGCACATTCCCCGATTGTGATTATATCTATGTTGAAGTTCGTCATGATGATGGTTCTGGTTGGAGTAACTGGTGGTCTGTAAGTAATCCCACAGGTGATCCAAACGGCACTAACTATGTGTTTACTGGCAGTATTCCAGACTGGACACCGTTCTCTCAAGGATGGTCAGGTTATAGTGACATGTCAGTACTTGGTGGTACTACTGTGCAATTCAGAGTGGGATTGCATTCAAATGCTGATCCTGTTACTACATTTGGATTCAATGTTGATAATTTCGAAGTAATGGCAAGTCTGGATGTTTTACCTCCAACGAATTTAATTGCAGATTATAATGAACAAACTGCTTTTGTAGACCTTGATTGGGATGCTCCTTCAGGTTTAGGTGGAGCAATGCAATGGGATGATGGCACCTTTGAAAATGCAATAAATTTCTCTACAGGTACTGGTATTATGGGTGCTACATTCCCGGTTGGCGGACAGTGTCAGATCGAGGAATTTACTGTTTACAGTAAAACATTAGCAGGACCTACCATACTTGGCGTCTATGAAAAAGATGGAGCTTCTTATTCCTCAACTCCTACCTATACAATGAACATCACTACACAAGCTGGTAGTCCAGCTACCTATGATGTAACCGCACAAAACTGGATTGTTCAAAATAGCTTTATCCTTGGTTTTGAATGCTCTGATGTGGTTGATTGTGCACTAGATGAATCGACTACTCCTAGTGAACATAGTATGGTCAACACCGGTGGTGCCTGGGCAACCTGGAAAGACGTCGCAGCTGCGAATAGCCTTCCTGATGGTGAATGGGGTATGCGTTGTACTACCACATATGCAGTCGTTCCTCAGCCAAATAGTTATAATCTATATCGAAGCTTAGAAAGTGGCAATTACAGTGATACTCCTCTGGTGAATGTGGCGGATACATTATATACTGACGAAACTGTCGAAGCAGGTAATACCTATTACTATGTGGTTACCGCAGTATATGATGCAGGTGAAAGTCAGTATTCAAACGAATCTTCTGCTTTTGTCGAGATCGCAACTGCGGTAGAATATGCCTATGATGATGGCACTGCAGAGATGGGATATAGTGCAGGATCTTCCGGAAACTGCCTTGCGGTACGTATTACTCCAGATAAATATCCAGTGAAACTTATCAGAGTAAAATACTATCTCACTCAAGTAAATCAAAATCTTATTGTAAATGTATGGGATGATGATGGTCCAGGCGGACAACCCGGTACACAGCTCATTGATCCTGTCTATATGGTTCCTTCTGGAAATCTGGTTGCAAATGATTGGAATGTAATAACGCTTCCAGAAGATACTGATTATGATATTGTTGTGAATAATGGAGATTTATATATTGGCTGGTTCGAAGCTTCGAATAGCAGCTTGATCGGTATTGATACAGATGGTCCTATTTATAATAGAAGCTGGCAGTATACAAGTGGAACATGGTTCGATCATGCAACTGGTATTCCTCAGAATATGATGATGAGAGCTGTGGTTGATACTAATGTTGTATATGGTGTCGATGATGATCACCCTGTTAATGGTAACTACCTATTACAGAACTATCCTAATCCAGTAAAAGGAACTACACAAATCAGATATGGACTTCAAAATCATATTGGTCCAGTCACTATAGATATTTATAATATCCTTGGACAGAAGATCGATTCAATCACAGGCGAACAAGGTGAAGCTACATGGAATCCAGAAAATCTTCCAAGCGGAATTTACTTCTATAAGATTGATAGTGCAAAATTCTCACAAACTCGAAAGATGTTACTTATCAAATAGATAATTCCCTATATATAGAAATAAGTCCCAATCCTATAAACGGTTGGGACTTTTTTTTATTAGTCGAGATGAAATATCAAAAATCATCCTGCTCAATGGGCAAGAGGAATCGATAAATATTAGCTATTATCTTTGATGGTGTGATAGAAATCTCATCATAATCTTCAAGTAATATATCCGCAACTTCGCCGTGGATGTATGCGCCGACTCGAGCTGCATCATAAGGGGAAAATCCCTGACCAAGAAGAGATACTATAATTCCTGTCAGCACATCACCGCTGCCACCGGTCGCCATGCCAGGATTTCCTGTGAGATTGAACGTATATTCCCCATCTAAATTGACAATGATCGATGTGCTACCTTTGAGAAGAAGGGGCAAATGGTATGTCCGAACAAAATTCTGAACTGCTTTCAGTTCATTTTCTTTAATATCCTCTACTGGGATGTGCGATAGTCTTGAGAACTCCTTTATATGCGGGGTAAAAATATAGGGTTTCCCTGTGAGTGTTTTGAGTGTTTCATTATCCTTTTCAAATGCATTGATCGCATCAGCGTCGATAATTGCTGGTTTGGTATTTCTACACAAGAATTCCCGTACGAATTCTGCTGTCTCTTCATTTCGAGAAAGACCTGGTCCAATCGCCACTGCATCAAAATTCTCTACAAAATCCAGCACTTCATCCACTGCGTTGCGAGAGAATGTATGAGCACTTGTCTCTGCTACTCCGTATGTCATAATTTCAAGCACATTCGATTCCATTATCGTTTCCAAGCTTTTCGGATGCAGAAGTGTGATAAGTCCTGATCCCATCTCGAGAGCTGCTTCTGATGCCATCATTCCAGCACCTGTCATGCCCGGAGAACCAGCAATGATTGCGATCCTTCCGTAATCTCCTTTATGTGTATCCATCTTACGCATTGGAAATAATGAAAGAACATCTCCAAGAACCTCTGCGTTGGGCTTGTTCTCTGTATAAGCAATTGCTGGTATTCCGATGTCAACTACATACATCTCACCGCAAAGGTCTCTTCCGGGATAGAGCACATGTCCATACTTCATATTTGCCATAGTGATTGTCACATCTGCAAAAATAGCCACATTCGCCACCTTGCCTGTTTCTGCATCCACTCCTGAGGGTATATCTACCGAAATCGTGAATATGTCGAGATCGTTAATAATTTCGATCAGATTTTTTCGATACCCTTTTACTTCACCTCTCAGTCCTATACCAAAAAGCGCATCTACAATGATAGAAAAGTCATTGAACTGATCAACAGTTGTTTGCAGTTCTTTTTCACTGGCAATGTACTCGAGCTGGCAGTGCATTTTTTCCAGAATTTCATGATTTTTCTTTGCAAGAGGAGTAAACGTATCTTTGTTACCGATAATATAACAGCAGACATCAAAACCCTTGTTATGTAACCACCGCGCGATCACCATGCCATCTCCGCCATTATTACCTGTACCGCATATGACTGCAATAGACTCATCATCATCTTCCAATACATCAAGTTCAATTATTTCTGCTGACTTCTTGCCGGCATTTTCCATTAAGATAATCGGCTCAATACCGAATTGTTCTTGAGCCAATCGGTCTAAATTCTTCATTTCTTCGGGGCTTACTACAAACATATCACACCTCATGTATAATTTTTTGGGAGCATTATTTCGAAGGTCGAACCCTCGTTTGTTTCACTTTTGAGAATATATATCTTTCCATGATGAAATTCTTCCACGATTCTTTTTGCCAGAGCAAGACCCAGTCCCCAACCTCGCTTCTTGGTGGTATATCCCGTTTTAAATATCTGAGTCTGCACTTTCTTGGGAATACCGCATCCTTCATCCTTGACCTGCACGAAAAATCTGTCTCCTTTATCATAGGTGATAACGAAGATATTACCAGATCTATCTTTCATTGCGTCAATTGCATTTTTGATTAGATTTTCCAGAGCCCATTTGAAAAGCTCTGGATCAAAACAGATAACCTGTTCACTTGCTTTATTGATATAGTTGATATTGACCTGTTTGCTGGTTCGTGGAATTCTTTCGCGGAAATACTCAATGGTCTCTTGTATGACCATATCCATATTGGCATTTTGAATTTTTATATCCGAGCCGACCTTGCCGAACCGTGAAGCGATCCTTTGCAGATGCTGTATATCAGTTTGCATATTGTCAGTAATATCTTCTATGAGCTGTGTATCATCACAATTTGCAGTTTTGGATTTGAGGACTTCAAGCCATCCCAGCAGAGAGGTGATAGGGGTGCCGAATTGATGTGCTGTTTCTTTGGCAAGTGCAACCCAAAGAGATTCTTTTTCCCTTTTTTTTAGAATAGCAAGACCGATACCACCCACGACAATGAACAGGATTACGATGCCAAATTCAAAATAGGGAAGAAATTTTATCCTTTTTATAGTACGAGAAGAACTATACAGGATCTTTGAGATTACTTCACCTGTAATAGGTTCTTTGAGAATGATGTTGGTTTCATTTTTTTCCATCTCTGAGATCAGGACTTTCATTCTTTCATTATTAATTGCAATTGTGGGATCGACATTTTTCCAATATTTTGGTCTATTGTTTGCATCTGCCACTATTATAGGATAATTAATTTTCTGTATTACCTCTGTGAGAATGATCTCCAGAAGATCACTCTCAATGTTTTCTTTTGTGGAGATTTCTGCAAACCGTGCATAGATCTTGGGAAAAACTTCAAGTTCTTTTCGAACCTGCTTCAAAAGAGAATTAGTATATAATGTAAAAAAAAGTATGATGAGAATGCTGCCAATGATGAAATAGGTTTTAATAAATGTAAGATTTTTGGAATTATTCTTCATCATGTTCCTTTGCTTTCTGCCAGTAGAACTCCATTTCGTCAAGATCAGCAGAAAATAATTTTTCCTGCAGTTCTTCTTCAATGAAGTTAAAACGTTTGATAAATTTTTTGATAGTCCGGTCAAGTGCAAATTCTGGATCGATGTCCAGTCTGCGTGCAAGATTGACCAGCGCAAACAGAATATCGCCGATCTCGTCCCTCATCTTCTCGAAGTCTTTTACATGATATTCATCCTCAAATTCCCGTATTTCCTCTTTGAGCTTATCAAAGATCTGATCGATCTCATCCCAATCAAAGCCCACATGTGCTGCTTTGGACTGAATTCGCTTTGCTTTTATGAGAGCTGGAAGGGATTTGGGAAGTCCTTCAAGAATTGATTTTCTACTTTGCTTTTCTTTCTTCTTGATCTTCTCCCAGTTATGCTCCACATCTTCATGATCTTTTACCTTCACATCTCCAAAAATATGCGGATGCCGGTGTTCCATTTTCTCATTGATTCGCGTAATTATATCCTGAATCGTAAATCTTCCTTCGTCTTCAGCAATTTTAGCCTGAAAAACAATATGCAGAAGCAGATCCCCAAGCTCTTCTTTCATGAGTTCATCATCATTATGTTCAATTGCTTCGGAAAGCTCATATACCTCTTCAATCATATGAGGACGAAGAGTTTCTGGGGTTTGCATACGATCCCAAGGGCAACCCTTTTCCGGATCACGAAGGATGCTCATTATCTTAAGGAGTTCATCAAATTCTTTCATGCGACACCCCATAACCCTAAATACCAGTCTATCATTTCGTTTCCAATGATCATACTTGCATACATAGCGATAACGATAAATGAGCCAAAAGGAATGAGTATGTCTTTGCGCACACGGGAAAATGCATAAATGATCACTCCCAGCACTGAGCTTAGAAAAATGGTGAGAAAGGTTAATTTGAATCCAAGAGAAAGTCCTATAACACTGATAAGTTTGATATCACCTCCTCCAAGCCCTTGCCTTTTGGTCAACCATCTAAATAAAAGTGCAATTATCACAAAGAAACTTGCACCAAGTATAAATCCTTTTAGCGCACCCCAGAATCCAATAGAATTTACCCAAGAAAATAGAAGTGCAGCAATGATCATAGGATAGATAAGAATATCAGGAATTATTCTTTTAAAAAGGTCAGTGTAAAAAATAACTACTCCCAAGATGGTTAAAAGCATGTACTGGAAAAAAATGAATGTGAAGTCGAATTTTAGATACAGAAGAATAATGAGAGCTGGTGTAAGTATTTCATTGATGAGGAGAAAGATGAGATTATTTTTCTTACATTCAGAGTATGTATGCTTAGTAAATACTATACCCAAGATGGGAATGTAAAAAAACCACCTAAGGTTGGAATTGCAGGATGGATAACGAAGATTATTTTGTTCTTCTCTATCACCTGTAAAAAGTAAAATAAGTATATTACATAATTTTCCACTTCCAAGTGCTAGAAGAATTATCAGAAATGATCTGAGGATCCACATTCAAATCTCTAAGGCCAATAGGAATGATCGAAGGATGGATTATAAGTGTTAATTTCCAGATATATATTTAGATTCTCAGTTGGTGTATATTTCATCATAAAATTTGGCAGGATCTTCGTATTTTCCTTTGAGATCATAGGACTGCTGGAACCGAATTCTCCATAGTTAACCACATTCAGGTCCAGCGCAATATTTAGTTTGGAAGAAAGTGGAAGCTCAAATCTATTACGGAAATTACTGAGATAATAGGAACTTTTTGTTCCGGAGTTGTAGGTTGTGGTGAAAGATAAAGACTGACTTGTACGAAGGTTACTCAGTCCGAGTGTAGTGGGAAATCTGAAAAGGTCTGTGATCGTATCTTTGTTGGTTTGTAGATCCTGTGCAAAAATCATAGATGAGCACACTATCACAATAACTGCAAAAATAACATATTTTTTCATAAAGACTCCTTTATGGATAAATTCTGTATAACATTCTTGGGAAGGGTATTACTTCTCGAATATGGCGAACACCAGATATCCACCCGATGAGTCGTTCGAGCCCCACACCAAAACCACTGTGTGGAACGGAACCATACTTACGCAAATCAAGATACCACTGATATTCTTCCATAGGAATAGTATCCTCTTCCATACGTTCTTTGAGAATGTGGTAGTCATCTTCTCTCTGAGAACCGCCGATGATCTCTCCGAATCCTTCAGGTGCAATAAGATCTGATCCAAGGGAGAGCTCTGGATCTTTTCTATCAACTTTCATGTAAAAAGGTTTGATGTTCTTGGGCCATTTCTCGACGAAAATCGGCACATCAGATTCTTCTGCAAGTGCCTCCTCTTCTGGTGCGCCCATGTCATCGCCATAGTGTATCGTTATACCTTTTTCCTGTAATGTAGAGATCATCTGCCTATAGGTCATGATCGTAAAAGGTGCATCAGCTTTTTTTAGCTGTTCAATGTCTCTTTCCAAAGTCACAAGATCGTGAAGATTATTTTTCAGAACTGTCTTGAGTACATAGCGGATAAGTTTTTCCTGGATTTTCATGTTCTCTTTATGCTCAATATATGCCGCTTCTGCATCCATCATCCAGAATTCTGTAAGATGCTTTCGAGTTTTGGATTTTTCAGCACGGAACACAGGACCAAAATCATACACTCTTCCCAAACTCATGATACCAGCTTCCAGATATAACTGTCCTGATTGAGAAAGATATGCTTTTCCCTGGTCAAAATAGGGGACTTCAAATAGAGTGGTTGTTCCTTCGCAGGCATTCGGTGTCAGGATCGGAGAATCAAATCTGAAGAAGCCATTTTTATTGAGGAATTCGCATATTGTAAAGTACACAGTGTGCCGTATCTTCATAAGGGCATTCTGCTTACTTGACCGTAACCAGAGATGTCTGTTCGAGAGAAGAAAATCGACGCCGTGTTCCTTTTTACCAATGGGATAATCCTCGCAAAGATTCACGATCTCTACATCTGTCAGTTGAAGCTCATATTCATCTTCATTTTTTGGGTGTTTCTTGGGTATTCCACTGATGATTACTGAAGACTCCAGTGTTAACGCTTTTACCGTATCAAATTTTTTTTCACCAAGGTCTGGTTTCCACGCAATTGCTTGTATCTCTCCGGTTCCATCTCGAAATATGACAAATCGCAGTTTACTGCTGGATTTTCTGTAGTTACGTACCCAGCCCTGAAGGGTAATTTCTTTTCCGATATATTTCGCAACGTCTTTTACAAAGATTTTTTTTGCCATAGCTAATTCAAATCCAAATTCTTTCTGTTTTTTTCAATATCTTCCATGATCGTGTATGCCACACGTAATGCTTCATAACCGTCCTGTGCATCAACAATCGGACGGCTATCATTAACTATCGATGATATAAAACTCTCTATCTCTGCCCTGAGAGGTTCTTTTTCAATAATGGGCAATACTTCGGTGTGATAAAGCTCAAAAATATTTACTTCACGCGTGCCGTTCATGATCTCCTTCATTATCCCATCAACCTGAGGATTTTTTCTTACCAATCTTACCTGTTTGTCCTGATAATCCAGTGAGATATACATATCTTTCTGGAAGAAACGTATCTTTCTCTCTTTCTTTAGTGATATTCTGCTTGAAGTAATATTCGCAAGCGTTCCATTCTCAAATTCGATCTTGGCATTTGCAATATCGATATCGTTCGTGAGAATCGGTACACCAACAGCATTGATCTCTTTTACACGGCTTTGAACAAGTGCGAGTATGATATCAATATCATGGATCATGATGTCGTACACCACAGGTACATCACTACCACGTGGAGTGAAAGGTGCAAGTCGATTCGCTTCAATAAAAGCAGGTCTCAGCAATACTGATGAGAGCGCTATTATTGCCGGATTGAACCGCTCGATATGACCCACCTGGCACTTCATGCCTGTTCTTTCCTGCAATTGAATGATATCCTTGGCATCATGTAGGGTACTGCAGATTGGTTTTTCTACCAGCACATGTTTTTTATGTTCAAGGCAATATGCAGCATAATCATGGTGACTCTGGGTCGGGGATGCAATACTCACAACATCTGTATTGAGGAGGAAGTCATCAAGATTAGAATAGGCAGTACCATTGAATTTTTCTGCAATTTCATCGGCTCGATCATTATCTTTATCATATATTGCTAAGGATTTGATATCATCAAGTTGGCTATAGATTCTGGCGTGGTGTTGACCAAGATGCCCGACACCAATTACTCCTGCTCTCATTCTACTACCTTGTCTTGTATGATATCATCCGCTTTTCTTTTGAGCGAAATCCCAAAATAATACACTCCATACAGCACAAGCAGATACGTGAAGATTCTCGTCAAAATTGAAATACTAAATACAATATTATTGAAGGAGATGAGATTAAGTAAAAAGAACAGCGCAAGGATACCGAAACCAATGCCTATAAATAAGGGTGACTGATTATTCGTCTCTTTATAAGCCAATAATCCCAGGAAAAAAGTCACACAGAAAACGAGAAAATAGAATATCGGTAGAATTTGAAAAAAAATATCAACCATTATTCTCCTAAGATTTGCCTATTGATTGGAACATCTAATTGGAATGTAAAACGCTGTCAATAATTTTACTTGTACCTTTTAGTAATAGCTGGGATTTTGCTGTAATTGATAAAAGATTACCTGAGCACATATAGTTATGGCAGCGGTTTCTGCACGTAAGATATGATTTCCGAGACTTACAATATGTGCTCCAAACTTTTGACCAAGTTCGACTTCTGATTTCTCAAAACCTCCTTCTGGTCCTACAACTAAACACATATCCTTTTTTGATATTTCGAGTGCTGTTGAAAAAGAGGTTTTTTGTTCTTCCTCCCATGCGAGTATTAGATCATATTTATTAATGAAAAATTCCAGTAACTCATTGAATTGAATTGGATTATGAATTTCTGGCAGATAAACAGAATCACATTGTTTCATTGCTGAAATTGCAATCTTACGTAGCCTATCAAGTTGATGCGAAGAAGCTGATTTTTTTACAGTCCGCTCGGATATAAAAGGGAAAAAATCATATATTCCTAACTCTGTACATTTTTCAATAATAAGTTCATTGTTTTTTTTTAGAAGAGAAAAAGCCAGTGAGATATGAGGTTTTGTTTTCTCTTGAAAGGATATCCGATTTACTTGAATTGTAATTTCATTGTGAGAAATATCAGTAATACTACATTGAGCATGGATCCCTCTGCCGTTCGTTAAAGACATTTCATCTCCTTCACGTTTGCGGAGGGTGTTCTTAAGGTGATTATATTCAATACCTGCTATTTGGATTTTTTTTGAAGTATTTGTGAGTTCAGACGAATAGAATATCGGCATCTAACGTGAATTATATAAAATATTCTTTTAATTTTTCAAAAAATGACTTACCCGGTTTAAGGTTTCGTTTTTGATCAAAGGGAACGATCTTACTATAGAGTTCTTTTTCTTCACTGGAAAGTTTATTTGGGATCACTACGATTATTTTTACATAGAGATCACCCTTTCGGGAACTGTTCACATAGGGAAGACCCTGTCCTCGAAGCCTGAAAACTTTTCCAGACTGTGTACCGGAGGGTATTTTCATTTTTGCATGACCTTTGAGTGTAGGCACTTCTATCATATTTCCCAACACCGCCTCAGTTACGCTGATCGGGAACGTACATATCAGATCCTGTCCATCACGGTCGAAAAGCTCATTCCGTTTTTCTTTGATATATACAATGATATCACCTGCTGGCCCACCATTCTTGCCAGCGTGTCCTTGACCTCGTAGTTTAAGATATTGACCATCAGAAACACCAGCAGGAATTTCTACTTTGATGGTTTTTACAGAAGAAATCCGTCCATCACCATTACATTTCGAGCATTTATTTTGAATACTCTGTCCTGTTCCATTACATTCAGGACAGGTTGTAATGGTGGACATTTGACCAAAGAATGACTGCCGAACCTGCTTGACCCTTCCGGAACCTCCACACTGGGAGCAGGTACTCACCCTACCATCTGCAGATCCAGTTCCATTACATGCATCACAGGGCTGTTTTATGTTTACTTTTATTCGTTTGGTTACCCCTTTGGCGATATCTTCGAGAGTGAGCGATAGGGATAATTTGAGATCTCCTCCTCGATTCATTGCTGCCTGCTGCTGAGCACGACCGCCAAAACCGAATCCTCCTCCACCGCCACCTCCAAAGAAGGTTTCAAAAATACTACCTATGTCACCGAAGATATCCGAAAAGTCATTAGCATGCGTAAAGTTTTCCCATGTGAAACCACCGCTTCCAAAAGCACCTTCCAGCCCCTCATGACCATATTGATCATACCTTTGTCTTTTTTCTTTATCACTGAGCACTTCATAAGCTTCTGCTGCTTCTTTGAACTTATCTTCAGCTTCCTTATTATTTTTATTCTTATCAGGATGATACTTCATCGCCAGTTTTCTGTATGCACTCTTGATCTCGGCTTCAGAAGCATTCTTGTCTATTCCAAGTACTTCGTAATAATCTCTTTTTGCCATATTCTTATTTAACCTTTTCAATTTATATGCACGGGAACTGCGTATGCAATCCCCGTGCTTTTTGCTTTGTGGATCTTATTTATTTATCCTCTTCGTCATCTACTACTTCAAAATCAGCATCTACTGCATCATCACCCTCTGCAGCTTCCTCCTGCTGGGTACCGGCCTGTTGTTGACTGGGCTGCTCCTGTTCTCCACCTTGCTGTTGTTGTTGTTCTGCTTGCTGTTTCATAGTCTCCTGATAGACGATCTCACCAAGTTTCTGAGCTTTCTGCTCAAATTCTTCTTTGGTTTTCTTTAGCTCTTCGACATCCTGAGAATCGAGTTTTTCTTTTGCCATTTTGATGGCTTCTTCGATATCAGTTTTTTCATTGTCTTTGAGTTTATCACCATATTCCTTCAGTGATTTCTCAGTGCTGAAGATCATTGTGTCGAGTTGATTACGAAGTTCTACACGCTCTCTCAGCTTCTTATCTTCATTTGCATGTTCCTCGGCATCCTTGACCATCTTATCAATTTCATCTTCGGAAAGAGCACCAGCTTTATCGATCTTTATTTGCTGCTTCTTGCCAGTTCCTTTATCAACTGCTGAAACATGTAGTATTCCGTTTGCATCGATATCAAAAGTTACTTCGATTTGAGGCATACCACGTGGTGCTGGAGGAATGCCAACCAGATCAAATCTACCGAGAGTTCTGTTCTGTGATGCCATTTCACGTTCACCCTGCAGCACATTGATCGACACAGCAGTCTGATTATCAGCAGCAGTGGAGAATATCTGGCTCTTCTTTACTGGAATAGTAGTATTCCTCTCAATAAGTTTGGTCATTACTCCGCCAAGGGTTTCGATACCGAGTGAGAGGGGAGTCACATCCAGTAGTAGAATGTCTTTTAGATCTTCATCACCAGAAAGGATACCACCCTGTATTGAAGCGCCGATTGCTACAACTTCGTCTGGATTGACACTCTTATTTGGCTCCTTCTTGAAGAAGTTCTTCACTGCTTCCTGTACTGCAGGAATACGAGTGGAACCACCGACAAGAATGACTTCATCAATTGCAGAAATATCTATCTTTGCGTCTTTCATTGCAGACTTGCATGGACCGATAGTTCTTTCGATGAGATCATCGATCATGCGGTTGAATTCAGAACGTGAGAGGGTGAGGGAGAGGTGCTTTGGTCCGCTACTATCTGCTGTTATGTAAGGAAGATTGATCGTGGTTGATTGAGTTCCACTAAGCTCGATCTTCGCTTTTTCTGCAGCTTCACGAATTCGCTGCATCGCCATTGGATCTTTTGAAATATCGATACCATCGCTCTTTTTGAATTCACTCACGATCCAGTCGATGATCTTTTTATCAATATCATCTCCACCAAGATGAGTATCACCATTAGTAGAAAGTACTTCTACCACACCTTCTCCGATTTCAAGTATAGAGATGTCAAAGGTTCCGCCACCGAAATCATACACAGCGATCTTTTCATCTTTTTTCTTTTCAAGACCGTAGGTCAGTGCTGCAGCAGTTGGTTCGTTGATGATTCTTTCGACTTCTAGTCCAGCGATCTTGCCAGCATCTTTTGTGGCTTGACGCTGTGCATCATTAAAGTATGCTGGAACAGTGATCACTGCCTTATCCACTTTTGTGCCAAGGTATTCCTCAGCTGTTTCTTTCATCTTCTTCAGAATGAACGCAGAAATCTCCTGTGGTGTGTAATCTTTATTCTTATTGGGAACATTAATGACAACTTCTCCTTTGCTATCTGCTTGTAACTTAAAGCTGACCTCAGATTCTTCTTGCTTTACTTCGTTAAGTTTACGTCCCATGAATCGTTTAACAGAGTAAACGGTATTCTGGGGATTTGTTACTAACTGGTGTTTTGCAAGCTGACCAACCAATATCTCGCCATCTTTGGAAAATCCAACTACCGAAGGGGTTGTTCGTCCACCTTCCGAATTTGGAATAACAGTTGGTTTTCCACCTTCCATCACGGCAACACAGCTGTTGGTTGTTCCTAAGTCTATTCCAATTATTTTACTCATTGTTGATCTCCTTATTATTTTTTTCTTTTAAAAATTTATTCATCTTTCTTATTTCTTTTTTTATTATGAGAATTGATCTGTATTTTCTCGTTTTCTTGTTCGGATGAAGTATCTTCAGGTGCTTTCGCCACGGCCACTCGGGCATGTCGAAGTACTTTATCATTAAGGATATATCCATTCTGAATGCAGTCGCACACGACATTATCATCAAAGCCCTCTTTTTCGATGTGAGCAATCGCTTCGTGAAATTGAGGATCAAATTCCTGTCCGATCGCTTCTATACGCTTGAGACCGTACCTCTCCAGCAATGCTTTCAATTCATCATGAACCATAATGATACCTTTTCGGAAATTCTCAGGTACCTGATTAGTATTTGACGACTCCATGGCCATCTCAAGATGCTCATATACATTGATCAAATCAGTGATCAGCGATTTATTTGCGTTCTTGATCCAATCGATACGATCTTTCTCATTACGTCGTCTAAAGTTCTCAAATTCTGCAGCACTTCTCAGCCAGCGATCTTTATATGATGCGACTTCTTCTTTCAAATTTTCAATTTCTTCTTCAAGTTCTTCTATTTGATCGTTGAACTCTTCAATATGTTGATCATGTTCTGTTTCTTTATTCTGTTTCTTCTTTGGCATGTATGTTCTCCTAATAACTTTCTTTTACCAAGAAAGGCACTAAAAACGCTAAAGTATTCTTCATAAAACAATCCTCTCGATTTCGACTCTTGGGTGTGAATTGAAGTTCGCGAGTAGAGCAAGCTTCAAATCTGTTGCTTTGAGATAATTTAGAACCTGAGCTCTATGAATATCCAAGATCTGGTTAACAGCTGTAAGCTCAATTAAAATTGAGTTATAACAGATTAAATCAGCTCTAAATTTTAAATTTAAAACATTATATTTATACTTCAAATTCAAATCAACTTCACTACTATATGGAATATTTCTCGCTTCGAATTCTTTTTTTAAGCATTCTTTATACACCGATTCAAGAAATCCAGGACCCATTGTTTTGTAAACCTCGAAAATTGCTCCTTGAAATTGATAACTTTCTTCTTTTAACACTATTTTATTCTTTTCGTTTTTTTTGAGTTTTTCGTGGTTCATATTCTCTCACAACATTCTGCAGGGCATGATCGTACCCTTGGTCGTCATCTCTGTGATCATTCTGGATGCAAAACAGATCATCGGAATATTTTCACGATAATCCATTCGTTTGGTTCCAAGAATTCCGATAAATCCTGGCAGACCGATGACTTCATATTTTGCAAAAATAAGGACAAGGTCCTTGAACTCACTTCCTTTGATCTCATCACCCATAAGGATAGTATAATCCTCAGTAGAATAATCCTGAAATATCTGCAGGAAGTCTTCCTTCTGGTCGATTATCTTAAGCAATTGCACGATCTTTTCCTGTGAATCAAATTCCGGTTGATTGACGAATCCAGCTTCACCTTCAAAGTTGATATTATACTTTCTTACCTCATGCAGAAGTTTCTTTATCTCAGTTAAAATATCATAAATAAATGATTCTTTCTGAGTATCGAGGAAGAGGTCATCAAAGAATTTCTTTTCGATCTTATCAATAGGAATACCAGAAATCCGTGTATTGATGTATCTGTTGAGCGCATTGATTTGCGCATCAGTGAGTGCGTAAGTATTGTATAGCGAGAACGTTTTCTCCAATCCACCTTCAAGATTCACAACAACTAGCAATTTATCACCTTCAATCTTGAAAATTTGAATTGAATTCAGTAAGCCAAGCGAGTAGTCGGGTTCTGCGATGATGCTCAGTTGTCCAGACACCTTTGCCAGGAAAGAGTGAAGTGCACCCAGCATTCTATCCAGACTCTGATAATTTTCTGAAAGAAGTGCTTGCATCATTTTGATCTTCTGATCCGGAATACTATTATCGAAATCAATAATATCGTTAATATAAAACTTATACCCCTTTTCTGTGGGCAAGCGACCAGCAGAAGTGTGAGGTTGTTCAATATAACCCAGTTTTGCCAGTACAGCCATTTCATTACGAATGGTCGCAGGACTCAAATCGAACTGATATTCTTCTGCAAGTACCTTAGAACCAACAGCTTGTGCTTTCTTAAGATACTCAAGTATGATTGACCTAAGAAGGCATTTCTGTCGTTCAGTTAACATGTTGCATTCATTTACATTTATATCTTGATTCATTATTCTATCTTTTGATTTAGCACTTCTCTCCAGGGAGTGCTAATTTTTAGATATAATGTATGTCAATCGTAAAGTATGTCAAAATATAACAGCGTTCCTTGACAAGGTCTTTTCACCCTGCTGACTAACAGACATTTCAGCCAAACATTTTTATCTATATCTCTGAAAGAGTAAAAATTTCCCCTCTCGAGAGGGGTGGATCCCAACTTGTCGGGAGAAGTGGTGTGTAATGTATAATTACTGGATTCTCAATTCATTCTCCATGGACTACGCCTTGATACACAAGTTTGAATGACACTCATATAAATTTTAGGATAGAATTTTCACACATCGCCAAAGTCTTCTAAACTATCTTATTCCTAAGGCTTATCTTGGGAATGCTATAATTCTTTTTCTTATTTTGTAGTTCAAACATGAAATATTATTATTCTTTTTCAATCTATATACCATACCTATGTCGCTTGAAGTTTATTCCATTCTTTTACCCAACGCTGACGCATTTTGCAACAACATGTCACGCTTACAGCGTTATGATCAGTAATGAGAATGCATAAAGTTGAGGAAGCGTCACTATCCTAGAAATAATTCACAAAAAAGTCCAGCTTCTAAGAAGTGGTTCAGTTTTTTAGACCTTTTGAGTGTAAAATTAGCTTGCCCTATAGAATGTACTCTTATTCTATTGAGGTGATTTTGCATAAAACAACGCAGTTGTTTTACTCCATAAAATAGCGATGAGTTAAGACTCCAAACTAACATGAATGAAGTCTTACAGGCAACCCAGTCCGATATGTCTGGGCGTAGTGCAGTGAAGCCTGAAGAAATTTTCAACTGCAAGCGATAGGTTTCAATCTATCGTTATGTTCCCAACAGAATTATAAATTTAAGAATTTAACAAATAATTAAATATATATTGACAAACATTTTCAATCTTCGTCCCTTGTTCCCAAACACATGTATCGGAGATATGTATGGCTAGTAAAGAAGAAATTCTAGAAGCAGCGCACATGGTTTTTGCACAGTATGGCATCGAGAAGACAACACTGGATGATATTGCAAAAGAGTGTGGTTTCAAACAGCAAGCACTGTATTATTATTTTAAGAATAAAGATGATCTCATCGAGCAATTGATGTATCATATTATCGAAGACATCAAGAAAGAAACATTTGATGATTTGAAAAATATCGAAGATCCGGTCGAAAAAATAAGAAGGTATATGATCAACCAGCTCTATTCATATAAAAAGCATAAAAGATTTATCGACACCTTAAGAAAAACAGATATTCCAATGAAGTACCTGGATATGGCTGAAGAGATTAAGCAGAATTTGTTTTCCTCTACCTATGAAAAGATCAAAGAGATCATTAACGAGGGTATCGAAAAAAAAATGTTCAAAGTAGATTCAATTGATTCTTTGATTTACCTTCTTATTAGTACAACAACGGGTTATGGATATACAATTTTAGTAAGGGATGTGAATATTGATATCGAGGAAATCGTTGAAAAGACTATTAATATAATATTGCAGGGTATTCAAAAGTAAAAGGAGCTCTATGAAAAAGTTATGTGTGATTACACTATTCATTATACTTTTTGCTACTCCTCTTGTTACTCAGGTTGAAGAACTTACACTCTCTGATTGTATTCAGCTTGCGCTTGAGAATAATAAGGAGCTGCAAAAGGCACGTGCGGAAGTCGAAAAGATGAAGCAGGAGTATAATAATGTACGCGGAAGTTTGCTACCACAGATCAGTCTGAATGCAGGTTATCAGCTCTCACAATCCCATCTACCAAATTCAGCAGTTATGGATATCCCATCACTATCGGACATAATCTATGGTACAGAAGACCTTACGGGCATTCCCACTTCAAATGACAGCCTCGAGATCTATAATGACCAGATCATTGCCGGCTACATGGATGGTGCATTCGCAGATTTCGTGCCATCCAAACTTCAAAAAGAAGCAGCAGCATTTGCCCAGGTCAAGCTAGATCAAGTTGTGTTCATGGGGGGAAAACTGATCAAAGGGATCAGCATTGCCGGTAAGATCAAGACTATGCAGCAGAAAAATTACTTCCTTGTTCAGCAGGATGTGGTTTATACCACAAAAGATATGTTCTACAAAGTATTACTTCTCAAGAAGGTTGTGTATATTCAGAAGGAAGCGATTGATCTTGCCCTTCAGTACCAACAGCAAGTGCAGAACATGTTTGAGCAGGATTTGGTTTCGGAATATGATCTTCTGCGCGCAAAGCTGCAGACTGCAAACCTAAAACCAGAGGTCATCCAAGCAGAAAATAATTACGCACTATTACTGGAAAGTTTTAAGAATCATCTCGGTGTTGATGATGAAGAGATAGAATTTTCTGGTGAGTTTCTTTTTCCTGAAGTTCGTTCTATGTCTTTAGAAGAAGCAATTCAGATTGGCAAAAAAGATAGAATTGAGCTTGATCTTGCATCTATAAATATCGAGATCAATGAGGTTGCATTATCCATCCAGAAGGGGAGTTTCCTCCCAAATATATTTCTCTCTGCAGAATATCAGAAATATGCGGGATCATCAGGCAGGTACAAAATCACTTATAACGATATCGGAGACACCTATCAGGTAGGTGTGGGATTATCTATGCCGCTCTTTACAGGATTTTCCAATACTGCCAAGATCGCAAAAGCCCGACAGGATCTAAAGATGGCAAAGTTGTCCTTTCTTCAGCTCGAAGAAGGAATTGAACTGGATATCAAGAATACCTATTTGACATTCAAGAATGCTAAACTCAAAGTAGAGAGTCAGAAACAAAATGTGAAACTTGCAGAAAAGGGACTTGCCATAGCCCAAGCTCGGTATGAAAATCAGGTAGCAGTTCAGCTTGAAGTGCTGGATGCACAGGTGCAATTGAAATCAGTACGTCTCAATCATTTACAAGCATTATATGATGCAATTATTTCCTATGAACAGCTCAAAAAAGCTATAGGGATTCAATTATAGATCAAGGAGAACACATGAAAAAGAACATAACCATCATCATCTTTGCAGTTATACTGATTTTGGTATATTCAGGATGCAGTAGAAAAGAACAAATAGCATCTAAAAATATTGAACAGATACATAAAGACGAAGGAGTTCCCATAAAGGTACTCACTCTTAAACCTTCTCCTTTCCAGTTATGGCTTTCTTACAATGCACCCCTCGAAGGTATCCGACAGACAAGTGTCGCAAGTATGGTACAAGCTGAAGTTGAAAAGGTAAATGCTGTAGTTGGCTCACAGGTTTCAGAAGGAGATGTGCTGGTGGAATTTCCAGAAGATACTCCTTCGGCACAATATATTCAAGCAAAATCCGCCTACGAAAATGCACAAGCAACATATGAGCGCTTGAAAAATCTTTTTGAGATCGGTGGAATTTCTAAACAGGATCTTGATGGTGCAGAAACTGCATACAAAGTGAGTAAAGCGAACTGGGATGCAGTGCACAAAATGCTCAAAGCGGAAGCTCCCATATCAGGCATTGTTACGACAGTTGATGTGAAGGTTTCTGATAATGTGTTTCCCGGAGATATTTTGTTCATTGTATCAGATACAGAAAAGATGAAAGCACGGGTTTGGGTTACGGAGCAGGAGGTCTGTGATATTAAAAAAGGAATGAAAGCGGAAGCATCATGTCTGAGAAACACCCTTTCCGGTAGCGTAACTCAGATCGGTCTCGCTCTGGATAGTAACCTGCAGGCATTTCCTGTTGATATAGAGTTTCATAATCCTGATAATATACGTGCATGCGGGGTGACTGCGAAGATCAGAATTCTGGTCTATGAAAATCCTGAAGCTCTTAAGGTAGCCCGGAAGAATATTCGTAAAGATGAAAACGGACATTATATTTATATACTCAAAGATGGAAATGCGGTGAAACAACCTATCACTCTGGGACAAGAAAACGGAACTGAAGTAGAGGTACTCACCGGTTTACAATCGGGTGATCAAATTATAAACGAGGGTTTGAATATGATAAAAGACGGCGTCAAAGTCAAAGTGATTCAATAAGGAAGCTGAGGTTATCATGATTTTATCAAAATTATCAATCAATCGCCCGGTTATGATCACAATGATCATACTTGTCTTCATCGTGTTTGGGCTTCTTGCATATTTCAGCTTACCATTGAATCTCATGCCAGATGTTGAATTCCCTTTTGTGACGGTGCAGGCGATATATCCTGGTGCTGGACCACTTGAGATTGAATCTCAGGTAGTAAAAAAGATCGAGGATGCGATATCGACCATCAGCAGGATCGATTATATTGAATCCTACGCAGTTGAGAACTTCGGATTTGTACTTATACGTTTCGAGCTTGGAAAAGATGTGAACATTGCCAGCCAGGAGGTGAAGGACAAAATTGAAGCGATCAAAAATAATCTGCCCTCAGATGCTGAAAGTCCGGTAATCTCACGGTTCGATGTTAATGCATCACCCATTATGAATCTTGTATTCACAGGGAATATACCTGGAACTGAACTATATGAGATCGCAGATAAGCAACTAAAAGACAGGTTGTCACAGATCGAAGGTGTTGCCCAGGTTGAACTAAGTGGGGGACAGGAGCGTGAGATACACGTAGAACTGGATGAGAAAGTAGTGTTTCAGAATGAAATATCATTGCCGCAGCTGGCTCAAATTCTTGCAGCTCATAACATTGATATGCCCGGTGGTTCATTTACAAAAGCAGACCAGGAATATTCTGTCCGACTTGATGGGCAGTTTGAAGATATTAAAACTCTTGAGAACCTTGAAATACCCACACATTATGGGGTGAAGCAACTCGGGCAAATCGCAGAGATCAAGGATACTGGTTCTGATGTTCGTCAACGTACAACTTATTTCAATAATCTTGATAAGTATAAGCAAGAAAATGTGATCAAGATCGATATCATCAAGAGTGTTGACGGTAATCCAGTTGAGATCTCAGAACAGGTAAGAAAGGAACTGCCCGGCATTCGGGCAATAATACCGGATAATACGGAGTTATCCATCATTGATGATGATGCAGACTTTATTCAATCTGCGGTTGACGATACCCTGGGAAATATCATTCTTGGAATCGTACTTACCGGCATTATACTTTTCTTCTTTCTTCATGATCTCTGGTCAACGATCATTGTTGCACTCGCTATGCCTACATCCATCATCTCAACATTCCTGCTGCTTCAGATCTCGGGTTTTACTATAAATGTGCTTACACTAATGGGGCTCTCAACAGCAGTGGGAATTCTTGTAACGAACTCAGTTGTCGTTATCGAGAATATTTTCAGACATATGCGAATGGGTAATCGAAGAAAGGAAGCTGCGGATAAAGGAACTTCTGAAATAGCAATCGCTGTGTTTGCCTCTACACTGACGAATATTGTCGTATTTCTTCCTCTAGCTACAATGGGTTCGATCGCAGGTCAGTTCTTCAAAGAATTTGCTCTCACTGTTACATTTGCTACAGTTTTTTCACTGTTGATATCATTCACTCTCACTCCAATGCTGGCATCATTGATACTACCTGAAGATCATGATAAAAAGAAAGGCAGAGTCGCCAGGTGGTTTGATCGTATGTTCGAGCAGCTTGATAATTTCTATAAGAATGTTCTAAGAGTCTTACTTCGCAGAAAACTTATTAGCGGCGTTGCAATACTTGTAGCATTTATTCTCTTTGTGTTGAGTTTCGGGATCGCCAGCAGAATAGGATTTGAGTTTATGCCTAATCTCGATGAAGGAAATGTGTCCATTGATGTTGAGTTACCTCAGGGGTATAGTCTGCAGGAAACTGCAGAGGTCTTCCAGGCTATTGAAGAAAGGATAACTACACATCCGGAAGTGAAGCATATGATCGCGAATATCGGTTCGCAGGGATGGGTGGATAAAGCAACAAATCTCGGTAGTGCGGAAGTTAAACTTGTTGATGTAGATCAAAGAGAGTTTTCTACCAATGATATGATCGCACTTCTCATGAAGGATGTGGCGGATATACCTAATGCAAAGATAAATGTCTACTCGGAGTCAGGCATTGGCGGGGGAGGTGTCGAGTTCTTCCTTCAGGGACAGAATATTGAAATACTTGAGCAGCTAAAGAATGAGATAGTTGAAAAATGTACTGATATATATGGTCTGGAAAATTTTGATAACAGTTCTCGTGCTGGTAAACCTGAGATCACACTTTATCCCAAGCGAGACAAACTCGCTCATGTTGGAGCTACTATTTTTGACCTGGCATTTACTCTTCGGACTGCGGTTGAAGGAGCAGTTGCTTCTCAGTATAAAACAGAGGGTGAAGAATATGATATTAAGGTAAAACTCTCTGAAGAATCAGTTGATTCTCCTGAGGAGATTGGCAATATTCCTGTTGTGACACCCGTTGGAACCTACCGGATCTCACAACTTGCAGATGTAGAATTCACCTCCGGTTTGAACAAGATCATTCATAGAGATAAATATACCACTATACGTTTCAGCGGCTCTTCATCAAAAGATGTGCCGGAAGGTACTGTTGCAGCAGGGATACAGCAGAAACTTGCGGAAATCGATATGCCAGAGGGATATCGTATAAGCTGGGGTGGAAGTATCAGCGAGTTACAGGATACTACTATGGAGATGATTCGTGTATTTATAATTGCTGTATTGCTTACCTATATGCTCCTTGCAGCAATTCTGGAAAGTTTTGTTCAGCCCTTGTATATTCTTTTGACTTTACCACTTGCACTAATTGGTGTGTTCCTGGCAGTATATATCTCAGGACAGACTATGAATATCTTTTCGATGATGGCGATCATCATGCTGGTGGGTATTGTAGTGAACAATGCAATACTGCTACTGGATTATACAAACCAGCTTCGCAAAAAGGGCATGAAAGCGACAGAAGCACTCATCGAAGCATGTCCCACAAAGTTACGTCCTATTCTCATGGCGAGTTTTGCTATCATACTGGGTATGCTGCCAATGGCTTTGGGAATCGGATCCGCAGGTAAAGAGTTCCGTCAAGCGATTGGTATTGTAAGTATCGGCGGTATCTTTGTTTCGATGTTCCTCACTCTTATTGTGATACCCTCAGTGTATAACATCTTTACCCGTCGAAAACATAGATAACTACTACAACATCTTAACCAAAAAGGCAGGAATTCAATCCTGTCTTTTTTGTTTTTAAAATCAATAATATTCATCATAGAATAAATAATAATAATAAAATCAATAAAATTCTTGACATAATTAATAAAAACATTAAAATAATTGATATTGAAAGTGAGGTCGTATGAATAATAGATTAAAACAGTGTCCAGTGTGTAATTCCACACTTGAGATCAAGGAATATTATTGCTCCAAGTGTGATACCACCATCAGAGGCAATTTTGACGTTGGTGATCTTGCATCACTCACCGCTCTCCAGCAGGAATTCGTTAAAGTGTTCATCTGCGCTCAGGGGAGTATTAAAGAAGTCGAGAAGGTGCTGGAGGTTTCCTATCCAACAGTAAAAAACAAACTAAAAGAGATCATTGAAGTGCTTTGTCCGGATCATCAATGCCCGGAAGATAACGTATCCGAAGACATCCTCGAAGAAATTGAAAAAGGGGAGATTTCCGTAGATGAAGCAATAAAAAAATTAAAAAAGAGGAGTTAAGATGCTTAAAACATTTAATGAACAAAGAGATATTGAAACAAAAGGCGGTCTAACATTAATACTCAACTCAGAAAATGTAGGTTTTTCTGTACAGGGTCATGATAAAGATAATACACATCTTGAAACTGAATTTGAAATTTCCGGTAATATACCTGAAGATTTTGCCCTCGAAGATTTCCTCAAATCAGAGTACGACAAAAAGAAAAATGAACTTTCAGTAAATATTGAACTCCCTGATGATCTTCATATAAAGAAATCCAGAATTGAAATTCAGGTTCCCCATACAACAAGAGTAGCATCACACCAATCAAATGGAAGCATTCGGCTGGAAGATCTGGAGGGTATGCATGAGCTTGAATCGCGTAACGGATCGATAAGGATTGAGCACAACAAAGGTTCATGTCAATGCGATACAAGGAATGGTTCAATCAAAATAGAAAGTAATGATGGTAATCTTCAACTCAACACAAAAAACGGAAGTATTACTCTTCGAACCTGTAGTGGTATCATGGATATCAAGGGTGAGAATGGGTCATGCAAACTTATAAACTGCACTGGTTCACTGGAATTAAATATTGATAATGGTCCGATCCGTATCATTGAAGGCGGATTTGATTCTGCAGATGTGAAGAACAAGAACGGAAGTATGTATTACGAATTTTATGGTGTTGATAAAGGATTGTTTTCATTTATAAACAAGAATGGAAAAATTCTCCTTATCATACCTGATGAAATAGGAATAGATATCAAGGCAAAAAATATGCTTGGTAATTTCAGGGTCGGCATAAAGGGGGAATATGATAGAAAGAAAGATGAGGACACTCAGATTCTGGAGATGGTTCGTGGTTCGGGTAATATAAAAATCGAAGTGAAGAATCAGAACGGAAGCATACAGCTTATGAAGGATCCTCTGCAAAAAGACATGAAATTCGACTTGTCTGGACTTGGAGAAAATCTGGAACATATCTTTGAAGAAATCCCTTTTGAGGAAGGCATAGAAAAGGCAAAAGAGGCTTTCAAGAATGTAAAACATCATTTCAAGAACATGCAGTTTGACTTTTCAAAGAATTTTGAAAAAATGATGAACAATTTAGAAGTAAACAAAGAAAAGATTAAGGCAAAGATCGATGCTGAGATCAAAGATAAACATCGGGCTGAAGAAATAAAACATATGTTCAAGGAGACCGTTGATTCTTTGAAAGAATCCTTTCAGAAAAAGAAGCAGGAGAGAGAAGAAAAGAAGCAGGATTTACAGGAAAATATGAGTGAAAGTAGATTAAAAGTGCTTGAGTTACTTGAAAAAGGTACAATATCAAGTGATGAAGCAGAACGCCTACTGAAAGCGCTGGGAGAAGATAATGAGTGAAAAAAAGAAAATAATTGATTTACTTGCGCAGGGAAAGATCACTGCACAACAGGCAGAAGAGCTTCTCAAAGCGATCTCATCAACACACAAAAGTACCACAACATCCAAAAGAAATTATTTTGTTGTTGAATTGATCGAGCAAGATACGAATAAGAACATTATTCATCTCAGAATGCCTATTGCACTGATTAAAGCTGGCCTGAAATTCATTCCTAAACATGCCCAAATCCAGGCAGAAATTAAAGGATCTTCTTTTGATATCTCTTCTATCAATTGGGAAGATATCTTTGCCCACGCATCAGATGGAGAAATAGGTGATGTGCTCTATCTGGAGATAAATCGTGAAGGAGAAGAACCGCTCATCATTCATGTATACATAGAATAACAATACAAAATAGGCAGAAAATTTATAAATTAGTCCCCTGTTCATGAACAACTGTTTGGGAACGTTTTTCATTGTAAAGGGTCTGTTTTGCATAATATATTGACAACAAAATGAAGAAAATATTCTTGTTTCAATGCAATAGAATGTGCAAATATGGGAGAAAGTATGAAAATAGTAAGAATAATATTTGGTTGCTTGTTACTTACCGTGCTGCTTTCATGCGCGAGAGTATTTGTCCCTTTTACTCTTGAATTACGAAACGAATACCAACTAACCGATCAAGAAATCAGGGAGCTACAATTTTATGTTTCGGATAAAATACTTCTTGAGCGAGAGATCGTGGATGTTGATAAAAGGGTGTCACAAGAGCACATTCTAAAAAAGATAGAAGATAAGATCCTGGATCAAGTAGTGTTCCGTTCTTATACTCCGGGAGTGGCAGTTGATGTGCTGCCCTATGCACTTCAAGTTGCTTTCGAACAACAGGGATATCTCACGTTTGAGACCGATGGTGAATTGGAGGATCCCTACTATTTCAAGAGTGATAGATATGGAGAAGAGGTTAAATTAAAGATCTTTGATCACTGCTGGTGGTTCAAGCATTATGAGGATGAGATCTACAGTAATGGACTTGTTGATTACAATGAACAAGAGTACTGGGTGTTCCACCCAGAAAATCGACCACAGCTTCTGGTTGACGAAGAAAGTCTTGAGAAAGTAATCGAAAACCGCAGGATCGTAAAAGGGATCAAACAGAAAAAGTAACAGACGATCCAGATATGTTCCAATAGTATACTCTTAGTATCAGTATTCTCTGATTACCCCGACTTTGCCGCTTTTACCCTTTCCTGAAGAACCTGTCTTAGAAAATAAACCTACCAGGAATCCTACAACAAAAAGCAGAGGATAAAAAATTATTTTCGACATACTGATGTTCCAGAACAGGATGGTCAGGGATGTCTGTTCGGAATTCTGGATCACGACAATAAGGACCGCAATGACCAGAATGATCATTAAAATGTGTTTAAGTTTCATTATAACCACTTCCTTTTTTTAAAATATCTAATCATTCCAATAAAAATAACAAGCATCACAAACAATACTGCAAAGTAGCCATATTTCCATTGAAGCTCTGGCATGAAAGCAAAGTTCATCCCGTAAATACCTGCAAGAAAAGTAAGGGGAATGAATATTGTCGCAATTATTGTGAGCACCTTCATGACCTCATTCATCTTATTGCTGATACTAGACAGATATATGTCCAGTAGTCCAGAGACCATATCACGATAGGACTCAAGTGTATCAATGACCTGAATCGTATGATCATATACATCGCGAAGATATATATCGATACTCGGATCTATCAGATCGGTTTCCGAACGCTCCATAAAACTGATGACTTCACGCAGCGGCCACACAGATTTTCTCAAACCAATCATCTTGCGTTTCATTCTATGAATGTTCTGCAGCGTTTGGGTCGTAGGGTTTTGTACAACTTCCTCTTCAAGATCTTCAAGGGAATCCCCAACCTTCTCAAGTATGACAAAGTAATGGTCTATGATCGAATCGACAAGAGCATAAGCCAAGTAGTCAGCATTGGATTTCCTGATTCGCCCCTTTCCATTTCGTAATCGCTGCCTGATTGTATCGAAGACATCGCCTGTCCGTTCCTGGAACGTGATCACGTAGTTTTTTCCAAGGATGATACTTACTTGTTCATCACATATTCTTTCACCATTCTCAAGGTAGATCATCTTGAGCACAAAATAAATATACGAACCATAATCTTCAGCCTTGGGGCGCTGATTTGTGTTCATAATATCCTCAAGTAAGAGTGAATGAAGACCAAAATATTTTCCGAAATCTTCCATGACTACAGGATCGTGAATCCCGTCGACGTTTATCCAGGTGACGGTTGAGGTTTCGGTATATCGCTTGCATTCTTCAACTGAACTCACTTCTCTTTCATCAATTGTTGTTTCATTATAATCAATGACAGAGATATGCACGTTCTCCATTTTCTGTTTACCGATATGAATAAGAGTGCCGGGTGGCGTGCCAAATTTTGATGCTTTCTTTTGTTCCATTTTTCTTCCTTAATCAATATCTCCGAGAAGATATCTATCTTCATACTTTACAAATCCCATGATGATTTTTTCGTCAAGAACATTAGTAATCTCCAGTCCATACCAGGTTAGATCATCAATATCAGTTCCTATATACGAGATAGTATAATCCTCTGCCATAAAGATCTCGTTGATCTCTTTAGTTATATCGAGTATGTCCTCAAGAATACCTTCTTTTGTGCGAGAGCGAGGGGCTATGATCTGTTCATCGTATGCTCTGTCGAAATCCAGCAGGTGGGCACATAATCCCTCAAGGTCTCTGAAAACTGCCGCAGAGATAAGAGCTTCCAGACTCGGAAGAATATCTACTGCTTCAGGTCCTAGACTATCAGCATTACTACACTCTGGAAGCAGTGGACCGTTCAATGAAATACTCGTCATGATAGCGGACACGAGTTCTATCTCCTTTTCATCAGGCTCAATGCTTATGTTGAGCGAATCAAGAGGAATATCTAATGAGATCGTATAATAGTAATCCTGGTAAAGATCATCAGGATATCTGGTCTTTTCGAAGATCATCATATAATTTCGCTTTGTACCGTCTCCTGATACGGACTGTGCAATGTATCCCTGGTTTGCTCCGAAATCCACAAGTATTTGCTTTGTCAAAAGTCGATCCTTTTCCGGAATAAGGTTTTCTTCGATGAAGATCGCTTCCTGTAGATAGACGAATTTTACGAAAGAGAAATTTTCGTCCTCATATGCTTTCGAAATGAGGAGTGAAGCCCCAGTTTCCGAGTCATCATATCCGGCAATGGAATTTTTCTGATAGACTGTCTCATCCCAAGAAGGCGGAAACTCGATCTGCATATCCAGCACCTCAATTCTTTGTAATTTATCAAGATAAAAATGATATTCAAGCCACTTTGGAAGTTCGGGTTTCGGAACTCTGTAAATGATGATCTCTGAAATAGTATCCTCTGTATTTTTAATAAATCCAATTCCGAGATCGGGATAAATAACACCATCCGAGTATTCATCGTACGCACTGCCATACTTTTCTTTTGCCATTGCTATATCATCCCCGAGAGCAATCCCTTTACTTGTTTTTATCAACTGCTCAGGATCTCGCTCAAGTATGATCTGATCGATTCGGAAATTCATATCTTTTCGATTAAACTCACAGTTGAAAGTAATGGCAAAAGATCCATCATCATAGAAATAAGTGAAGGGGAATTCCAGATCCTCCCTGGGAGTACCCAAAAGATCGTGCATTAACGCAGGAGTGTCATATACCGTTACGAGCCCGACAAAACCAATTCCTGCTTCCAGTGTGTAGCCAGCAAGCGTTTTTTCATACTGAGGACTTGTAGTAATAGATTGTTCGCTATGATCTTGTGGAACTGAAGTCGCACAGGATAGTAATATTAAAACCACACAAATATAGAAAATAATTTTATTTCTCTTCATTTTCTTTTACCTCCGATATGGTAAGTAAGGTTTGACATTAAGGACATTCCTTATTAAAGAGTCCTATCCTCAGGTATTTCGTACAATTGAGTGAGAATATTACGTATCTTCATGTGCAAGCCTCCATTATTTGCTAATTTTTATACTTCTGATAAAGTGAATCGAGAAAAGCTATTCCCTCATCTGTAAGATGTCTTGAATGAAGTTCATCTTTATAAGTAAAGACTATATGTTCACAGCCGAGTTGTGTGTTGAAGTCCATCTTCTGAACCACATAACTATTTGCTCCACCCAGGTATACAATTGAACCGGTATAGCCGCATTTATAAAAGGGAGTTTTCTTTCTGGTGATAAAATCCAGGAGCCTTTTGATATTGGTAGAATCAGAGAATGAGGTTACCAGGAGTGCTTGTCTTCCTTTTTCTTGGGTCTTTTGATAGATGAGAATCTCAATACGATCTGTATTTTCTTTCACATACAGTTTCATCGCATAATCAACAGAATCGCAACCAATGAGGAGGATGACCATAATTCCCAGAAAGAGTAATATTTTTTTCATCACAACCTCTTTTGTTTTATTCCTCAAAAGAAAGGAATGTATGGGTGAATGACTGTCAATATTTATTCTATTTCACGAAAATAGTCTCAAAGTCCTCCTTCATGCTTACGATGAGCCATCCATTTTTTCGACAAACTTTAAGAAATGTGGAATCAGAATACTCATAATCTCTTTCGCTATCATCATGATTGATCACGAGAGCAAGTGTTGGGTACTTGCTGCTGAAGGTATATCTGAGCATCTGTTCGTCACCCATGGTATTTCCAGCTGCAATAACGGGTGGTTTGCCGATATGAGTGTAAATACCCTCTGCTTTGCCGGTTGCATTATTATTATGAATGATATTTTCCCGTCGAATAAAGGAAGTTACAGAATCATCAAAGGAATATTCAAGTTCAACACGAGAGCCAATGATATGAGAGGGTTCAAAAGGGAGATGGTCTTTCAAAGCACCTCTTAAGAAGCCTATCATTGAACCGGAAGTGATGTATACCTCAAAATCATGTATCAAAAGGTATTCGACAAGTTCGACCATCGGGATGTAAAAGAGAAATTTATATGGGATCCTCAATTCTGCGTGCATTGCAGTATCAATAAAAGTGGAAACTGAATTGATGTAATCTTCCTCGGATCTTCCAAGATAATCAGTCGTAAGAAAGGTTACAAGATTATGATTCATATAATCTTCATCATTCTCAACTGCAGCTTTGTACGGTTGGATGGATCGTAAAGAAGAATCTCGTTGTGCTGCATGACGATAATGGTCTATACACACTTGAAAATTTGCATATGTTGGTTTTTCACAGAAGATTGTACCGTCAAAATCAAATGTTGCGATCCGGTCTTGTGGAGGTATGAAATCTTTACTTTCAGGATCTGTGATGTGCACTACATACGAGATGATCTGTGATTTATTATTACCGTCATGCCATGAAGGAAGGGGATCGAAAGTACTGCTTTTTTGAAGTGCACAGCTTGTACAAAGTATTAGTACAATAAGAACAATAAGACTTCTTCTCAAAGATAAACCTACTTCTTTCTGATAATCTTGCCCTCAGCCATGACCATCTTCGGGAATGCTCCAAGATGAAGAGGATTTCTGTCCCAGATTACTAGACTGGCGAGTTTATTCTGTTCAAGAGTTCCTAAGATATCATCGATCCCAAGTATTTTTGCATTCTTATACGTGATCAAAGAGATTGCATCTTCTTCATTCATTCCCTGGATCATGAAAAATTTCAGACTATCTCTTAAGGCGATCGTATGAATAACAGGATGATCGGTCATCAATCCGTAGTATGCCTTAGAATCCATAAGAAGTTTTGTGTTCTGATAATAGGCATGTTTGAGTTCAACTTTGTAGCCGACAGAACCAAGCGGTCCATACACCACAGGAATATTATTCTTTGCCAGTTCATCAAATATTTCTTTGTGAAACACATCACCGGTATGATCTGCTGTGCAGTTAAGAGAATATTTTTTTGCCAGATGAATGAGATAGAGGACATCATCATCCTTATGCACATGCACTTTAGAAGTATACTGACCCGAAAGAAGTGTAAGTAAAGCTTTTTCTTCTGGGGAGAAACTCAACTCGGATTGCCGCTCGATGATTTTTTTATCAATCTGATAATCTTTCTTACTGATATCCTTCTTCTTATACTTCGTTTTCAACTCATTGATCTTTTTATCTTTTGAAAGTTCGGCTTTCTCCTGCTTTATAAGGATCTCATCGAGTTTTTTTTCCAGCAATGCATAGACACCCATTCTGGTGTTTGAACGTTCACCTTTCCAGTCAGTTGTTGAGCGTGGATTGAATCCCAGCGCCATCTTAAAGCCATAGGTTTTCATGAAAGCGTCATCTCGGTTCTTGCCGAAATTCTTGATGATCATCGCCTGACCGCCGATAAGATTTCCACTTCCGGGAACTACACAACTGTAAAGTACTCCAAAATCCACTGCATCCTTGAATGCACGGTCATCAAAATAAATACTGTCCAAAGGATTATTAAGCGGAAGTATCTGATTTATAATGTCGTTGGTTTCAGACTCTGTCCAGGGTTCACCCTCTCTGTCCATTCCAATATGCGAGTGTGCATCGATGAACGCAGGAGTGACCCATCCTTCAAAATCTGCTTTCATTTTTTTATTACTTACATCAACTATTTTTTTTCCTTCAACAATGATGTATTTTTCTTCATATTTCTTTTTACCATCGAAGAGGACTGTTGCTTTTATTATTGTCTGCTTTGCCATATATTCTCCTGTTTATTTTGATGAAACACTGATGCTGTCGCAGAGAAGTGCCGGCATTCTTCCACCCCAGCAGGAGTGCAGTTTGTTCTCTATCGCAATGACCTTTTTCAATGTGTCATAGACATTTCCGGCCACCATGACATCTTTCACTCGACCGATTATCTCACCATTCTCAACATACAAACCAGGACTCACCCCTACAGAGTAATCTCCATTTGGGATATTTCCACTATGTGCACCCATGACACCATCCAGAATAATACCGGTGTCCATCATTGCAACAAGCTCTTCAAAGTATTTATCACCGATTTCGATTCGTGGATGACTGAGGTGGGGGGAGGGAGTGATAGTGATAGGATCCCCACCCCACATTGATGATCGAAAACCATTGCCTGTTGACTGCACACCGAGTTTCTGTGCATAGTTCAGATCATAGAAAAATGAGCGAAGTACCCCTTTTTCAATGATATTCATACGTGTTGTAGCTATTCCTTCATCATCGAAGCTTCTTGCTCCTGTGGCTGCATCATCAAGCGGGTCATCATAAAAAGTAATTAACTCACTGACGATCTTTTTTCCTATATCATTCTTGATAGGAGATGTGTCCTCGAAAATACTTTTTGCATTGGTACCACTGGAGAGCCGCCAGAGAAGTGTATACATGCTTCCCGGCATGAAGAGTACTTTCATCTTTCCGCTTTTTATAGAGAGTTCTTTTGAAGACTTGTTATATAGATCGATTAGTTTATTGAGTACTTTCTTGGAAAGCGAAAATGGAATTTTTTTATCAAAGACTCGTTCAAGTCCTGCGCCGCCACCGGGGTAGACCATACTCATCCAGAATCCATTTGTACCTATTTTAGTCTGGACATCTGTGCCTTTACTATTAAGAATCCGAACAGTATTAACCTCCTTATAGCCGACAACTTCAAGTTCTGCATCAGTTTTACGTAAAACTTCATCAGCGATCTCCTGGCAGTTTTCTACCATTGGTTCGGATGTAACCTCCTCGATATGAGGATTATAAGTGTTGAGCTCCGGAAGGTCTTTCGTCAGTGGAAAAGAATATTCTGCCTTTACGCCACCCTTTAGAGAATCAAGTGCATTTTGCAGGAATTCATCACGATTTATTAGATTTTTTGTGTAAGAAAAACCAAGCTTTCCATCTTTGATGATACGAAGCGCCATGCCAGACTGGAATTGACTTTCGATGTCATGAAGTTCCCCTTTCTGGAATATTACTTCAGATGAGTTCGGTTCATTGTAATAGATCTCTGCTTGATCGCAAACCTTCTTTGCCATGTCGAGTAACTTTTCCATCAGACACCTCCTATTACGACATTTTTTACAAGGATGTGCGGAGCTCCATGGCAGGAACGAATATTCGTCTGCCCCTTTCCGCATCCACCGGTTTTACCTAATTTCAGATCATTTCCAACAGCAGTGATATCCTTGAGTGTTTTGTAGAGATTTCCCGACATATTGATATCCCTGATCATCTTATCTTTCTTTCCATTTTTTACAAGAAATCCGTACTGCGCGCCAAAGGTGAAGTTCTCCCCTGAAGTCTGTCCGCCCTTTGGATCGAGAATATACAGTCCGTCACCAAGCTCTGCCATGAGCTGTTCGAGTGTTTTCTCCTTTGGCTCGATGAAAATCGTACCCATGCGAATAATCGGAGCATACCGATAGTCTTCTGCGACACAGTGACCTGAGATCGGTTCTCCAAATTCTTCTGCTGTTCTGCGGGAATGAAGTCTGCTGGTTAACACACCATTTGTAAGAAGGTTCACTTTTCGAACAGCCACACCTTCGTCATCATATTTATAGAATCCAAGCTGGTTTGGAAGTGTTGCATTGTCAGTGATAGAGAGCACATCACTCCCAAGTTCGTTCCCAATTTTCATTTTTTCTCTCATTGCGGGAAGTGATTCGACAATATCTGCCTCTGAGAAATGACCGAATGCTTCATGCGCAAAGACGCCTGCAAGTCCCTGGTTAAGAATGCATGTATAAGAACCTGCCTTGACCGGCTCTGCTTTGAGTAGATCGACCACAATAGCAGTTCTTTCTTCGAATTTGCTTTCAAGGTCGCGTAAGGTATAAAAACCGTCACTTCCTCCTGCACCGATGCGCACATTTTGTACGAGATTTCCTTCTTTGCTGGTAATACCTCCTCCGATACCTGTGGTGATAAGATCTTCATGGATCTCTGTACCTTCTGATGAGAGGAAATATTTTTCACGAGTTACTTCAAAATAACGCATATTGGTCATTGCAACTTTTTCATGAGAAAGCGGAATATCATTATAATGACAAAGTAGTTCGAGTTTTTCTTCAATAGAAATATCTCTTGGATCGTCTTTCAATTCAGGGATGAATGTATCCTTAATGATCGGTACATGGGCAAGCTTAACCGGTTTTTCGATCGTATTACCAATGAGCACTGCATTTTCCTCGGCAGTTTTCAAAGCTTTTTCTGCATCTGTTTCTTTGGTAAACGCTACTGAGGTAAAACCACCGTTTTTAAGGATGCGGACGACGTAGCCATCAGTTATTGTCGAGCCGATATTTGAGAGTTCTTTACCATCCAGTGTTATGAAAGTATTCTTTTTGATCTCATACCTGATATCTGCATAATCAACATCTGCTTTTTGTAAAATCTTTTTGAGTTTTTGAAGCATAGGACCTCCTGTGTTTGTCTGTATTGTTGTGTAATGTGATAAATTGAGTCAATTTTTTATCACAAAAAAAACCCGGCAACAAGCACTACCTGGTAGATAATTTTTTGGTGTAGTAATTATTTTGGAGCGACAGCTGATGAGTTGTCAGATACGTGAGGGGTATGATGTGTAACTACATGCTTCATGGGTATTATGGTATCAACTTCATAATACTGCCATGCAATCTCATTGACACCATCACTGGCATCATAGGTAACGAGAGCAATGTACCCAGAATCATAGGTTGCATCGGTGAAGCTGTCAACCAAGTAATCATTAATTTAAATATCAAAATCAGAACCGAGAGCATAGATTTCAATCATATTAAATGCGTTCAAACCATATCCTATGTTTGGATTGTATGTCCAGTCTATTATTGCATTTTCTACACCATCTTGTTCTAACCACACACTATAATAACCATTATCAGTGATACTGAGCAGATATCCGTTAGCAGATTTTGAATCATAACTCATAAAGCCATTAGAGCGGAAGAAAACACCAAAGGAATTACTAAGAGTTTCATCTCTTTCAGTTCTTGCTCCACGGGTCTCAAATGCAAAATCAGAGAATTCCTGATTATAATACGCACTTGCCCAGGTATCATCAGAATAGCCATTGACCCATAAGTTTCCACCGCTTATTGACCAACGACCATCTTCAAACAAAAGTCCTGTGCTATGCCGTCAGAGAAGTCTTCATATAGTCCTTCTGTGGTGAATTCCCAGACTTCGCTAGATTCTGAACCCTTCTGGCCATCATCAGCGACGATCTTCCAGAAATAAGTGGTTACATATCCAAGAACGGTTGGAAAATACTGAGTGACCTTAGGATTTTGTGCAACGAGCTGGGCTGCACCTGGATTGGAATTTGTGCCAAGATATACGTCATACGTAAGTTCATCACCTTCGGGATCAGTACATTCCCAGGTTAGCCAACTGTTAACTAGTACATCAATGGCACCATCGGCTGGAGTCGTATTTGTTGGAGGATTTGGTTTGTCATTTGAACTGCTTGTGGTCGTTGAGACAACCCTGGTAGCATTAGAAAGGATGATTATTTATTGATTTGGATGATTGTTGAAGTGATCTTTTTCTGCTTTGTGGACATAGTGTTTGGTTATGAAATGTGCACCTACTCCCGCTACTGCATACGCAATAGCGACACCGATAAATGCGCCCGGCACTTGCAGCAGATATGATCCTAAATACGCAAGCGGGATATATAATACGAACATTTGAATTGCTACAAGACCAGCAGCATGGAAAGGTTTCTGAAGAACATTAAGTGTCGTATTCCCCAGCAGGAGAACTCCCTGCAAACCATAACTGAGAGGAACAATGCTCAGGTATTTGACGATAGTTTCTACGACCTGAGGATCTTTGTTGAATATCATAGCGATAGGACGGGCAAAGAAAAAGAGAAATAGAAAAATTCCAAATCCCCAGATAAGTGAGAATCTTTCTGCTAACTGCATCCCTCTTTTTACCCGTTCATATCTCTTAGCCCCAATGTTTTGTCCGATAAATGGACCAAATATAGATGAAAGTGCTCGTATGACTGCGAGTCCGAAAAATTCAATTCGCGATGCAACACCAAAACCAGCTACCGCTTTTGTCCCATACACTGATATAATGCGAGTCATGATCCCCACAGAAATTGGTAATATCATACGGGCACCAGCAATGGGAACACCAATGAACAATATGGATTTCCACGAATCGATCACTTCATTAAACGGTGTCTTCTCAAAACTGACCATTCTGTACTTCTTGGTGAGTACCCATGCAGCTGCCATTGATGCACTAAATCGAGCAATTACCGTTGAAATTGCTGCTCCCCGAATACCAAGCTGCGGAAAAGGTCCAATCCCGAAAATTAGCATTGGATCCATGATAAAATTCATAATAACTGCGACGATCATGATCGCGCTGGGCGTTTTGGTGTCACCTGTTGCGCGAATTGCATTATTTCCAAACATGGGAACAACAACAAAGGGCATGCCAAAATACCAGATACCCATGTATTGTTTGATGTAGGGAAGTACTTTTTTGGTCGCACCTAACATTACAAACAGAGGTTCTATCGTAAAAAGTCCTATGATCACAAAGATAACAACGATAGAAAAGGAAAGCATCAATCCGTCTGTCGTAAGACGCCTGACGCGATAAGAATCTCCCTCACCAATTGCCCGTGATATCATTGCAGATCCACCTATGCCAAGTCCAAGCGCGATGCTGTTCACAACAAGTACGACAGGAAAGGTAAAACTTAGAGCTGCCAGTTGCGTAGCACCTAATTTTCCTACAAAAAAAGTATCAACCAGATTAAATGCAACCATTCCGAGCATTCCGATCAGCATAGGAAGCGTAAGTTTGATCAGCATGGGTCCGATCGAACCGTCAATGAGCTTTGCTTTGCTATTCTTCATCAATTTCAACTTTCCAGCGGAATTCATAGTTTGGTGTTATTTTTCGTCAAGGTAATAGAAAACTTGAAAAAAAATTCTCGTTAAAAAAATCTAAAGAAAAGAAAGAAGGTGTTATGCAAGAGATCTTAAATCCCTATAAAAAATACAAAGAGTATAATTGCTTCGGGTGTGCTCCGGACAATAAATACGGATTGCAAATGACCTTTTATGAAGATGAAGACGAGATCGTCTCGATCTGGGAGCCAAAAGATTTTTTCCAGGGCTATTTAAACGTTCTGCATGGGGGAATACAAGCTACCCTTATCGATGAGATCGGGAGCTGGACTGTTTTGATAAAAGGGAGAACTGCTGGAGTGACCTCGAAATTGGAAGTCAGATACAAAAAAGCAGTGTATGTAAACAAAGGAGCAATTACGCTTCGAGCAAAGATTCATCAAATCAGACGAAACCTCTATACGATATATGTTCGATTACTCGATGCAGAAGAGACTCTCTGCGCTGAAGGATATGTTACCTATTATACGTTCTCAAAGGAAAAAGCAACACAGGATTTTTATTTTCCTGAGTATAATGAGTTTTTCAGAGATTAATTGATTTCTTTTTCGCTGAACTTTTCGACCTGGTAGATGAATATCTCTGTATCTGGGTCTTTGTAAGCATTCGCAGGAAGTCCTGCCTTATGAGCACATAGGTTTTCCAGGAACGTGACTCTATCCCAACCGGTTTCTGTGGCAACTTGTGGAAGGAATACACCGCTTCTCCACCCCTTTTTTATCCAGACTCCATCAATACCAATACGAATTGTTCTCCAATCACTGATCTTTTGCATTGGTGAGAGTACAGAAATTTCGATGTTGATATTATTGAGTTCATTCTCTTTAACTTTTGAGAATCTTGGATCTTCAAATGCTGCGGAGACTGCCATTTGTGAGACAGCTTCATACAGTGGCATCTGTGCATGCATATGTCCGATACACCCGCGAAGTGACCCATTTTTGTTGAGGGTTACGAACACTGCTCTTTCTTCCTGAAGGTTTTTATCATCAGGTTTGTTTGACTGTAGTCTCTTTCCTGTCTCCAGATAATGGGAGATACTTTCTCGAGCAAGTGCTAGGAGATATTTTTTTTCGTCCATTGAATATACTTCTTCATCGGACGAAGTACTTTCATCATTTTTCTGAATGCCGGTATCAGGCTCGGGAAAGACGATCGAAGAATACCCAACAATATGGGATGAGTGTTTATCACCGGTAATATCTGCAGAATTTTTGTATGCAAGCATCACAGGTCTATCTGCCCCAAAGTGTTTCATAACTTTCATGAATGGATAGATCGCATGAAATCCGCAGATCTCACATTTTCCTTTCATAACTTCAGTTTTCAGGGCATCAAGACCCATGCTGAGTATAAGATCAATCGTGTGCTGATCCATCTCGACAGTCTGCTTATACGGATGGAAGTGTGCCATATCAGAACTTGCCACAAGTGCGATCTTCTTATCGGATTCAGCGATCATTGCCACAAGTGCTTCAGCTAGGGCATCCAGAAGAGAAAGGTCATTTGTTGCAGTCATAATAGGAATGACTTTTGCATCAGGAAGTTCAAATTGTATGAAAGGAAGTTGAGTCTCATAACTATTCTCGCCATTTGTAATAATCTGCGGGATTGATTCAAATTTTGAATTTTTTTCAATAAGTTCTTTAGCGAGTTCTGTATCCACACCCGAAGTGCCTAAAGGAGATTTTACCTTATCTCCAGAGAAGATACTTATCTTGCCGAGGTTGTATCGATGGCTTGTTGCAATGATGATGATCGTATCGAAGTTGCCATTTTTAAGGAGTGAATATCCATACGCTGCGATCGGTCCAGAGTATACAAGACCTGCATGTGGTGATATCAGGCCAAAAGGAACGATATCTTTATTTTTTCCCAGTTTCACATTTTTAAAGAATTGTGTGAGCATGTCCTGAAGTTCTTTTTTTGAACCCGGATACCATGTACCTGCTAAAGAGGGCTCAAGTGTCTCTGCCCAGAGATGTGTTGAAAAAAGCATCAAAAAGAGAAAAATTCCAATTTTTTCTATCATAGTACCGCCTTTAAATTTTCTATATAATTGTTATGAAAAATATGCAATAAATATTTATGTTTTTTTTATGTTGTAAAGAATGATCTATGACTTCTCCGGTTCTATATAGCAAAGCACCTCACCTTTTTTGACTGATTCTCCTGCTTCAAATCCGATCTCTTTTATTACTCCATCACATGGAGCTACAAGATTATTGAACATCTTCATTGCCTCGAGAACGACCACAGTTTCTCCTGCTTTGACGGTATCACCAACCTGTTTTTTATATTCAAATATCATACTCGGAATAGGAGCTCGGAGTTTACCGGATTCATTGATTTCAATTTCTTTCTCCTTCTTGACCGGTTTCACTCGAACACCACCTGCATGAGGATCTGCGACTTCGACATTGAAGTATTCACCATCCACATATACATCAAAAGAACGCACATTTACCGGTTTTTCTTTCTTGTGTTTTAGTGTCATCTCTCCTGACAACATTTTTCGTATCAACTCGTTTTCTTTTTCAACTTCTTCAAGGGTTTTTGGTCTTACATCATGAGGGATTTCTTCCCAGCCATATTTCCAGCGCAGAAAACGTTTTCCTGTAACAGGATATACAGCACAGATGAGTTCATCATCAATATCTCGTGCCAAATCTTTTACTTCTTTTTTTACCTTCGGAAGCTCAGGTTCAAGCATGTCTCCGGGACGTTTCTTAATTGGAACGTGTCCTCGCGGATAATCTTTGAGAGCTTTCTTCTGTACATTTTTGTCGATTGGCAAGGTTGTTTTCCCATAAAGTCCAAAACAAAGGTCTTTTACTTGCTCGGTTATCTGAAGGTATTCTTCTCCATCTTTGTCAAAAAGCACGTTATTGACCGTCTGAGTACCTACGATCTGGCTTGTTGGGGTGACAAGAGGAACTTGTCCGAGTTGTTTCCGTACTTTTGGCAGCGCTTCGAAAACTTCATCAAGTCTGTCCAGCGCATCCATTTCTCGCAATTGGTTCACGAGATTTGAAAGCATACCGCCTGGTGTCTGGTGAAGAATCACATTAATATCAATGATGGCATTCTTGGTATCATCCAGTAGATGTTTATATTTAGGAATATGTTTTTCCATCTCTCTGTCGATCTCTGCAAGCAGATTAATATCGAATCCGGTATCCCGATTAGTTCCCCAGAGGGATACGACCAAAGGTTCGATAGCAGGATGTGAGGTTCTGTAGGCATAGGGCGCCATGCATGTGTCGATTATGTCAACCCCAGCCTCTATGGCTTTGAAGAGTGAGAGATCACCCATTCCGGAAGTGAAGTGAGTATGAAGATGAATTGGGATATCAGTCTGTGCTTTTAGAGCATTTACCAGATTATAAGCATCATAAGGTGAGATAAGACCTGCCATATCTTTTATGCAAATTGTATCTGCACCGATTTCCTCGAGTTGCTGAGTTTTTTCTTTATAATATTCTAGATTATATGTATCGCCCCCCATTCGTGGTTCCGTGAGTGAATAACAGATCGCACCCTGAAAATGTTTACCATTTTTCTTTATGATTTTTACTGCGGTTTCAAAATTCCGAAAATCATTCAGGGCATCAAAAACCCGGAATATATCTATACCATTATCGCAGGCACGCTGCACAAATGCTTCCACCACATCGTCTGCATAATTTCTGTATCCTACGAGATTTTGACCTCGCAGCAGCATGGAGAAAGAGGTCTTCTTTATGTATTTCTTAAGTGTTCTGATTCGCTCCCAGGGATCTTCATTCAGGAATCTATGCATGGTATCAAAGGTGGCACCACCCCATACTTCAAGAGAATGGAAACCAACTTCGTCCATCATTTCTGCCACAGGTATCATATCTGCAGTTCTCCCTCGTGTAGCAAAAATGCTCTGGTGACCATCACGAAAACTAAGATCCTGTATTTTTACGGGATTTTCTGCTTTTGGTCTATCTGGATCGTAATTCATTTCAGTTATGTTAATTATGCCATGAGTATCATATTTCATTATCACTCCATAATATTTCGAATAGTTATTTCCAGCTCATTTCTTTTCTCTGAACCAATACTTGATTCTGCATCATGAGCTTTCGACCTTCTTGTATCCATTGGTTTTTCTGCTTCTTGGATCGCTCATCCTCTTTAAGAAGATTGAGTATTCCCGCAATTGCTGCGCGTAACTTCTTTTCCTTTTCCATACTACAGAGGGATGTTTCCGTGCTTTCTCGGGGGTAAATTTTCTCGCTTTGTGTGCAGTATTTCCAATGCTTGAATAAGTCTTTTTCGGGTTTCGTTCGGTTGGATCACAGCATCGATATATCCCCGTTCGGCAGCAGTGTAGGGATTATTGAAAAGTTCTTCATACTCGTGTATTTTTTGCTCTCGAGTTGCTTCAGGATCCTTTGAGTTTTTGATCTCCTTTTTATAACTTGCCACAATATTCACTGCGCCAGGTGCTCCCATCACTGCAATCTCTGCGGAAGGCCATGCAAAGAGCGCATCGACCCCCAGATGCTGGGAACTCATCGCTATGTAGCCCCCGCCATAACTTTTCCTGGTGGTGACGGTGAATTTTGGTACTGTTGCTTCACAGTAACTCCAGAGTATCTTTGCTCCATGACGTATAATACCACCCCATTCCTGTTCGACACCTGGAAGATATCCTGGCACGTCTACAAAGGTGATCAGCGGAATATTGAAGGCATCACAGAAGCGTATGAAACGGGCGATCTTATCCGAAGAATTAATATCGAGACAGCCTGCAAGCACAAGCGGCTGATTGGCAATGATTCCCACTGTACGGTTGTTCAATCTACCAAAACCGGTGATCGAATTCTCTGCAAATCGCTCATGTATTTCAAAAAATTCATTATCATCCAGGATTGATTGAATTATATCCTTCATATCATAGCTGGCTTTCGGATTGTCAGGAATGATAGTATCAAGCTCTGGACACAACCGCTCTGGATCATCACCCATCATTACAGTAGGGGGATCATCAAGGTTGTTGCACGGGATGTAGCTGAGCAATACTTTTACCAGCTCAATCGCATCTTCGTCACTGTCGCAGGCAAAATGTGCATTACCGCTCTTGGTTGCATGAGCAACCGCACCTCCCAGATCCTCAAAAGTCGTTTCTTCTCCTGTAACAGACTTAATAACACTGGGTCCGGTGATGAACATATAGCTGCTGTTTTTCACCATGAAGACAAAATCCGTCATTGCCGGAGAATAGACAGAACCACCGGCTGTTGGCCCCATGATGAGAGAAATTTGCGGGATCACTCCTGATGCTCGTGAGTTGCGGAAAAATATATTACCATACCCTTTTAAGGCATCGATCCCTTCTTCCACACGGGCTCCACCAGAATCACTGATGCCGATGACCGGAACTCCTGCTTTCAATGCCAGATCCATGATCTTTACGATCTTTCCAGCATGCTGCTCTCCAAGTGATCCTCCACGACACGTGAAATCCTGGGAATACGCATACACAGGTCTTCCATTAATGAGACCATGACCAGTTACTATACCGTCTGCTGGAACTTTGGATTCAGGCATATCAAAATTTGTGCAACGATGCTTGACCATCATGTCAATCTCGCGGAAGGTTCCCTCATCAAATAAAAGATCGATACGTTCACGAGCTGTCAGCTTGTTTTTCTTATGCTGACGATCAATGCGATCCTTTCCCCCCATTTTCTTTATCTCTGCTTCTTTATGTTTAAGTTGCGCTATCTTTTCGGATACTTTCATGAAATCTCCGATAATCATTTTTATTGATTAACTTGGAAAAATAAAAATCCTCTAAAAGTTTGTAAAGGAAATCGGAAATTTATATTTAGAATAACCACATTAATTTTCTCAAAGGATCGAGAGTAATTCTTTATGATTCATGCAATTCTTGACACAGGTGTAAATATAAAAAACCTCGGAAATCGAATAATTTACAGGAGATCAAAATGAAAATTTCTCCAGTTATTACAAGTATTATGTTAATATTACTCTCTATCGTACTGCAGGGATGTGTAGAAGAGTTCAAAATGATATCCCCTCCAACACAAGCACCGCTTATGCGGTATACGCTCGAAAAAGATCAGTTTGTAACTTATAGCATTAAAAGTGAACTTTTAGAAGAGTTAAAAGTTCAGAGAAAGAAAGTTGAAAATATTATCACAAAAAATATCTTTATTTCCTATACATTACAGGATACAAAAAATGATAGGTATCAGCTTGAAGGAAAACTGCAATTTGTTGATATCCGTTACAAAAACACCTATATCGGGGAAGAATATGCAGACACAAAAGACCTTCAAAGAAAAATCTTTCACATTTCAATGGATACATTTGGTGAAGAAGGTCCTCTAATTGGCGAAGATGAGTTATCTTATTCTGTTCCACGTATTGGAGAGCAATCACTTGAATATGATTTTAAAGATTTCTTCCCCGAGTTGCCCGGTTATCCACTGAAGATTGGTCAAAGCTGGACACAGACAGATACACTGTATCTCGGTGATTATGGTGAAAACTCACTGCTCATAGAAGAAAAAGAGCACACACTTTCCGGCTATGCAATGGTGAATGAAAGAGGGTGTGCGGTGATAAAAACTTTCTTTACAACAACTATGACCTTGTCCAATTGGAGCGAAAGTGTGGAGTGGATCACCGATGTAGAATATCAGGGGGAAGATACCTGGTTCTTTGACTATAAAAACGGAGTATTAGTAAAACTGATCCAAAAAGCAAAAGGGGGAGGAGAAAGTATCGCGAAGGATATTACAGGACAGGCCATACCCATTAAAAGAACATTTTCAATGGAAGTGACGCTCAAAGATTAAGCTTGTTTGATCTTCCTTCGTTTGAAAAGTTTGATCATCTCGTGGGTAAACAGAAAGATTCCTGATGCGACCAATATCGTTATCCAGTCACTGAGTTGTAACGGTGCGAAGGAAAGGAAGGAGTTGAATCCTGGCGTATAGATCGCTATAAGACAGATACTGATCGAGAAGAGTATTGAATAGAGCATTTTCTTATTACTCATAATGTTCTTAGAAAATATCATTGTGGGATATCGCCGGGATAAAATGTTTACGAATTGGGTAAATGCAATGGTGATATAGCATATCGTAGTAGCTCGGGCATAGAGCAGGTGGTCTGCGGTAAGTTCAGCTCCTGTTCTTTTTATGAAGAATCCAAAATTAAGAAATGCCAGTAATCCCATGAGAAAACCCAGGAATATGATCTCCGCAGCGCTCTGCTTATTAATGATATGATCACGCCTTCCCCTTGGTGGAGAGTTCATAAGTTCCTTCGAGCCTGGGTCAAAAGTAAGCGCAGTGAGAGGAAGGATTTCGGCGAAGAGATCGATGGCCAGGATTTGAATTGCCAGAATTGGGATCGGCCATTTGAATAAGTACACACCCAGCAACCCAAGAAGCACAACCGCAAGTTCAGCTCCGTTACTTGTAAGTGATGCAAGTACGGTTTTCTTAAGATTGTTATAGATTGTTCTGCCTTCGCGAATAGCTTTGACCAGGATAGGGAAGCTGTCATCCAGTAACACAAGCTCAGCTGCTTCTTTTGATACATCAGTTCCCATCTGTCCCATTGCAACTCCGATGTGAGCGCTTTTCAATGCCGGGGCATCATTTACTCCATCACCTGTTACTGCAACGATCTCATCCTGTTTTTTCAACAGCTTCACGATTCTCAATTTATCCTCTGGTGATACACGACTGAAGATCAGCGAATCATGTTCCTGCATGATCGTACTCAATTCGTCATCAGACAAATCACCGAATTCCTGTCCTGTTATCACTGGAACATCTTTGCCAAGTTTAGATAGATTGATCTCTTTGCCGATCGCCTGTGCAGTGATCGCATGATCACCGGTCATGATAAAGGTGCGGATATGTGCTTCATGTGCTTTTTCGATCGCTTCTTTTACCCCTTCTTTGGGAGGATCAGTCATAGCGATGAGACCCAGAAAGACCACATCCTTTTCGAGATCTTCCAGCACATAATCCTTCTCATTATTCTCAAGTTTGCGAAACGCAATTGCAATCACGCGCATTGCTTCTCTGGAATAAGTCTCGTTGATCTCTTTTATGTGCTGTTTATCCTCATCGGTGATCGGTACCATCTTCCCCTCTCGCCAGATATGCTTGCTCACCTCCAGGATACTGTCCGTGGCACCTTTCATCTGCAGGAACTGCTCATCACCGAACTGCCTGACAGAGCTCATCCGCTTGCGCACAGAGTCAAAACTGAATTCATGGAGTTCCGGATTTTCTTCATCCTCGGCAGGGGAGTGTGTGCCCAGTTTCGTGGATAATGTTACTAGTGCTGCTTCTGTGGGATCTCCTACAGGATACCAGTTATGATGGTTCTCATCGGGCTGATGGATCGTCGCATTTGATGCCATGGTTGCAGCATCAAGCATGATCTCCAGTTCATCGATCTCCTGATGGGTGAGTTCCCTCTCATCTTCGTGAAGGATTTTTCCTTCGGGCTTGTACCCAAGTCCTGTGATCTTGTAATAATAATCAGAGAACCATAATTCCTTCACCGTCATTTCATTCTTGGTGAGTGTGCCGGTTTTATCTGTACTGATGACATTGGTAGAACCGAGGGTTTCAACAGAGGATAATTTCTTAACAACCGCATTTTCTTTTGATAGGCGATGAACACCCTGGGTAAGCGCAACGGTTATCTGCATGGGAAGTGCCTGAGGAACAATAGCAACCGCAATCCCAAGTGCGTAGATGAATGCGAAATTAATACTTAGTCCTTGGATTGCAGTGCCAGCAAACAAAAATGCAGCTATGATCACGGCAAAGATCGTAAGTCGTTTGGCTACAACCTGGAGCTCGAGCTGTAAAGGCGAACGAGATTTTTCTTCCTCCTGTGTAAGATCTGCGATCCTGCCCATCTCTGTGTGCATGCCCGTGGCGGTCACGATTCCTTTTGCATTACCAGACACCACAGTTGTTCCCAGATAGACCATATTATCTCTGTCTGCAAGCTGGGCTTCATGGGTAATGGTGTTGCTCAACTTGTCCTGCGGCATTGATTCACCGGTCAGTGAGACATCATTGGTGCGCAGGTTGAAAGATTCAATCACTCTGATATCCGCAGGTACTTTATCTCCCTCTTCGAGACTGACAATATCACCGGGTACAAGCTCATATTGATGTATCTCTTTCAGGTCGTTGTCACGGAATACTTTTGAGGGAGACTGCACCAGTTTTTTCAGGGACTCCATGATCTTTTCAGCTTTGTTTTCCTGCAGAAATCCTATCACTGCATTAATGAGTGCAATGATAAGCATAATGATCCCGTCCCTGTAACTCTTTATGAAGAAAGATAAACCAGCAGCAATCAACAGAACGATCATGAAAACATCCTTAAATTGTGCGAGGAATTTTATGAATGGTGCTACTTTCTTCTGGGTTGTTAGTTCATTGTTCCCATACTTTGATATTCGTGTGCGTGCTTCTTCTGAGGAAAGCCCTTTTAATGATGAACCGAGAATTGAAAATATCTCTTCAGCAGACTTTTGATACCAGTTATTATCTTTCAAATGAATAGCTCCCATGCATTTGAAAACGAAAATTTGGATTAGTGAATTTTGGTCAACCTTTTGAGAATGTATAGGATATTTTATAGATAATAGAAAAAATTAGTTTTTAAACAAGAATAAGATTATGTTCATTTTCTCAATGATGAGAAAAATATAGTCACCATCAAAAAAGAAGATTGTCACCCTGAACCCGATTAGTCGGGATGCCGATGAATCGGCATCAGAATGACAACACTTTTTTTATATAAGTAATTGTCATCCTTGAGTAAAAAATATTTAAATATTTTTACGAAGGATCTCCCTGGTGTTTAATTTATATTTTTTTCCGAGATTCCCCGACGAGTCGGGATTGTAAACTTCGTTGCACTCAGAATGACAAGGACTGCATATTTGCCACGACTTTCAAGTCGTGGATAAGAGTTCGAATAAAAAATCCGGACTTTAGTCCACAATCTTATTATATCACGGGTTAAAACCCATATAGTTTGTTATATTCATTAATCCCCGAGATAAAATTCGGGGTAGTACAAACTTCTTTATAACAGACTTTTGAGAAATATTTTACTAATCGGGAAAATAATATACTTGACACACAAATCAGCTTTGTCTCAAACAAAATTGTACTAAAAGAACGGAGTATAGAATGAAGAAAAACACGAAGCTTTACCTGTTATTTTCGATTGTGACCATTATCACAGTACTTGCAGGATGCGCTGCAAAGACTAAGATGATCACTCCGCCTACGGAACCGATCACCTTGAAATACGTAATCCCTGAGGGGGAAGTATTCACGTACAACATGTCAACCGGATTTGTACAGAATATGAGCGTACAGGGAATCCCTATTAAAACCACAGTGCTTAACGAATATTCTTTTTCGATGACTCAACTCGCATATGCAGAAGGAGCGTATCAGCTTCAACTACGCATCAATGCTGCTGCAATGAACGTGAATGCCCCCGGGAGTAATATCAGTCCGAAACTCGGTCATATTATTGGTAAAACCTTTGAAATGACTATAACCGAACAAGGGGAAGAGATTGGCATAATGGGGGACGATGTGCTATCATATACTATTGGTGAAGAAAAACGATCCTTATCAAATGAATTCCAGCATTTCTTCCCGGATCTTCCGGACTATCCACTGCAAATCGGCGATGAATGGACTTCTGTTGATACCGTTGATATCAGTGATGGAGGTATGACCTCTGTCATGGTCATTACAAGTAATAACACTCTTGCCGGTTTCGAATTGGTCAATGATCATGAATGTGCGAAGATAGATGTTGAGTATGTTAATACTATCACAAGTACCGGTAAACAGCATGGGGCTGATTTCGAGACAATTATTGATATGACCGGCAAAGAGACCATGTATTATGATTACAGAAAGGGTGTGCTGGTCAAGATGACTTCTTCCGGTAGTGGAGACGGTATTGTAGAAGTACAGGGTCCTCAGGTGATGAGTATTCCTATGAGCCAGACCGTAACCATTGATATTGAGCTGGTGGAATAAACCAAAGTATAAAATTTTCAATTATTGGAAAGGCGATATTGGTTAATATCGCCTTTTAACATAATCTAAAAAAACGATTGTCACCATGATCCGGATTTGTCGGGATACCGATCAATCGGCATCAGAATGACAACATTCTTTTCATAAAAGTAATTGTCATCCTCGAGTAAAAATATTTAATATTTTCACGAAGGATCTCCCAGTTGTTTGATTTATATTTTTTCTGAGATTCCCCGACGAGTCGGGATTGTAAACTTCGTTGCATTCATAATGACAAGGACTGCATATTTACCTCGACTTTCAAGCCGTGGTTCGAGATATTAAAAGTAAGTTTCAGGACTTTAGTCCTATGTAAGAATGATATTATGTTCATTTTCTCAATGATGAGAAAACGAATCAAAAGAATCACCCGCTGATCAAGAAAAGGCTAAAATTCCAGTCACTCCGCTAAAAAGAAAACAACTCGTACCGATTAATCGGTACTCAAACAGCTTTTCTTTTTACACGCTGCATTCCTGAAATTTCTCAACGCCTTTTCTTAATAGGCGGTAATATTGTCACCATAATAATTTTCATTGGGGGATGTCCCACAACCCCACCAAAGTTTACAAGAAATTCGTTAAGCGACATATTTAACTCATGATAAAATTTAGAGCATACAGTCAGGATCAGGGATTGGCGTTGCCTCCCTATTTAGATGAATTA
>Ga0272443_10000241_pt1 | contig 104554 bp, 96 predicted proteins | sample SSMAcet12_FD_193581 | JGI IMG/M metagenome (GOLD analysis project Ga0272443, IMG submission 193581) | Marine sediment archaeal communities from Little Sippewissett salt marsh, Falmouth, MA, United States - SSM-Acet-12 | ecosystem: Environmental > Aquatic > Marine > Wetlands > Sediment ... | reverse complement strand
TCTCCCTGTTCTTTCTCAGGTTGTTGAGAACGATCTCGTATCGTTCTCCGATGATCCGGGCTGTCTCACTATCGATATACTCCTGTGCTCTTTCAGAGTATTCTCTAGATCCCCCGAGTCCCTGTTTCGTCGTACTCGGCAGCGTGATATTCCGGTATTTCTCGCTCATCCCGAATTCACTGATCATCTGGCGGGCAAGATCGCTGGCTCGTGATATATCATTGCCGGCTCCGGTGGAGACTTCATGGAAGATAAGTTCCTCAGCTGCCCGACCTCCGAGGAGGGTGTCTATCGTACCCAGAAGCTCACTTTCGCTCATCAGGAACTTATCCTCGGTCGGGTACTGGAGAGTATAACCCAGAGCCCCATAGCCACGGGGAATGATGGATATCTTGCTGACCGGGGAGGCACTCTCTGTGAGGTATGCACTCACTGCATGCCCCACTTCGTGGTAGGCGATCTTCTCTCGCTCACTTTCACTGAGAATCCTTGACTTCCGTTGAAGGCCTGCAACCGATTTTTCTATTGCTTCTTCGAAATCCTGCTGACTCACCACCTCCCGTTCCCCTCTCACTGCCATGAGAGCCGCTTCATTTGCGATATTTGCAAGATCTGCTCCGCTGAGCCCTGCTGCCGACTGGGCGATCTTCTTCAGGTCAACACTCGTATCAAGGGAGATCTCCTTGGTATGGAGTTTCAGAATCTCAAAACGTCCTGTCAGATCGGGTTTGTCCACGAGGACCTGACGATCGAATCGTCCCGGTCGCAGGAGAGCCTGATCAAGGATTTCGGGACGGTTCGTGGCTGCGATAATGATGACTCCGCTACGGGAATCGAAGCCGTCCATCTCTACGAGGAGCTGGTTGAGGGTCTGTTCCCTCTCATCATTCCCTCCGAGACCGTTTTGACTTCTGCTTCTTCCGATGGCATCTATCTCATCTATGAATATGATACAGGGAGAGTTTTCCCGTGCCTGCCGGAACAGGTCCCGTACCCGTGCAGCTCCCACGCCGACGAACATCTCAACGAAGTCTGCACCGCTCATTTTGAAGAAAGGTACTCCTGCTTCGCCAGCGACAGCTTTTGCGAGCAGGGTCTTCCCGGTACCCGGAGGGCCTACAAGGAGGACGCCCTTAGGAATCTTTCCCCCCACCTTTTCATACCGTTCAGGTTTCTTGAGGAAGTCTACCACCTCTTCAAGTTCCCACTTGCTCTCATCAACTCCCTGCACATCACTGAAGCGTATTCCGGTATCTCCTTCTGCAACAATCTTCGCTTTGTTCTGGTTGAACGAGAGAACGCCTCCACCCCCAGAACCTCCCTGCATTTTCTTGAGGGCAAAACGCCAGATGAAGAAGAAGATGATGAAGGGGAAGAATGTGGAGAGCATCGTTGCAAGGAGGCTCGGTTTTTCCGGCGGGGTTGCGAAGTATTCGACCCCGTTGGAATCGAGGAGAGATATGAATCCCGGGTCCTCAACAGAATAGGTTGAATAACTGTCACTACCGGTTATAAGGTTCTGTTCTGTCCCGACAGATCCGGCTGAATACCCGGTGAGAAGATCTTCAGAGATCCTCACTCTTACTATTTCGCCGGTCCCTATCCGCTGTTTGAATTCATTGTAGTCGATCATCATCGTTGAAGATCCTGTGGAAATATAGGAATTCAGCAGAGAGAGGGCAAGGATGATAACAAGGAAGTACCAGAAGGAGAAACGGAAGTTCTTCGGTATCTTGAAGAGGGTCCCGTTCTCATTGTGAATCCCCGGGCTCTCTTTGTGTGTGTGTTTCTTCTGTTCCTTGGCGGCCATCACCTCTGGATACGTATCGGACTGTTCTGTATGCATCAATCTGTCTCCGTTTTGTAGTTAGGATACTAATCAATATACGCAATGGGCAGGGAAGCGACAAACCGGATCAAACAGGTTATAGTGAAGATATGGTAAAGAATCACAGTGCACTCGTTTTAGGCGGGTCAGACAGGATAGGGCGTGCGGTAGCGGAACATCTTTATCTGCAAGGCTTCAATGTAGCGCTTCACTACTATACAGACATCATCGGGGTGAGAGAGACTTCCCGTCTGTGCGGGAATGCCCCTGTCTTCCAGGGCGACCTGACGCAGGAGGAGGAAATAGACCGGGTCTATGCGCAGGTGTTCGCCCTCTTTTCACATGTTGATGTGGTGGTGAACTGTGCGAGTGTCTTCCATACGGTACCTTTCAGCAGGAGTGACGGTGAGAGGTGGGAGGCAGAGTATGGCCTTCATGTTCGAGCAGCCTTTCTTCTGACCCAGAAACTGCACTCCAGGGTGGCGGGAAACCAGAGGAGAGCGCTGATCATTCATTTCGGTGATGCAAGTGCCTCACTTCAGGTCCTGCAGCGTCCACTGTATGCTCTCTCCAAGAGTGCACTGATGGAGCAGGTAGCCCCGCTTGCCCTCCTCAGTGCTCCTGAGGTGCGTGTCAATGCCATAGCTCCCGGTCTTATTCTGTACAACAGTGATGCAGAGCGGCTCTACTTTGAAAGAAGAAAGGAGGAAATCCCTCTCAGAAAGCTGGCTACCCTGGAAGATATCCTCGGGACCTGTGATTTCCTGATTGCCAACCACTCGGTCACTGGCCAGGTGATATATGTGGATGGCGGGGAGAGTCTCCTGTAAGGCACCGCTGCAGCCGATCGATATATCCTCTTCCTGATGAGGAGCGTCTCTTGTATGGCCGCTGTCTGTGCAGCCTTACACAGCACCTTGCACTATCGCCGATACTGCATAGAGGCTGCCTTTCCCGGCAGATTGTCCGGGAGTCTCTCAGATGTGGCCTCTGAAGGTATGGCAGGTGAAGGTTTGGTGAAGAATGGGGCTATTCCCTTTTCTTTTTAAACATATTGTTTTATCTATAATAGTGAACAGCACATAGCCTACGATGATAAGGAACAGGTACATGAAACGAATAGTCTTGATGGTAGCGGCAGTGTTACTGCTGACAATCCTTCCCCTTTCAGCAGTTCCTCTTGAAGACCTTCTTCAGGGAGCGAAGGAGAACTCTGCGATCCTGCAGATGTATCAGCTGAGCAAGGAGAGCACAGAGCTTTCCCTCACGGATATAGAGAAGAAGACAAGTGTGAGCATAAATCCGTCACTTACCTATACTGACATGAGCCTATTGGGGGTGACGGAGACTGTGCTGACCGGTACGGCCGACATCACCATCGCTCTTCCCACCGAAGAGACCACCACCGTGATGATAACCCCGGGGCAGATCATCTACTCGCTCGATTCCACCGCGTTTCAGGCAAGTCCTTCACTCTCCGTATCCCATTCCTTTTCGACTCTTGATGACGGAGACACCCTGCAGGACCTTAGGGATGCCAGGAGTATCCTGCAGAACGAGACCCTCTACCGGACCAACGTGAGCAACTTCACCATATCGGTCTATACAAGTATCAGTGAGATTCTCACCCATGAGAAGAACATCACCTCATTGGAACAGGATATTGCAGATCTGGAGACAGCAATGTCCAATACCCTGGCTCTTGGGCGCTACGGTAAAGACAGTACCCTCTACAAGGGCTACGAACTTCAGCTGAGCTCCCTTAAGCGATCCCTGACATCAACTGAGAAGCAGCTTGCTCTCGCACAGGTTCAGTACAGACAGCTTACCGGGATGAGCTATCAGGCGGTGGATGAGATCCCGTTCCCGTCTCTCTCCTTCTCAACTCTTTCAGGAGGAAACAGCGACCTCATCCTCTCTGAACTCGATGTCGAGATTGCTCGGGAACAGGTGGCGCTTCTTGAACGCCAGAGTGTGGCCTCCGGTGCCGGCTGGGCTGTGCCCTCCTTCGCTCTCAACGGCAGTGCGACGACCAATTATGTGAACACCGGATCCGCAACAGCTGACTACAGGCTGTCTGCTGGAGGCAGTTACACAGGCGGAGGCTTCTCCACGAACGCTTCGGTTGGACTCGATATATCGAACACGGGCAATCTTACTCCCACCGTCACTATTGGAGGGTCGTGGTCCACACAGAGCAGCGAATCAAGGAGCATACAGGAGAGACTCTATGCGAATGAACTCGCAACAGCTCAGCTAACTTATGCACAGGACATGCTTGCCTACCAGATAGATGCTCAGAACCTTTCCAATGCCATTCTCACCTGGCAGAGTGAGACAGAAGAGTTCGAACTCACGCTCGAGTATCATGAAAGCCAGCTGGCCAGTGTTCAGGAAGGGTTCTCTCTGGGGCTCAACACAGAACAGGAAGTGGCTGAGGCAGAACATGTCCTCGCTCTGGATGCCTACCAGCAGAAGATTCTTGCCCTGGAAGGTCTTGTCCTCAGTGAACAGATCGCTCAGATGCAGTATTAATTGATAAGGAATATACCATGGAACAGAACAGTACACCCAAAGAGATGAGTACCGAAGAGAGAGTAAAACTTTCCCTTCAGAAAAGAAAACAGCGCATGAGAAGACGCAAGATCATCAACTGGTCGATTCTTGCCGTGATTGTAGCTGCCTCGGCAGTCACCTTCCTTCTGTACCAGAGAAGCGGTACCTGGTGGTGGGCGGGAACTCAGGAGTCAGAGACTGCAGATGTGACCGTTGCGGAGACCACCGTACGTGAGATAGCCGTCTCTCAGACGATCGATATCAGCGGTTCTGTAGAACCGTATCAGATACAGCAGGTCGTGTTCCGATCGACTGGAGCGGTTACCAGCGTCAATGTCTCAGAAGGGGACAGAGTCAGCAAGGGGGATCTTCTTGCTACCATCGACGACACTTCTCAGCGGTATGAGATCGCGAACATCGAGAATCTGATTGCCGGTGCAAGACTCGAAGGTGCAGCCAGTCAGCTGAACCTCTATGAAATGCAGCTTGAACTCAGGAAGAATAATCTCGAATACACCAGAGCCTATGCGAACTTTGACGGCGTGGTTGCTTCGGTTGCCGTGGACGAAGGAGATTATGCAGAAGCCGGTACGGTGGTGATTATTCTTGTAGACACCAGCCGTCTCAAGGCGACTGTGGAGATCGATGAGATTGATATGCAGAGCGTCACGAAAGATATGGAAGCCGTTCTCAGCTTCGATGCTGCTCCCAATACCGAGGTAGGCGCATACATCGATTATATCCCCATGCTCGGCAGGACAACCTCGCAGGGAATCGGGGTGATGGACGTGGAGCTCGTTATCGACGAACCCCCGGCAGGTATCGCTCCTGGATATACCTTCGCCGGTACGATCAGCAGCGGCTCAGAGAGAACCTCTCTGGTCATTCCCACCATTGCCGTGAGTGAGAACCGTACTGGGGACTCAGTGGTCCGCAAGAAAGGTGCGGACGGTGAGATTACGGCAGTTGTTGTGAAGGTTAAGTACCTCGGCGAAGGAATGAGTGAAGTTGTCGGTGGAGATCTGAAGGCGGGAGACGTGATTCTTACGGGTTCCAGTGAAGATTCTTCCACTACCACATTCCGTGTTCCCGGTACCGGTCCCGGAGGCGGTTCCGGAAGACCTCCACAGTAAAAGGGAAGGGCTATATGAAACCAGTAATAGAATTACAGGATGTGAGACGGTACTACACGATGGGTGAGATCATCGTCAAAGCCCTTGACGGTGTTACCCTCAGCATCAGCCGGGGAGACTTCGTTTCGATTACAGGCCCTTCAGGGTCGGGAAAGTCGACACTGATGAACCTTATAGGGTGTCTCGATACACCAACGGACGGTTACATCCACATCGACGGGGAGATGACCCTCGGCATGGATGAGAAGGATCTTGCCTATGTACGCAATCAGAAGGTCGGGTTCGTGTTCCAGCAGTTCAACCTCCTTGCGAAGATGAGCGCACTCGATAACGTAGCTACCCCTCTCCTGTACACCGGGGTTCCCTTCCGGGAAAGACGGGAGATCGCGATGTCGGCTCTCAAGAAAGTGGGACTGGCAGACAGGATGAAACACCGTCCGAACGAACTGTCAGGTGGACAGAAACAGCGCGTTGCCATTGCAAGGTCTCTGGTCAACAACCCTTCTATCCTCCTTGCAGATGAGCCCACGGGAGCTCTCGACACTCACACGGGAGCTCAGATCCTTGAGCTCTTCGAGGAATTGCACAGTGAAGGACGCACCGTTGTTCTTGTCACTCACGATACTGATATAGCACGCCACGCGAAACGGCAGATCCATGTGCGTGACGGCAGGATAGGAGAAGCAGGATGATCTGGGAAAACATTCACCTGGCCCTCAAGGCGATGGTGGCAAGCAAGATGAGAACCCTGCTCTCACTGCTCGGGATCGTTATCGGAGTCGGGTCGGTCATAGCCATCCTCACCCTCGGTCAGAGTGCGACCAAGAGTATCACACAGACGATCGTGGAAGGGGGACTGGAGACGATCACGATCTTCCCGGACCGCAATGACCCGAAGGTCGCTGAGTTCGATGAGGAGTTCACAGATGTCCTGAAAAGGAATGTAGACGACATTGAGACGGTCCTTCCCGTCAACAGCTCTTCAGCCCTGATCCGGGTTGAGCAGGAGAGTGCAAGTGCGACAGTGTCAGGGGTGGTTTCCTCGTATGCGACGGTTCTCGACTACGAAGTGGCTGAAGGAACGTTCTTCACTCTCGCTGACAACCTCTCGTCACGTCAGGTTGCTGTTCTCGGCAGCGATGTGGCCTCTGAACTCTTTCCGAACCAGAGTGCTGTAGGACGGTATATCTCGATCTTCAGGAATCAGGCGAAGAGCTATCAAGTCGTTGCCGTGATGGAAGAGAAGGATGCAAACTTCAACCTCCAGTACAACGGGAGTGTCTATATTCCCTACAACACCTACACAGACCGGTTCGTGAAACCCACCTACGTCGGCTCCTATGTTATCAGGGTCGCAGACGGAGCAGATGCCCTGGCAGTGTCCGACAATGTAAGTGCCTACCTTGATTCTACGGTGGGAACCGATGCGTACAGGATCTTCTCCCCCGCTTCTCTGGCTGAGATGGCCACATCGATCACCGGCACCCTTTCTTCCTTTTTGGCGGCGATTGCCGCAATCTCACTGCTGGTCGGCGGTATCGGTATCATGAACATCATGTTGGTATCGGTAGCCGAACGTACCAAGGAGATCGGGGTCCGCAAGGCTCTCGGGGCATCTCCGCGGGTGATCATGGGTCAGTTCATAACAGAGGCGATAGTACTCACACTGACCGGGGGTCTTCTCGGGATCGTGCTCGGGGTTTCCATCAGTTACATCGTTGCCAGAGCGCTTGAGTGGCAATTGTTCATATCGTATACGTCATTCCTCCTTGCAGCCGGATTTTCTACACTTGTTGGAGTCTTCTTTGGATGGTATCCTGCCTATAAGGCATCGAAGCTCGATCCGATAGAGGCACTGAACTATGAATAGACGAGGAATGAGGAACTACCTGGAGGGAAAGGATGATATCGTAACGATCATCAGCCTCTCTCTGCTGTTCCTTCTCCTCGCCACCTTCGTCATTTTCCTTGCTCAGCTGTTCATCGACAGAGAAACGAATCTGATGCAGTATGAGGCTGAACGGAGCTTCTCAAGTTCCACGCTCATGCTGCTTCAGGAAGAGCATTCAGGTGCACTCGAGGCTATGGATGATGCCGGTGTCATGGGTATAGGTGTCTATTCCAACAATGGACGGCTTCGTCTCGGACTCGGTTCGGTGCCGAATACCATTGACGGGAAGAAGCTGACAAACCTATGGCGCCCTGATGAGCAGCAGTATATTACCGGTACAGCGACGTACAACCAGGAGACAGGAATGATCGAGTATCTCAGGTACTCCCGGTTTTCCATCGAGATGGAGACAGGGACCCTGATGCTTGACGAGCAGGGGTATCTTCCCTCTCCTCTCACCTTTCCGGATGTCGTATATATCCTGTTCGACGGAAGAGCCTACCACCAGAGAGTGACTGTTGTACGTACGATGGGGGCGGTAGCTGTTGCCGTACTGTTCCTGTTTCATCTGATGCTGTTCCGGATCTTCCATAACAACAGGAAGTATCGTGACCGTCTTGCACGTCAGGAACAGCTTGTCAGCCTCGGCGAGGCTGCACGGACCCTCGCTCATGAGATCAAGAATCCGCTCAGTGCCATAGCGATCCAGATCGCGATTCTCAAGAAGACTCTGCCGAAGGATTCTACTGAAGGGCTCACCGTGATCGATCAGGAGTCGAGACGTCTCAAGGTCCTCACCGACAGGATCAATGATTTCCTGAGGAACCCTGTGGGGAACCCCGAACCGATCGAGATCAGGTCTCTGATACGATCCCTGACCGAGCGTTTTGAGACTCCCATTACGATCACGCCCAATTCGATGAAAAAGGCGTATGTTTCGATTGATCCATCCCGTGCCCGCTCGATCTTCGAGAATGTCCTCAAGAACGCGATAGAAAGTGCTGATGACAGGGATCCTGAGGTCACAGTAGAGATTACCCGCTCGAAAAAGCGGTTCCTTTACATCTATATACGGGACCGAGGTGACGGAATCGACCCGAAACACCTTGATAAGATCTACGATCCGTTCTTTACTACCAAGGTGAAGGGATCGGGTATCGGTCTTTCGATCAGCAGACAGTTCGTCCGTGCCCGCGGTGGCGATATCACATTGTATAGCAGAGAGGGGGGCGGCACGGTCGTTCAGATCCTTCTCCCCCTTGCACACCTGTAGGAGAGACGAATGCGTGTCCTTGTCGTAGATGATGAACTGAATATCAGGAACCTCGTATGCAAGTATCTTGAGCTCGAAAAGTTCGAGACCGATGCCGCCGAGAACGGCCTTTCCGCTCAGAGGTTTCTGACCGCTCAGACCTATGATGCACTCCTCCTTGATCTTAAGATGCCCGGGATGGGCGGTCTTGAGCTTCTCAAATGGGTGCGACAGAACGGTTTCCGTATGCCGGTGATCATGATAAGTGCCCATGGAGAGATAGAAGACGCAGTCACAGCGCTCAAAGAAGGAGCTCAGGACTATCTCACCAAACCCTTTGATGTCGATGAGCTGCTTATCAGGCTGCACACTCTCATCGAAAGTGCTCGGCTCAGGACAGCTGTGCAGATGAGCCAGGAAAACCTGGAGGACGAGAATTTTTTCGGTACGTCTCCTGCGATCCAGTCGATCAAATCAATCATTCACAAGATATCCCATTCGAATTCGACCGTCCTTATAACCGGAGAGAGCGGTACAGGAAAAGAGGTCGTTGCCCGTGAAATCCATCGGCACAGTTCCTCCTCCCGAGCCCCGTTTGTTGCAGTGAATATAGGTGGAGTCCCTGAGAATCTGCTGGAAAGTGAACTGTTCGGCTATGAGAAGGGGGCCTTTACCGGAGCTAACGGCAGGAAGAACGGTATGTTCGAACTTGCCAACGGGGGTACTCTTTTTCTTGATGAGATCGGGGATATGCCTATGTCTCTCCAGGTGAAGATCCTGCGGGTCCTTCAGGAACGTTCCCTTACCCGTCTCGGAGGGACCCAGGCAATTCCGATCGATGCCCGTATCATAGCCGCAACGAACAAGAATCTCGAAGAGCTTGTGATGAAGGAAGAGTTCCGGGAAGATCTCTTTTACCGTCTCAATGTCGTCAGGATAGTCATCCCCCCCCTCAGGGACCGTAAGGAAGATATCCCCCTCCTTGTGGCACAGATCATCAACCGGATGAACAGGAAGATGGGATTGACTGTTGAAGGTCTTTCCCCCGAGGCTCTCGAACTGCTCAGGCGCCATCCCTTCTACGGAAATGTACGGGAACTCGAGAATATCCTGGAACGTGCCATGATCTTCTGTTCATCGGACCTTATCTGTGTCGAAGATATCTCGCTTCCGCCGCAGATGAGTACTGCGAAGGAATCCGGTTCTCACACGAACGCATACAAGGAAGCCAACGAGGTAAAATCACTCAAGGAACTAGAAGAAGATGCGATAATTCGTTCACTTCACCGCTGGGAAGGCAACAGAACCAAGGCAGCGAAGGAGCTCGGCATCTCAAGAAGGACATTGCTGAACAAGATTCAGGAATTCGGTCTCGATCTATAGGATACTTTTCATGAACTATACTGCCACTCCCCTCTGGGATCTTTCTCCCATCTACGGTTCTCTTACCAGTGAAGAATACCGCAAGGACCTTGAGTCCATAGATATGCTCTACCATCTGCTGAAGAAGGAACTCGATGCATTCAATGTCACGGAGGAACATTTGATGCGCCTTCTTGAGACCTATGGGAATCTATCGGATACGCACGAGACACTCGATGCATATGTGCATGCATGTCTCAGTGTGGAGACCACCGGAGCCGCGGCTGTCCAGGGAATCCATGATGTTGCCCGCAAGGGACTGCTGGTGAAAAAAGGTAGGACAGAGATGGTTCTTGCCATTGCCCCTCACGCACAGGAGATCGAGTCGCTTATTTCACACAGTACAGTACTCGAACCCTTCACCTATGCTATAAGTCAGCTTCTTCTGGAGGCCTCTCATCTGATGGCTCCACAGGAGGAGGCTCTTGCTTACGCACTGCAGACTACCGGTGCAGACGCCTTCTCCCGTTTGCAGGAGGTGATTACCAGTACTTCCTCGATCCAGTGGGATGAGAGTGGAGAGACAAAGACGCTGACTGAACTGAGAGCGCTTGCCTTTCACCCTGAGAGAGAGGTGCGCCAAAAAGCCTATCGCAAGGAACTCGATCTCCTGAAATCAGAGGAACTCCCACTGAGTTTCGCACTGAACGGTGTGAAGGGCACTGCCCTCACACTCTACAAGAAAAGAAGGTATCCTGATGCACTTTCGTGCGCTCTTGATGCTTCAAGGATCACTTCCGGTGTCCTGACCTCGCTCATCTCTTCCATCGAACAGCGGATGAGTGTATTCAATCGCTACTTCAAGGCGAAAGCTCATCTGCTCGGGCTCCCGGTCCTCTCGTTCTATGATTTGTTTGCTCCTGTAGGAACCTATGAGAAGAACTATACGTTCATCGAAGCCAGAGAGATCATCATCTCTGCACTGGGTTCGTTCCACCGGCCGATGGGAGAGGCCGCCAGGTACGCCTTCGAGAACGGATGGATCGATGCATCAATCCGGCCTGGAAAGGTCGGGGGGGCATTCTGTACGTTCTTTCCGCTTCGAAAGGAGTCCAGAATCCTCTGCAACTATGACGGCAGTTTTGACGCGCTTTCCACTATAGCCCATGAACTCGGTCATGCCTATCATGATGCTCAGGTCAAGGATCTTCCTTCAGTGAACCGCGCCTATCCCATGACGCTGGCAGAGACTGCATCGATCTTCAGTCAGTTCATCATCTTCAACGAGACACGCAGGGCTACCGAAGGAGAGCAAAGACTCAGTCTTCTGGATTCGTTCCTTCAGGATGCCTCTCAGGTGTGCGTTGACATCCTCAGCCGCTTCTATTTCGAGCAGGCACTGTTCAATGTCGTAGCCACTGGTGAAGCCAGCGCAGATGATCTGAATGAGATGATGGAGAGTGCTCAGAAGAGGGCGTATGGGGATGGCCTGAACCCTCAGGAGCTGCACCGCTATATGTGGGCGGTGAAGGGGCATTACTACAGTGCTGACCTTCCTTTCTACAACTATCCCTATGCCTTCGGCCAGTTGTTTGCTCTCGGGCTGTACCGGGAGTATGAGAAGGATCCTGAGGGGTTCCCTCACCGATTTGATGTTCTGCTCTCCTACAGCGGGCAGGCGGACGCCTCTCGTGTGACAGACACTGTGGGATGTGACATACGGACACCGGCATTCTGGCTGGAAAGTCTTGATGTGATCGAGCGGTACGTTGATGAGTTTGCCGCACTTGCCGGGTATGGTGCATCATGAGGGTTGTCATTGAAAAGATAGTCTCTCAGGGGGATGGTCTTGCCCGAGTGGGTTCAGATGTCTACTTCGTTCCGGGGGTTCTGCCGGGGGAAGAGGTCGAGGTGCGAGAGCTTTCACGGCGTAAGAATGTGGTGAACTGCGAACTGTTGGATATCCTCGTAGCTTCTCCGAAGCGTGTTGTTCCCTTTTGTCCCTACTGGGGAATCTGCGGGGGCTGCAATCTGCAGTTCACCACGGCTCAGGAGGGGGTGCGGATCAAGGAGAGCATCGTACTCGAGAACCTGAGGAGGATCGGCAGGATTGACACCTCCTCATTCCACCTTGAGCCTCCGATAACGGGAGAATCCAGAGGGTATCGCCAGCGTGCCAGATTCCAGGTCGATCTGAGAGCCGGACGGATCGGTTTTTATGCGAGAGGGTCCCATGAGGTGGTTGATATCAGGAACTGCCCGATACTCGTTCCTGCATTGAACACCCTGCTCTGTGATCAGCGTGACCGGGTATTTTCTGTGGCAGAGCAGACGGGAAGAGGTAAGGGTGTCATCACAGTCCCTGTCCTGGCCGGGTCAGATGGCGAAGTGAGTCTGGATGATACCCCCGTGTCGATATCCGTGCAGGGAAGAATGTTGAGAGCGAGTGCCGGTGTCTTCTTTCAGAATCATGTGGGAGTGCTGGACAGGATGATCACCTTCATTCAGCACTATACAGAGGGGAACAGGATAGTGGACCTGTTCAGCGGTGTGGGAACCTTCGCTTCCTTTTTGGAATCACCCTCAAGGGAAACAGTGGCTGTAGAGCACAACGCATCATGTCTCTCGTTTGCCCGTGAGAACCTGGAATATACCCGCTTCTTCACCGAAGATGTTGAGTCCTGGAATGCTGTGGCTCCCCTCAGTTCAGTCGATACGGTCATTGTGGATCCTCCGCGCAGCGGGCTGACTCCCATTGCACACCGGGCGATCACAGATATGCACTCTCAAGCTCTCATTTATGTCTCCTGTGATTCTGCGACGTTTGCCCGTGATGCGTCTTTGTTCATACAACAGGGCTATCGCCTTGAACGCCTTGCCTATGCGGATATGTATCCGCAGAGTTCTCACACTGAGACTATCGCCGTGTTCGGCAGAAACGGCTGAGAGCCTGTTCTGAGGTCTCTGTCCAGATGATGTGGTTACCGGTATTGCATTCATAGATGAAATCAGTGAGGGCCTTGCTGGCAAACTGTACGGGGCCGGTGATCGCAAGTCGCATCCGGTAGGTGGAGAATTTCTGCAGCACCTCACCGGCAAAACCGCTGGAGAGGTCGAAGAAGGCATCGCAGATATTCTTCTGTGCTATGATCAGAGTGTCGCCGCTGCTGTGATAGCGGGCGCTTGCCATCAGATCAAGAGCATCCGAAAGCGAGTCGATTCTTTCATGTTCTTCAGCCTGTGCGAACAGTGTTCCTTCGTGTTCTATGCTTTTCATATTGTTCACCTCACTGTTCACTGTAGGATCTGAGAGACTGCAGGATCACAGAAACCGGTGTGATATCTCCCCAGAGGGTGATCCGTACTATCATCTCAGGTTCCAGAATCTGAGAATGCATTGTGCATGCGCCTGCATCGAAAGGTTTGGAATTCATCAGCGCAGTCAGGGCATTGAGGATATGAATCGCCCTTTCCCTTTCGCCCGCTTCGATATCAGCAACGGCAGAGATGCTGATTCGAACAGGGGCGGAGCGCGACGGGCTCTTCGTTCCCTCCTGTTCTGTTCCTTCCGTGAATCTACTCAGGTCGTGACCGGAGATACGCCAGCTCTTCCCTATTTTGACCGCTCTGATCCTGCCTTCGCGGATATATCGCTGAATGGTCTTCGGGTGGATAGTGAGCATCTGAGAAATCTGTTCGACTGTATAGAATGTCTCTTTCATTACGTATTATTCCTTTTATATTGGTTAAAAGTAATAATACGTAACATTAAGGAACCCTGTCAAGGGTGAAGAGCGTCTGTTGGTATGTACCTCTTCCCTTAATGTGATATAATCGGGCAGGGAGGAGCTATGCTCTCACAGGATGAGAAAGATTCTATTCTCAGAAGATTAAGGAGGGGCAATGCGATACTCTTCAATACGGACAGTGAGCTGCTTGCTCCCCTCATGTATGACCTGAGAAATCTGGGCAAAAGAGGCATCATACTGTGGGCCTTTGACGGAGCCGATCAAGCGGTCAGTCGTTTTGAACAGCTCTATGCCGATGAGACTGTTCCCCGAGGCACTCTCATGATGAGTAGGGCCTGGGCACAGGGAACGGTGAAGATGCCGCAGGTACGGCCTCTGATCCTTTCCTGTCATGCTCTTGCACGATCGATGGACAGCCGCGAGGGGGTTTCTCTTGTACATGCAATTGCCCAGGCGTGTTCCGCTGTCCATGCGAAGAACCATGCTGTCGCCTTCCTTTTCTACCGTCTTACCGCATTGATCCATCAGAACGGGAAGGAGGGATCATGGGAAGTGATCGAATCAATGGTTGAACAGCTAGAGGAAAGGCTCGGTTTCTGGTGTTCTCGTGCAGAGAAGGAGCATCTTTCCTGGGCAGCTTTTCTTCCTGCAAAGGACCGCGTGAAGGGTAAAAAGCAGTGTCTCTGAAGCACCTCCACCGCTTTGCAGAGGTGGTAGAACTACTTTCCGTACACTCTTGGTGATGGGGCTTTGACGACAAAAAACTCGCAGGTCTTCTGTTGTTCGTTTCGTATCTTCATGAATGTATCGTACGGTATATTGATGATCGAACCTCTTTCATAGGTATGCGGATCCTGGTCTCCGAGTTCGAGGGTCAGCTCTCCACGTACCACGATCATGTGAACTAGGGAGTTGGCCTTGTGATCGGGAACACACTCTCCTTCGGGCAGTACCATATGGTTGATCATAACAGGGTCGACATCAATAAGTTTCTCTATATGTTTCTCGTCATCCGTTGCATAGACATACCGTGTTTCAATCATTGTCATCTCCTTGTTTTACAGGTACTATGTACTCTAGCAGGGAAACAGAAAACAATATGTTGCTTATGCAACTATAGATAGAGAGGGAGAGATGAAAGAGAACAACGAAGGAAATATTTCAGGTGTCCGGTCTATTGCGTTCATAGCAGTGGTCCTGTTCATCATGGCCTTATCTCCCATCTCTGATATTTTCTCAGCCCTGGTGAGTCTCATGAAGCCGGTGCTGCTCGGTCTGTTCCTTGCTGTCCTGATAAGTGTTCCCCTGAAGTTCTTTGAGCAGAAGGTGTTTACCAGAGGATCTGCCTTCCTGAGACGGTCGATCTCACTGAGTGCGACTTTCCTGGTAACTCTTATGATCGTCACAGTCCTTTTGTTCATCATTATTCCGCAGCTGTCCCAGGCGGCAAAGGAGGTTGTGGAGAGACTGCCTGCGCTTCTGCAGGGTCTTTCAAACAGAGTCGATACGCTCAGGACAGCTCTTCCCGATTGGCTTGCAGGGGTGAATCTCGATTTTCAGAGTATAGAAGCAGAAGTACTGGGTTTCGTTCAATCGAGTGCGAAGAAGGTCGTCGGCTCGAGCCTTTCGATTGTCCAGTACACCTTGTCATCGGTCCTCACCGTCCTGCTTTCAATCGTGTTCGCCCTCTATATCCTGGCAAAGAAGGAAGTGATGATCAATCAGCTGAAGGATCTTCTCAAAGCATTCAGTTCTGATGAGGTCTACAGGAAACTGATACACGGAGGGACAGTCTCAACTCACACGATGCAGGCATTCATAGCCACCATGGCAGTGGAAGCATTGATTCTTGGAGGCCTGTTCCTTGTCACGATGCTGATCTTCTCGTTTCCCTATCCCTTCCTGGTGGCTTCCATCGTGGCCGTCTCGGCCTTCATTCCCATTGTCGGAGCCTTCCTCGCCGCTCTCATCGGTGCACTTCTGATGGTAGTCAGTGACCCGATTCAGGCCCTTTATTTCCTGATTCTGTTCCTGGTGCTTCAGCAGCTCGAGGGTAACATCATCTATCCGAAGGTTGTGGGAGACTCCATAGGGCTTCCGGCCTTCTGGGTGCTTTTCGCGGTTATCGTGGGAGGAAACCTCTTCGGCGTTCTCGGCATGTTCGTGGGGGTCCCTGCAGTGGCGGTGATCTATGCTCTGGTTCAGGAAAGTGTGAAAGCCCGTCTGGAGAGCCGGCAGTGAAGGTCCTTCTCAGGAAGAAGGCTATTCTGCGAAGTCTTTCTGTGATCGCGTATCTTGCCATAATCAGCTTCTTTCTGATACGCAACGGAAGCTCTCTTGTGGAGGGTATCACCAGCTTCGCACATGAGCACAGGGTCCTTTCGATCTGGGTATTCCTGTTTCTCTATCTCCTTAAATCGGTCTCCTTCGGTCTCCCCTTCGCCCTCCTGTATGCCGCAATTGCTGTGATCTATCCCTTCTGGCTTGCACTCGCAATCAACATCACAGGGATTTACATCAATCAGCAGATCCCGTACTTTCTTGGACGGAGCAGGGGAGTGATGTACGTGACGCAGCTTCAGGAGAGATTTCCCTTCACTTCTTCTCTGTTACGTTTGAAGGACACCAGCGAATTCCTGTTCACCTTCACGCTCAAGATCATAGGGAAGATCCCTCATGAGCTTACCAATCTCGCCATCGGCTCACTTGGTATCCGCTATCATACTGCTGTGGCTGCAACGATTCTCGCATTGCTTCCGGGCATGGTCTCCACCATGATCATAGCCCGTGAGTATAGCGATCCTGATTCGCCTGCCTTTATCATAGCTTCCTCGGTGTTCGTTATCATTCCATCGGCATCTTTTATCTATTTTCTCATATATCGCAGGCGATCGCGGTCAGATGGGGGTGCAGCCGGGGGAGAATGATCCTACGGGGTTGTGACAGCAAGCCCCAGCTGTATATAATGAATCGTGCATCACAGGGAGGATGAGATGATCGATGGATTTGTGAGAGTCGCAGTTGCGTCACCGAAGATTAAGGTCGCTGATGTCCAGCACAACAGTGATGCCGTCATTGCTTTGATGGGGGAAGCGGTCGATAATGACGTAGCCCTCATCGTCTTTCCTGAACTGGTGGTCACAGGTTATACCTGTGCAGACCTGTTTTTTCAGAGGCCGTTGATACAGGCAACGGTAGATGGTCTTGAAAAAATCGCCAGGGCGAGTGAAGGTGTCGACCTCACTGTCATCGTAGGCGCTCCTCTCCTGGTGAGAGGCAAGCTGTACAACTGCGCAGTGGTGATTGAGGATGGGCATTTTCTTGCCGCTGTCCCCAAGACTCATCTTCCCAACTACAGCGAATTCTATGAGAAACGGTGGTTCACTCCCGCACCTGTCTCCCTTCAGTATATAACCCTTGCCGACGATACGATTCCCTTTGGAACCTCGATTCTGCTTGAGTCTTCCTCCTGTCAGGATTTTCGGGTCGGAATCGAGATCTGTGAGGATATGTGGGCAGTTGAGCCGCCGGCGATCCAGCTGGTGAAACAGGGTGCTACGGTCATTGCCAATCTTTCTGCAAGCAATGATATCGTCACGAAGGATGAGTATCGCAGGATGCTCGTACAGAGTTCCTCAGGCCGCTATTCAGCTGCCTACCTGTATGCCAATGCAGGGGTAGGCGAGTCCACGACTGATGTGGTGTTTCTCGGCCATTGCATGATAAGTGAGAGCGGCTCGATGCTTGCAGAGAGTGAGGTCCCCTTCGAGGGGATGATCTATGCAGAGATCGATATAGAGCGATTACTCAGTGAACGTCTCAGTCATACCAGTTTCGAGGGCTGTGACAGACATGACTATACAGCTGTTCGGATGAACACGACTCTGAAGGATGTGTATCTCTCCCGTCCGATACCCCGCCATCCGTTCATTCCTCCTCAGGGAGAATCCTCCCGGGGACGGATCGAGGCCATCCTGCTGATGCAGTCGATGGGACTGGTGAAGCGCCTTGAGCACATAGGAGCCAGAAACCTCGTTCTCGGGATCTCAGGCGGACTTGATTCGACTCTTGCCCTTATCGTGGCAGTGAGGGCCTTCGATCACCTTTCACTGGACAGAAAGGGTATCATAGCAGTGACGATGCCGTGCTTCGGGACGTCAGAGCGGACGAAGACGAATGCCTATGAACTGGCACAAGCCTACGGGATAACACTGAGGGAGATCGACATCACCCGTTCGGTACGACAGCATTTCAACGATATCGGTCATGATGAGGGAGATCAGAGTGTCACCTATGAGAATTCTCAGGCACGTGAAAGAACCCAGGTTCTGATGGATCTGGCAAATACTGAGGGCGCAATCGTGTTGGGAACGGGAGACCTGAGCGAGCTGGCACTCGGGTGGGCCACCTATAACGGGGACCATATGTCCATGTACGGGGTCAATGCTTCCATCCCCAAGACACTCATCCGGTCCCTCGTCTCCTACAGTATCACAATCAGTGACCAGGCATCCCTTCGCAGGACGCTGCAGGATGTACTCGATACCCCTGTCTCTCCAGAACTGCTCCCTCCGAGCGAAGGAGAGATCTCACAGAGGACCGAAGACCTCGTAGGTCCCTACGAACTTCACGATTTCTTCCTCTATTATATGCTGCGGTGGTCCTTCTCTCCCACCAAGATCTTTCATCTCGCGAAAGTGGCCTTCTCTTCGGAGTATCCACCATCAAGTATACTTTCCTGGCTCCGCACCTTCTACAGGAGATTCTTCTCACAGCAGTTCAAACGGAGTGCTCTTCCCGATGGTGTGAAGGTCGGTTCGGTGGCTCTCAGCCCGAGAGGAGACCTGAGAATGCCCAGTGATGCATCAGCAGCTGTATGGATCGAGGAGGTGAATGACCTGGTTGCAACCTACGGAGAGGGGCGTTGAGACAAATCTGATCCTATCTTATTTGCATCAATTGAGAAAGTGAAATAAATGCTGTATCCTTTTCACTTCCACTGGTGTTATAATTATGTTATATCAAGGCGGAAGGATGAACGGGGGAGAGCATGAGAAAGCACAGCACGATTCTGGTCATGATTGTCATGCTCCTTTCCCTTTCCACTTTGACAGTCAGTGCACGCAGTGCATTCGATATCGCGCTTCGCAGTGCAACGCTGTACGATGTCGACACTTCAGTGGCTGAGGATGGTTTTTTTGATGGTATGAGCGAAGGAAAGAACTGGACTATCGGAGTAGGACTGGACATGAGGCTTACAGCCTTTCATCTGTCGCTGCTTGCGTCAAGCAACCATACGGATGAAGAGGCCTTTGATATCTACTCTTCTCTTGCGTTCGATATTCCGGTGATCAACGATGTCATCTACCTTACAGCAGGTGCCGGGATCACAACGGGAGTGCTCTTTCCTGAAGCGGAGGGAGGTCGTCTCCAGTATAATGGCCGTTCGACGGCTGATGAGACGAATTTTCTTGATGTGCTGCTGGGTTCTCCGGTTCACTTCACGGCGGGAGTTGATTTCGTGGTCGGGCATGCCACTCTCTCTCTTGCTTTCATACGGCAGGGATGTGAGAGTATGCAGGAATTGTATGAGGGGGTCTGGTCAGGAGACGGGAGAAATCTTGTTTCAGTCGGACTGAACCTCTCAGTATTATAGAAGGGAACGGGTTCCCTGGAAACAAGAAATTAGTACGAAGGTGTTCCTTCGAAAGGAGTTTACTATGAAAAAAATGATACTTGCACTTGCTATTGTGGTCTTCCTTGTGCCAGCTGTGCTCTCAGCAGGGCTTGTGAATCTCAGCGTCGGTGCTACCGCTCAGTACGGTCAGCCCTTTGATGTTTTGGAGGATGAGATCGAATGGACTGAAGATATGGGGAATATCGAGAACTATACCTTCGGTGCAGAGATGAGGGCCCGTGTCCTCTTCGCAGAGGTCAACGCGATGGCACTCTACGGCAGTGAAGAAGATGACCTTACCTTCAGCGGTGTGGTTACCGGCGGTCTTTCCCTTGACCTTCTCGGCCTTGTACGTATCGGCCTCGGTCTCGGACCCCGCGTGACGGCAGTCTTCCCTGAAAACGGAGATCCGATCTTCTACGCAGAGGGCGAAGAGATTGTTGACGGCGATTTCGAAGAGGCACTTATGAACACTCCTCTCACCTGGAGAGCGACTGCAGACGTCAAACTGGGTAAGATTCTTGTCGGTCTGAACTATACGATCAACTCCAATGGATTCACCCTCGAGTCCAGTGACTATACGAAACTTCTTCCCGCTTCATCAGCATGGGAGAACGGCCGCATCGGAGCATCGGTAATGTATACGATCTTCTAAATTCGGTTTCCTGTAATGACACTCCCGCTTTGTGCGGGAGTGCTTCGCCTTTGAATGGTCGGTGATACACGTGAACAAGAAAGTTGTAAGCATCATAGTTTTTATCCTCACTGTACTCACTGGAGTGTATGCGCTCCCGTTTACCGTGAACATCGGTACCATTCAGGAGTTTCAGAAGCCTGTCGGGTCAGATACGATCCGGGAGGCTGATGTTATAGATGTAAACAACTGGGCAAGCGGTGCAGAGATCAGGATTTCCAATGCCTACTTTTCACTTGATGCCTACGGAATCACCCGTCAGGGAGAGATCATCGATGTCGTGCATGACGGAGAGGCTGTTTTCGCAGACGGGATTCACCAGTCATTGTTCGGGATGGCGGCACTGAGTATCACTACAAAGGTAGCAGAATTCACCACCCTTTCGGTAGGGGCAGGACCTGCCTACGGACTTAATCTGTACGAGGACTGGAGACCTGAGTTCTGGCTCTACAATGAGGATAATGTTCTCTACAGTGATACTGCGAACGGCGATCTGGTCAATAACTTCTCCCTTTCCTACAGAGCCCGTCTTGATATCTCTTTCAGCCGTTTCAGCGCCGGTATCTCCTACTCGGTATCATCTTACGGTCCCGCTGACCCCTACAATCCTGACTGGAAGAACGGTAAGCTCGCACTCTCGTTCATCACTCGGGTTTTGTAGCACCCCCCTCTATCTAACCCGTGCTGATTGTGGTACTATCACAGTATCTGATGAGGAGATGAGGTATGGGTAAGAGAACAGTAATCGGTTCATCACTATCTGCAGTGATTTTTGCTGCACTTTTGTATTTCATCATCTATTTTTTCGTGCCGACACTGGCCGATCCTTTCTTTGGTATTTCCTATCAGGGGACGCGGGATGTGGATCAGCTGAAGACTTCGGTGACGGATATCCTCGAGAAAGCCCGGGTCCCTCAGGTAGAGATTGATCAGTATGTGGCACAGTTCGATACTCAAGAGTTTTATCAACAGCTTCACAGCCGCTCAATGCAGGGAGAAGAAGCCCTTCTCGATTATCTGGACTCACTGAAATCTGGCGTTGATTTTTCGTCATTTGAAGGTTCTCAGCTGAAGACAGTACTGGCTGAAGGATTTTCACAGACCAGCCGTTTTACCCAGAATCAGTTGCGTGCTCTGGAGCGCCTCCTGAAGGGTACTCTGGACTCGCTGTGATGAGAATCACTTTCCTCGGTACCGGAACATCACATGGAGTCCCCAAAGTCGGGTGCTCGTGCCCGGTGTGTGTAAGTGAGGATGAAAAGAACAAGAGATATCGTTCAAGCATTCTCATAGAGCATGACGGGTACCGATACGTGGTCGATACCGGACCTGAATTCCGACTGCAGATGATAAGGGCCCATATAACCCATCTGGACGGAGTCCTCTACACCCACTGCCATGCCGACCATATCAACGGGATTGATGATCTGAGAGTCTTCTGCGCCGAGGGACCTCTTGATGTTTATGGTTCTGAAGCTGTCATTGATACTCTCAATACCCGATTCGCCTATGCAGTCGGGAAGAACCCATATCGGGGAGGGCTTCCTCAGCTTCATGCCCATGTCATCCCCCGGGAAGGCTTGAATCTCGCGGGGGTACACTGCATACCGGTCCCTGTCATCCATGGCTGCAAGAGCATCTATGGTTACCGCATCGGACCATTCGCCTACCTCACCGACTGCAAGACGATACCGGAAGAGAGCTACGCTCTGCTGGAAGGTCTCGAAGTCGTCGTCCTTGATACTCTCCGCTATGAAAGTCATCCTACTCACATGAATGTTGCTGAGGCTGTCGCTGCTGCACAGCGTATCGGTGCCGGGAGAACCTATCTTACCCATATCTCACACCGCCTGGAGCATAACACCTTTGATGCCGATCTCCCTGAGAACATCCATCCTGCTTATGATATGATGATGCTTGATTTTCCTCAGGTCCAAGGAAAGAGCCCATGAAAAACCCCAGAAAAACCATCTATGTACTCGATGCCTTCGCCCTTATCTATCGTTCGTACTTCGCATTCATAAAGCGACCTCTGAAAGATGGTGATGGGAGGAATGTCTCAGCTCTGTTCGGGTTTTATTCCACATTGATCAAGGTTCTCAGAGAGTACCCTGTCGACTATCTCGTTGTTGCTCTTGACAGCAGGACTCCCACCTTCCGCCACGAGATGTATAAGATGTACAAGGCGAACAGGCAGGCTGCTCCGGAAGATCTTCATGAGCAGGTGCCGAGAATTCTCGAGATCCTCGATGCTGCAAACATACCTCATATCCGAGTGGATGGCTGGGAAGCTGATGATATAATCGCTTCTGTAGCAAAACAGGCCTCGCTGCATGATATCGATACGGTGATGGTCACCGGCGATAAGGATCTGCTGCAGCTTGTTGATGAGCATGTCTGTGCCTTGCGACCGCCTCGTAACGGATCAAGTTCGTACCGGAGGATAGGCCCTGACGAGGTCCTCGAAGAATTTTCCATCAGAACCGATCAGATTGTCGATTACCTGTCCCTGATCGGGGACTCTTCCGATAATATCCCCGGTGTGAAAGGGATTGGACCGAAAGGTGCGGTGAAACTCCTGAACGAATGGGATTCCCTTGATGCAATATACGAACATATCGGTGAGCTGGTCCCGTCCGTTGCTAAAAAGCTCATGGAATCGAAAGAGCTTGCTTACCTGTCTCGGGATTTGGTGATCCTCAAGGATGATGTGCCCACTGCAATCGAGTTCGAGAGTGACCGCTTCACCACGGAGAGTATTGACTGGAGCGGTGCGATCCCCTTCTTCGAACAGGCCCAGGCAAGCAGCCTGATCTCGGCTGTCGGGAAAAAAAGGGCCGAAGAGAAGCCGGCTGAGGAAAGCGAGCTCAATGCTGCCGGTGAGTACCGTGCTCTAACAAGCCTTGAAGAGTTCTCTGCTGTCTGTGACACGATCAAGAGTGGGACAGTGATGGCTCTGGATTTCGAGACGACCGATATCGATGAGATGAAGGCTGTCCCCGTAGGGTTCAGTTTTTCTTTCCAGGATCGTATTGCCTACTACGTTCCACTGGTGGCTTCGCAGGGTGTTGTGATGGATACCAGGGATGCGCTGGGTCTTCTGAGTACACTGCTGAGCGAAAAGAAGATCCGCCTGGTTGGACAGAATATCAAATATGACTATAAGGTGATGGTAAGAAACGGGATAGAAGAGGTGGATCTGTATTTCGATACGATGGTGGCCGCCTGGGTGCTTGATTCCTCAGCGAACGTGTACAATATGGACTTTCTTGCTCATACCTATCTTGACGGCTATACGACGATACACTACGACGAGGTGGTCCCCAAGGGGAGTCTGTTCAGTGACATCCCCCTCGAGAAGGCGCTGCCCTATGCCGCCGAGGATGCAGATATCACGTTGAGGCTGTACCATCTGTTCTCTTCGATGCTCGAAAAAGAGGGTCTGGATAAACTTTTCTATACCCTTGAGATGCCCCTTGTCCCCATTCTTGCGAAGATGGAGCTGGCCGGAGTCTACCTTGACAGAGAGAAGCTGGACACCTTCAACGATGAGATATCAACCCGTCTGAAAGAGATCGAACGGGAGGTCTATAAAGAGGTCGGGCATGAGTTCAACATGAACAGTACCAAACAGCTTCAGGAGGTGTTGTTCGAGGAACGCGGTCTTCCTCATGGCAAGAAGAACAAGACAGGCTACTCTACGGCGATCGACGTGCTTGAGCGACTTGCTCTCCTTGATGAAGTTCCCCGACGTATCGTTCAGAACCGCTCGCTTGTTAAACTTAAGAACACCTATATCGATGTGCTTCCTCAGATGATCAATGCTGATACGCACAGGGTTCACACGTCCTTTACTCAAACCGGGACTGCCACCGGACGACTTTCGAGCCGAAATCCGAATCTGCAGAATATACCGATTAAAAGTGATGACGGCAGAAGGATCCGCGATGCCTTCATGGCAGAGCAGGGTTCTACCCTTCTTTCAGCCGACTACTCCCAGATTGAGCTGGTCGTCCTTGCTCATATGAGCGGTGACCCGACTCTCTGTGAAGCTTTTCGTGAGGGAGAGGATATTCACAAGAGGACAGCAGGTCTCATCTTCGATATCCATCCGGAGTTCGTCTCCAGTGAAGAGCGACGGATAGCAAAGATTATCAACTTCGGGGTCATCTATGGGATGTCCGCCTTCCGGCTCTCCAACGAACTCGGGATCACCCGCTCTAAGGCTGCAGAGTTCATCGACAACTATTTCTCCCGTTTTTCCCAGGTCACTTCATTTATGGAGGGCATCATCAGGGGAGCGAAAGAGAGCGGGCAGGTGACTACCCTTCTCGGACGGCGCCGGCTGATACCGGAGATACATTCCTCCAACGGAACTGTACGGCAGGGTGCCGAGCGTATAGCCGTCAATACGGTGATTCAGGGGTCGGCTGCAGATATCATGAAACAGGCGATGCTGAATATCTCCCATGCAATCCACCATGCAGGGCTTTCCAGTCGGCTGCTCCTGCAGGTTCACGATGAACTGATCTTCGAAGTGCCTCTGGAAGAAGTCGATCAGATGAAACTGCTTGTACGGGAGACTATGGAGCATGCGTACCCTCTTTCCATTCCGATGCGGGTAAGCATCGAGACAGGTCGATCGTGGGGAGAGATGCATTGAAGGTCATCGGTCTAACTGGGAGATACTGCGCGGGGAAGAGCTCAATAGCAAAGGCGCTGGTTGAAAGAGGCATGGTCGAAATAGATGTCGATGCTCTCGGTCATACTGCCCTGAATGATAGTGTCGATGAGCTCAGGACCGTTTTCTCAGATGCCGTCATCGATGATTCGGGAAACGTAGACCGCAGGGCTCTCGGTGCGGTCGTCTTTGGTAATGAGAGTCAGCTGCGTCGATTGGAGGCTGTTGTGCATCCCCGGATGGTGGAATCGGTGAAAACTTTGATCGAGCAGGAGAGGAAACGGGGGACTGCAGCTGTCGTGGTCAATGCGGCTCTCCTTCATAGGATGCATCTTGACGCTCTGTGTGATACAATCTGTTTTGTGAAAACCCCGGTCGTCCTTCGTTTCCTTCGAGCAAGAAGGCGGGATGGTGTCGGTCTGCTTCGCTTTCTCGCTGTTCAGGATGCTCAGAGAGATATAAAGGTTAATAAAGACACTGGTAAAGGCACGGTACAGATCCTCAGGAATAGGGGAAGCAAGCATTTTATACATCGACAAGTTGATGAGTTATGCATTAGTATAGGAATATAGGAACTAACAGATATGAGAAAGACAGGACTGTACATCATTTTAGGTATCATCATCTCACTTACTGTTTTTGTGCTGGCAGGTATTCTGTATTTTCAGCCACAAACCGCTGTTCAGCCTGAAGTGCTCCGACCCATGGCTCCCAAAGAGGAACCGGTGAGTGTCCCTCTCCAGAAGGAACCTGTTGCAAAGGAGGCTGCTGCCCCGGCAGAGCCTGTTTCTGATGCAGAAGTTGACATACAGGTACCACCTCCGGTGGCTCTGAGCATGAAGGTGACTCCTTATGTGCCTCCGGTAGAATTTGTGGAGGTCAAGGAAGTAGCTGAGACGGAGCAGGCAGCTCCCGTTGAGCCAGTAGAGATGGACGTCAAAGAGAGTGTGCAGGAAGAGGCTGCAGATCTGCAGGCTGCTGATACCGGAGGCGAGCTCGTTGAGGAGCTGATGCTTCCTGAAGAGGCTGAAGACACAGCTGTCGCTGAGACGCAGGAGGAACCGGCTGAACTTGGAACTGAAATGGCAGCCGATGAAGTAAAGAAACAGGAACCGGCTGAACTTGAGGTCGTCCAGACACCTGAGGAGATGATCGCTCCTGAGACGGTGATGGAGGATGAGGAGGTTGCCGCTGCCGAACTGCCTGAGACGAAGGCCCCTGTTCCGGCAATGGAAACCCCTTCTTCACAGAAGAAGGAAGCAACAGCCGATGAGGAGCTTATAGAAAAGAAGATCACTGCTGAGGCAGTCGAGGAGTTCATTCCCGAGGTCTTCACACCTTCTGCTGCAACTCTCTGGATCGTGAAGAATTCCATGCCGGTTCTGTTCGCACCGGAGATTCTTGTTGCACCAGAACCGTACGAGGGTGGAGAGCCTGAGTTCGTTTCACCCGGATCGTTCCTTTCGACGGCTGAGGACAAGAGGCGTGATGCCGTTGATTCTCTGTTCGATTCCCTCCAGTTCTAGATTCTTCTGTACCCCAAAGGGCTGAACGGCCTTCGTGGGGGTACAGAAGTGGAGAAGGATTTTCCCTGCATGAGGGAGGGGTGATCAGGTTCGGGTTGATACCTCACCGCGTTTCACCTTTCCCATGAGGAACCATGCTACAGCCATACAGAGAGCAGCGAAAGCGAATATGGAACCGAAGCCGAAGATGTCGATCAGTGCACCTGTGATAGGCGGAGCGATGATACTGGCGAGCTGACTGAAGAAGTAGTACAGCCCGGTGTAGATTCCCATGTTCGAGTAATCGGCCATCTGCCACAGCATGGGGAATGAGTTCGTTACTACTGTAACCCAGAACATTCCGAAAGCGAACATCAGGGCCCAGAAACTGTAGACCCTCAGGGTTGGTGAAACTCCGGAAGGTACGATTGCCAGATTGTGCAGCAGAATCAGGGTGAGAACGATGACGAGTGCGATGAGGGCAGTTCGGATTGTGATTTTCCTTCCCGTCTTGTGCGCGATGATACCACTGGGAATGGCGAAGAGTGCATAGGCGATTCCGACCATACCTGCAGCAAGTGCTGCGCTCCCTTTACTCGTTTCAAGCACTTCCACGGAGTATTTTCCGACGAAAGGAAGTACCCCCTGATAGCCTATGAACCAGAACAGCAGGGCCAGGAGAATGAACAATGCGCTTTTCTCCTTCTCTCCGAATATCTCCTTCAGGCTCTGGAGAATGGGAACCCGTTTCTCACTCTCTGTGGTCACGTTCTTTCCCTTGTTCTCTTTGACAAAGAAGAACAGGAGAAGAACAGCGAATATCACAAGGGCAGAGGCGACTGGAAAAGCGAGGATATTGTCGGTTGGTCCTCGACCGGGCAGCGTGATCGGAACATCCATCAGTCGAGCAAGACCGATGGTCCCCACGATGGCTGCGATTCCTCCCATCGTGTTTATCACACCATTCGCTTCACTTCTCAGATCTCCGGGGATGATGTCAGGCATAAGTGCCACGACAGGTCCTCTCACCGCCTGTTTGAAGATATTCAAAGCAAAGATGAGGATAATGAGGAGGGCAAGGGATGAGAAGGCACTGAACGGGATGAGGCCGAACACCACTGCGCTGAGAGGCAGCAGAGTGATGATATAGGGCATTCTTCTGCCGATCGGGGTTCTTGTCCTGTCACTGAGTGCGGCAAAGATAGGGATCAGGAAGATAGCAAACACATTATCGAGCGTCATGATCGATCCTATAAGTGCATTCGATTCGATGAAGTTTGAGAGGAAAATCGGAATGTAGGTGTCGTACAGCGGGTCCATCAGGCCCATCGTGAAGAATCCGAGTCCGATGAGAAATGTCGTGAGGTAATACCCTTTCATGGTTTTCTTGGTGTCTGTGTGTTCCATAGTGCCCTCGTCTCTGAGATGTTTTCTGTAGTGTACTCTGCCCCTACCTGTTCTGCAACAATATCCCACTGGACGAGATATGAATAAGATGGTATTTCTTTGGCATGACAGAGAGCACCTTCATCCATACACAGCAGGAGCTGGAACAGTTAGTTGAGCTGCAGGAGCATGAGAGACAGTGGTTCACACAAGCGACTGCAGAGGCTCTACCCTTCATGGCAAGTCGCTATTACGCTTCTCTGATCGACAGAGAAGATCCGGGAGACCCTATCCGTGCTCAGATCGTCCCTCGACTGGAAGAGTGCTCGGAAAAGATGGGAGAGACCAAAGATCCCCAGATGGAGTACCGGTACTCGCCTCATCCCGCTCTCGTGCATCGCTATTACTCACGGGCAGCTCTTATTGTCACCGGTACCTGCACCAGTTACTGCCGCCACTGTTTCCGTCGCAGACTCACCGGGAGGGAGAAAACTCCTATCAGCAAAGAACAGGTGGAGACAGTCTCCCGGTATCTGGCGGACCATCAGGAAGTGAAAGAACTCCTGATAACGGGCGGGGATCCCCTCACACTCAGTGACAGCGCTCTCGATTCACTCATCTCACGTATCAGAGAGAAGAGGAGAGACCTGATCCTCAGAATCTGTACGCGTGCTGTGGTGACCTACCCGATGAGGGTGACAGACAGTCTGATCGGTATACTCAAAAAGCACTCGACAGCTCCCATGTATCTCATGACTCAGTTCAACCACCCCCGGGAGATTACGAAAGAGAGCACTCAGGCTGTCGCCAGATTCGTCGATAACGGTTTTCCTGCGATGAATCAGAGCGTTCTGCTCAGAGGGGTCAACGATGATGCACAGGTGTTGAGTGACCTGTGCAACAAGCTTGTCGCCATCAGAGTGAAACCCTATTATCTGTTCAATGGAGATATGGTGAGCGGGACGGGGCATCTTAGGCTTCCTCTTTCAGAGGCGATACAACTCGAACAGGAATTGAGAGGGCGTCTCAGCGGGCTTGCGATGCCGGTTGTAGCCATTGACCTTCCCCATGGCGGGGGAAAGGTGCCCATAGGAGCACCTTATTATCGGGGAGAACAGGAAAGAGGTCAGCATCTTTTCGTTACGGTTGACGGGAACGAAATCGTCTATACTGATCCATGAGTCGTGTGGAAAGATAAAGAAAGACGCCTTGTATCGGCGTCTTTCTTTTCGAGCAGCAGGGGAGTCTACTTGTTGACCCGTTCCAGGTACTCTTTTGTCTCAGTGCTCACAAGGATCTTTTCTCCCTGTTTGATGAAGATCGGGACTCTGACTGACAAACCTGTTTCGGTAATGACATTCTTGGTGGCACCGGTGACGGTATCTCCCTTGACAGCCTCTTCAGCCTCGGCGACTTCGAACAGGACTTTCGGTGGGATCACGATCTCAAGGACCTGATGCTCCCATGTCTTCACACGATATGTTTCCCCGTCCTTCATGAAGAACTGGTAGTCGGGAAAGGTGTCCATGGGGACTTCGATCTGTTCATAGGTGTCGGTGTGCATCATATGGAAGTTCTCACCGTCATTGTACAGATACTGAAGGTCCACGTCCTCGACGGTGATCTCTTCAGCATTGTCCTGAGTTTTCATTGTCTCCCTCAGGACTTGTCCGGTAGATGGACTTTTCAATTTCAGACGGACAAAGGCCGAACCTTTCCCCGGATTCACGAACTCTCTTTCCACGCAGATGAAGGGCTGTCCTTTGATAAGAAGCGCAGTTCCCTTTTCTATCTGACCTGCTTTAATCATGTGTTACCTCATTATGTATCTAGATTCAGTGTATGTTAATAGTAGTGTTTCATCATATCAGATCCTCTGAATAAAATCAAATCCCTCAAGGATGTGGCTCCTGTCTGGACCATCAGGAGCCGGTCGAGACCCATTGCGACTCCTGATGCCTGTGGAAAGTGCCCATCGAACAATTCTGCAAACGAATAGTCAATATCGGGAATGACGGAACCGTCTCTACCCCTCTGTTCACAGAGGATGGCATATTCTTTTTCGTAAAATGCCCGCACCGTATCTCCTTCCAGTTCCTCATCGTAACAGTTTGCAATTTCGACACCGGCGATGTACATCTCCCAACGCCTGCGGTAGGGTTTTCCGGGAACCTTCTTCGCCAGTGTGTCGATCTGCGAAGGATAGTCGGTGAGAACCAGAGGCTTGTCCTGAGGGAGGTTCGGTTCGACAAAGGTAAGAAAGATGCGGTGGAACGTTTCTTCCCAGGTCTCCGGCAAAGGGGGGAGCGTGAGCCCCAGGTTCAGTGCAGCCTGCCTCAAATCTCCCACACGCTGCGTCTTCAGCAGGTCGACTCCGGCATACTGCATACAGGCCTCGGCAACACTCATTCGTCTGAAAGGGGGAAGCGCGTGTTCTCTGGTTCCCTTGAGACTCGTCTCCCTGAGCAGTTCTTCGGTGATGGCAATAGAGTCTTCATCGTCTGCGCCCACGGTATAGTATTCAAGCATGGTGAATTCAGGGTTGTGGTGGTCCCCTATCTGCTCATCGTTTCTGAAGCATGTCGATATCTGGTAGATGTTGTGCTGATATTCTCTGAGGATCTGTTTCATGAATACTTCAGGGCTGGGAATGAGGTAGAGTTCCTTAGATGGGCGGAACTCACTCAGGTAACGGGTGGAGAAGTTTGCTATCGAGTGTTCGGGAATCAGATGGGTCGAAAGGGATGGTGTGAAAACCTCAAGGTACCCTCTTTCATCCAACCAGGATCGTATCGATCTGTACATCTCGCCCCGCTTTCGTGTCATCTCCATGTTCATGAACAGAATATAGCGCGTTGTTTCATTCATGTAAAGAATCGTTATATGGACACTCTGCCACCCGTTTAATTATACTTACGGAACATGCGTATGAACCTCTACAACAATGATGACATGATATATGCTCTGGCAACACCTCTTGCTCCGAGTGCACTGGCAGTGATCCGTATCAGCGGTACGGGGTGTATCGCTGCCCTTTCTGCAGTCTTCTCTCGCTCAGAGGCCCTCCTTGCAGCATCGACTCACACCCTGATCCACGGATTCCTGCGAAGTGAGCTAACCGGTCAGGATATCGACGAAGTGCTTCTCAGTGTGTTCAAGGAGAACAGAGGTTACACGGGCGAAGAGAGCATTGAAATCTCCTGCCATGGAAGCGTGTTCGGTATCGAGATGATCCTTGACCTGCTGGACTCGATCGGTATGAGAAGGGCAGAGGCGGGCGAGTTCACCTATCGGGCCTTCTCTCACGGAAAAATCGATCTCACACGCAGTGAAGCAGTCATGGAAATCGTTCATTCCCACTCTCGTCACGCTCATGCTCTTGCCCTGAACCGCCTCGAAGGTGCGTTGTTCTCCCGTATCGATGAGATCAAACGCCGCATCGTCGAGGCGATGAGCTCAATAGAGGTGCAGCTCGATTATGCCGAGGATGATTTCTCTGATGACGTTCAGTTTCCTGACGATCTCCTTCTCTCGGCTCTGAACGATATCGATTCTCTGATCGACACCTACCGGGTCGGTAAAATATACCGCGACGGCGTGAAGATCGTACTCGCAGGGCCCACGAACGCTGGAAAGTCGACACTGTTCAATCTTCTGATGAAAAGTGAACGCTCTATCGTAAGTGACACGCATGGGACCACCCGGGATTTCATCGAAGGACAGACTGTCATCGGAGGGATCCCCACGCTTCTGTTTGATACTGCCGGGCTGAGACATTCCTCTGATCAGATCGAAATGGAGGGGGTGAGAAGAAGTCGGTATCTTCTCGACAATGCCCATGTGATCGTGCTCCTGGTCGATGCTGACGAGGCAGAGGTGCAACTCAGCGATCACCTCGATATTATCGAGGATGAGAGGTGCATCGTCGTGTACAATAAAAGCGATAAGGCTTCAAGAAGTATCCCTGAGGATGTGGTTGCTCTCAGTGCGATCACTGGCGCAGGTTTCTCCCGCCTTGAACAGGAGATCCTGGACAGAGTTCGCAGGGGTGTGTCGTTCGGCGGTTCGGATGATATCATCATAGAATCGAGACGTCAGGTGCAGGAGCTCAAACGGGCAAAGGATGCGCTCACCAGAGCCCGTTCAGGAGCAGCTGAGGGGCAGCCGCTTGACGTTGTTGCTGTGGAGGTTCACGAAGGACTCGAAGCAGTTGGCAATCTCACCGGTGAAGTGACCAGCAGTGACATCCTTGAGACGATATTCAGTGGATTCTGTGTAGGAAAATAAGATATGGAATATGATGTACTAGTAGTAGGGGCCGGCCATGCAGGTATAGAAGCTGCACTGGCAGCAAGTCGTCTTGGCAAAAAGACGCTGATGGTTACCCAGAACCTCGATGCCATCGGACGGCTCAGCTGTAATCCTGCTATCGGGGGCCTGGCAAAGGGGAATATTGTTCGGGAAGTGGATGCACTTGGAGGCGAGATGGGGCATCTGATCGATGCTTCCATGATCCAGTTTCGCGTACTCAACCGCAGGCGCGGTCCTGCAGTACAGGCTCCACGGGCCCAGGCTGACAAGTTTACCTACCATCGACTGGCCAAGGAAACTCTGGAATCCGAGGGGAATCTTTCAATCTTTCAAGACACTGTCATCGATATTCTTTCAGATCCTAATACTGGTGTTGCACAGGAAGTTGTCACAGAAAGAGGCCATCGAATCAGTGCGGAGCGAATCGTTCTTACAACCGGGACCTTTATGGAGGGGAAGATCTTCATCGGAGAGTATGTAGCCTCCTCGGGTCGTCTGGGGGAGCCGGCGGCCGTCGGTCTCGGCTCTGCGCTGAGAGCAAAAGGCTTTCGTGTGGCACGACTCAAGACAGGGACCCCTGCACGAGTGAGAAAGTCCACGATGGACTTTTCGAAGATGGAGAGGCAGGATGGGGATGAAGTGATGATGCCGTTCAGTTTCGATACTGATCAGGTCAACCGTCCCTCTCTTCCCTGTTATATCGTCTTCACCAACGAGAGGACCCATGAGATCATCCAGAGGAACATGCATCGCTCTCCCCTCTATTCGGGCACGATCGTCGGAAAAGGTCCCCGCTACTGCCCGAGCATCGAGGATAAGGTAGTTCGCTTTCCTGATAGAGACCGTCATCAGATATTCGTGGAACCCGAAGGTCTCGGAACCGAGGAATACTATCTGAACGGTATGAGTTCCTCTCTTCCCGAAGATGTACAGGTTGAATATATCCACAGTATCCCGGGACTCGAGGAAGCACAGATCATGAGGCCGGCGTATGCGGTGGAGTACGATTTCTGTGATCCCACCGATCTTTACCCCTCTCTTGAGAGCAAACATATGAAGCACCTGTTCATCGCAGGTCAGACGAACGGGACCAGCGGATATGAGGAGGCGGCCTGCCAGGGACTCATCGCGGGAATCAACGCAGTGCGATCACTCGAGAAGGAGAAACCTCTTGTCCTCTCACGCAGTGAAGCCTACACAGGAGTGCTGATTGATGATCTGGTGACAAAAGGAACAAACGAGCCCTACAGGATGTTTACCAGCCGGGCAGAGTACCGGCTCAATCTGCGTCACGACAGTGCCGATCAGCGTCTCACTCCCTATGGATTCGAGATCGGTCTTCAAAGCGAACAGAACATGGAGCGGCTGAGGCGGAAGATCGAGAAAATCGATATGGTGAAGTCTCTGCTGGAGTCCACACGGGTAGCCGGCAAGAAGGGATCGGATTATCTGAAGCAGGTAGATATCTCCATAGAGGATCTTGTTCCTGAAATTCCCGCACTCAAGGATGTTGAACCCGTCATCACGTACCAGGTGGAACTTGATGTGAAATACAGCGGCTATATCCAGCGGCAGGAAAGACAGGTTGAGCGGCACGTGAAAATGGAAAAAATCGAGATTCCCGATCAGTTCGATTACGACAGGATAGAAGGACTCAGCGCTGAGGCACGTGAGAAGTTCAAGGCGATCAGGCCGAAGAACCTCGGTCAGGCCGGCCGGATCAGCGGTGTCAGGAATTCTGATATGGCGGTCCTTATGGTGGTTCTCACAAGAGGCGAAAGGAAATAGCATATGAAGCGGGATGAGCTGTTTGAACTCCTGGCAAAAGGCACCGATCTCCTCGGTCTCTCACTGTCCGGTGTTCAGCACCGTCAGTTTGAGCGTCTGTATGATGAGATTGAGCTGTTCAATGATCTGTACCACCTTGTCAGTGCCAGAGGTGAGGAGCTTATCATCAAGCATTTCCTCGATTCTCTCGCTCCGTCGGATATTCTGCAGCAGATTATACGGGAGGGAGGTGATAGAGCGAGGTGTGCCGATGTCGGTAGCGGTGGAGGTTTTCCCGCTCTCCCGCTGGCTATCCTGTTCGATACGGTGCATTTCGATCTGATCGAACGTTCGTCTAAGAAGGCCGGTTTCCTGCTGAATGCTGTTGCTGCCTGTAACCTCCAGGACCGCGTGAAGGTTTACCATAAAGACTTGAAGGATGTGGCGACGGATTATCACCTGGTGACCTTCCGTGCTGTATCCTCACTTGCAGACATATTCAGTTCCCTTGACAGAGTCGTTGAGGGGCACGGCTATATCTGTGCCTACAAGGGGAAATCTGTATCGGTTGAGAGGGAACTGGAAGCGCTGGGGGTGCAGAAGATTTGTGAGACACGAGGCAGTGTCGGACGGTATCAGTATCAGCTTCATGATGTGAAGGTCCCGTTTCTTGATTCACAGAGGACGCTCGTTGCTATGAAAAAGAAAGGGGAAGATGACACACTATGACAGGCTCTCTCACTTTGTTTGAATCGGTATTTCTCGGAATCGTGCAGGGACTGACAGAATTTCTGCCTGTTTCGAGCAGCGGGCATCTTGTGCTTGCCAGGCATCTTTTCGACATGCCGCAGGTCCCTCTCCTCTTTGATGTGACGCTGCATGTGGCGACCCTTATCGTTGTACTGTTTTTCTACCGACTCTATGTGTGGAACATCGCCCGTGCTCTCTTTGCCTTTCTAAAGGGGAGAGCAGATAAGGATGACTACGGGTACCTTCGTATACTCCTTAACCTGTTTCTGGCGACCTGTGCAACCGTAGCAGTCGCTCTGGTGCTGAGAAAGATCCTTCCAGAAAAGGAGAGTGTCTCTCAGGTGGCGGTTCTGATGTATGTGACAGCAGCGCTGCTGTTGTATAAACCGGTAGTGAAGAAGGAAGGGACAGTTCATGGAATGAGGGTCTCTCAGGCTCTGATCGTGGGTGTAGCTCAGGGGTTCGGCACTCTTGCGGGCATCAGCAGGTCAGGAGTCACCATCACTGCCAGCTATGCTGCAGGTCTTGCCAGAACAGAAGCCGGTACCTTCTCCTTTCTGCTGTCGATACCGGCGATTCTCGGTGCCCTGGTGCTCACGCTGGTTTCTGCTTGCGGCGAGTCGGCCTCAGTGAGTACCCCTGCATTGTTCATCGGGTCGATTTCTGCAGCGATAGTGGGATTTTTCTCGCTGAAGATGTTACTATGGGTGATAGAGAAGGCGAAGCTGTGGTATTTCAGCATATATCTGGTGTGTGCTTCCACGCTCCTGCTTCTGTTTGCCCAGTCTTGATAGAGGAGAGGTGTCTGTGAGAGCAAAGAAGTTTCTAGCGCGATTATTGGCTCTTCTGTGTGTTTCCGTCTCGGCGTTGGCAGTACTGATCATCCTAGGTCCTTCTTCCTGGGTCGAACTGCTTCCCTACTCATCACAGATTCAGTCGTACTTCTCACTGCTCGTCCCCTACACGCAGTTCGTTCCAGTACCGGCTGCCTATCAGATCTATCTCATTCCTGTATCTTTACTCCTCTCTTCTCTGCTGTTTCTCCTTTTTCAGCGTGCGATACGCCTGTGGTGGATCATTCCGTACCTGTTCGTCGTCTACTACACTCTTTTCGTCCTGTTTCGCCTGAATGCAGGGTACACAACTCCCGGGGCGGTTCTGTCCGCACTCAGCACGAACCCTCTGATTGCACGGATACTCGTATGGCTGGCTCTCGGCCTGGAAGGTCTCATTGCGTTCGTCCTGCTGTACATCTCCTTTCGGTTCCCTTCCGGAACACACAGCAGAAGATCGAAAAGGTCTGACGTGAAAGGAAAAGGGGAAGGCAATGATTCCACCGTGGAAACCGGGACCCCCGTTTCTGCTGAAACCGGCAGGAAGAAGCCACGGAAGGAGCGAAAGGCCCGTACAAAGAATGCTCGAAAAGGGGAGAACAGAAGGGTGACGCCATCCGTTTCCAACACGGAAGCCGGGGCAACAGCTGATGCCGGTTCGTCAGAACCTGAGCAGAAGGATTCCAGACTCCGGTTCCCCTCTATTGATGATGTACCTGACCTGCCTGCTGTAGGTGTCCACAAAGGTCAGGGCGTATATGTGGGTAAGGTGAATGAACTGCCTGATGCTTCACTGGTCCTTACCGATCTTTCAACACAGACCAAGGATGATGGTGAAGAGGAGTTGCAGGAGCCTGTCGCAGTCAGCAGGAAGAGTTCACTCAGTTCCCTCCGGGAAAAGCTTGAACAGGAGAACGTTACCAGAGACTTTACTGTGCCCACACAAGTTCGCCCTGTCCCGTTTTCACAGGAAGTCCCGATTTCGGATCCTCCTTCCCTGAAGCCTGATGAGATGGAAGAAGGTTCTGAAGGCATAACGTCCAGAATGCCTGAGAATGCAGATAGCGGCCAAAGAGAGGGAACTGCTGCTCCTGAAGAGATCGCACCCTCGCCAGAGAACGATGATATTGACTACATCAGCGGAGTCGGAGGTCTCGTCAGAGAAGGCACCAGTGCCCTCCTTTCCCGCTCTAAGATCGGGTATACCTATCCTTCGCCGCAGCTGCTTGACACTTATCCCAACCACTCGACCGAGGTGGATGAAGCCACCCGGGAGGCAGGCCAGAGATTGATGGAGACTCTGAGAGTCTTCAAGATCGAGGCAAAGATCGCCCATATCGTCAAGGGGCCGACTGTCACCATGTATGAGGTGACCCTTGCTCCGGGAGTGAGGATCAGCAGCATCGTGAACCTCAGTGACAACATAGCGATGGAACTTGCCGCAGAACGGGTAAGGATAGTGGCTCCTATTCCTGGAAAGCAGGCAGTCGGTATCGAAGTGCCGAACCCGCAGCGGTCGATCATCGGGTTCAGGGATCTGCTCGACACCCTCGATACCCATAAACCTCCCCATCTGCCGATGATCCTCGGTCGGAAAATCACCGGTGAGCCGGTTGTTGTTGACCTGGCCCGCACACCGCACCTTCTTATTGCAGGGGCGACCGGTTCCGGTAAAAGCGTCTGTGTGAACGCACTGATAACCAGTCTTCTCTACCTTAAGTCTCCTAAAGAGGTGCGTCTGATCCTGGTCGACCCGAAGATCGTGGAACTGCGTATGTACAACGGTATTCCCCACCTCCTGACCCCTGTGATAACCGAACCGAAAAAGACAATAAAAGCTCTGGAGTTCTGTCTGTTCGAGATGGAACGGCGCTACAAACTCCTCAACTCCCTTACGGTGAGGAATATCTCAGCGTACAACACGAAGGTCGAGACACACCGTCTGGCCCGGGAGAAGCTGCCGTACATCGTTCTCGTGATAGATGAATTTGCCGATATCATGACCACTGTTGGGAAGGAACTTGAGATTTCCCTTGCTCGTCTTGCGGCGATGGCCCGTGCAGTGGGGATTCATCTGGTCCTTGCCACGCAGCGCCCGAGTGCGGATGTCATCACGGGTATCATCAAATCGAACATCCCGACCCGTATCGCCTTCACCGTGAGCGGGCAGACGAACAGTCGCATCATCATCGATGAGAACGGGGCTGAGAAACTGCTTGGGCAGGGCGATATGCTTCTTGCCCCCGGCTGGGAGCCCAACAGCACCCGCATACAGGGAGCGTTCCTCTCGGATGAGGAGGTCGAACGGGTGGTGGCCTATGTGAAGACACAGGGTGAACCTGACTACCTCGATGAATCCTTCTTCGAGGATGAGGTGGAAGAGAGTGATGCCGCCGATGATGACAGCGACGATGACAGTGATGAGGCTCTCAGAGAGAAAGCTCTCAGGATTATCGTCGAACGCAACGGAGCCAGTGCCTCCTACCTCCAGAGGCGTCTCAGGATAGGGTATAACAAGGCGGCGAGAATTATAGAGAATCTCGAAGAGGAGGGCGTAGTCGGCCCCTCCAGGGGGAGTAAACCTCGAGAGCTTCTCAGGATGCCCAGCGAGTAAGGAGAATCGGATGAACCAGCATGACAGAGCATCTTTTAACGGACGAATTGTTGACAGGAGAGAGTGCCTCGTCTCCATCGATGAACCTGCATTCCAGGCAGCCTGCAGCGTATATGAAACGATGAAGTATGTTGATTCTCGTCTCATCTACGTGCGGGACCATATAGCCCGCCTGTTCCGCTCTGCGCACGGACTCGGCATAGATCATCACTTTGAACAGGATCAGATCATCACCTATATCAGGGAGCTGCTGTCAAGCGCCAACCTCACCGATGCCTCGATTCGTGTCACGCTGACCGGTGGTCAGGAACCGAGGCTCTACATCACTACGCAGCCGCTTCTCTCCTATCCTGAAACGTACTACCGGGAAGGAGTGAAGGCTATTACCTACCGGGGTGAGCGGTATCTTCCCCAATTCAAGACGGGAAATCTCCTGCTGAACTACCTTTCACGCTCTGAAGCAGCCAGACGCGGTGCTTTTGAAGCTCTTCTCCAGAATAATGAGGGGTTTCTCCTGGAAGGCTCCAGGACGAACCTGTTCGCCCTCAAAGGAGATGTGTTGTACACTGCCCCTACCGACATGGTACTTGAAGGAGTCACCCGGGACCATATCCTCCATGCGGCTCAGGAGCTTTCCCTTTCAGTAGAGTACGAACTTCTCTCCTATGAAACTGTCATTGCCGGTCACTATGACGGATTGTTCATCTCTTCCACATCGATGGGAGCCCTGCCGCTCTGTTGTCTCGATGACACACCGCTGCCCTTCGTTCATCATCATACAAAGAGGATCCATGCTCTGATCCGTTCATGGGAGTATGACGTACTACCATAAAAATTGAAAACCAAGTATAGTGGTGTGCATGAAGTTTAATGAATTACCTTTACATCAAAACCTCCTGAAGGGAATCGAACATGCCTCATTCGTCGAGTGTATGACGGTACAGGAAAATGTGTTACCCGTATCCCTTACAGGTAAAGATGTTATGGTCCAGTCAAAGACCGGATCAGGAAAGACAGCCGTCTTTCTTATCACAATTTTACAGAAGTTAGCACAACAGAACGCTGAGCGTCAGAGTAGTGAAGAAGCACCCGCTGATACCTTTGCTCTGATCATCGCCCCGACGAGAGAACTCGCAGTGCAGATAGAAGGGGACGCCCGTCTCCTTTCTCACGGTATGAAAGGGACCCGTATCGGGTGTTTTTATGGAGGCGTCGGGTATCAGGAACAGGACAGGATGCTGAAAGACGGTGTCGATATCGTCATCGGTACTCCGGGAAGAATCCTTGATTATCAGAAGATGGGAAAACTCGATTTCCGGAAGGTGAACGCCTTCGTGATTGATGAGGCTGACCGCCTGTTCGACATGGGTTTCTATCCCGATATCCAGAGGATGTTCTCTCTCATGTCACCCAAGGAGAAGCGTCAGACGATGCTCTTCAGCGCCACTCTTTCCAACCGCGTGCGCAATCTTGCCTGGAAGTACATGAACGAACCACAGGAGTTCGAAGTGCAGATGGAAGAGCTTACTGTGACGAACATCACACAGGAACTCTACCACGTCTCCAGCGATGAGAAGTTCTCCATCATGCTCCGTCTTCTCGAGAAGGAACAGCCCGAGAACTGCCTGATTTTCACAAATACGAAGGCCAGAGCAGTGGAGGTCACCAAACGTTTACAGCTCAACAACTACAAGGCTCAGTACCTGATGGGAGACCTCCCTCAGAACAAACGCCTTCAGGTCATCAACAGGATGAAATCTGGGGAGCTGAAATTCCTTGTAGCTACAGATGTCGCCGCCCGCGGACTGCAGATAGACGATCTCGAACTTGTCGTCAACTACGATATTCCCGAGGACTTCGAAAACTATGTGCACCGGATCGGAAGAACGGCCCGGGCAGGCAAGAGCGGTAAGTCGATCACTCTCGGTTGTGAAGAGTTCGTCTATTCCCTTGAATCGATTGAATCCTATATTCAGATGAAGATACCCGTACTGTGGGTAGATGAGGAAACAATTCCTCTGGTGAAGGATGCTTCTGCAGGCATGAGTTTCAGGGATCTTGTTCCCCGTAAGGAATTCGGAGCCAAAAGCGACGGCAGAGGGCGTCGTGAGAGTTCAAGAAGCCCGCGCGGCGGAAGAAAACCACAGGGAGCGAGAACTGCGAAACCGAAAACGCATACCCCTGTTCATCATGCTGATGCCTCGGTGAAGAAACACCCTGCTCAGAGTTCTGCGGTGAAAAAGCCCCACCCTCCTCAGAAGTACCGCACTGGTCGACCGGGAAAGAGCTATCAGGAGATTCAGAAGATGGATCTCAACCAGCGTATGGACTATTACAAGAATATGTACATGGCTGATGGCGCTACTTCTGAACCTGAGCGGAAAACAGTGGATTCAGGGAAGTCTTCACCTCCGAAGACGAAGGGGAAGAACAGGAGCCCTCGAGGCCAGAAAGCTGCAGGTTCGGCTTCACCTTCACCTGAGAAGAAGCAGACAGAAGGATCTCGCAAGAAGGCCGACACCCGGGCGAAGTCCTCACCTGCAGCAGCTGAAGAAAGCAGGACCGCAGGAAAGGCGCCTGCAGGCGACCGCAGAAGGCGGAATCCTGCCGCAGGAAAGGGTAGGGTTGAATCCTCCGGGGTGAAGAAGGGGCAACCTGCAGCACCTGAAAAAAGACCTGAAGAACAGAAAACACAGGAGAGACCGAAGAAGAAAGGGCTGATAGCGCGTCTGTTCGGTCGTTAATGTGAGCGATGCTGAAACGTTTCCTTTCCTATTACCGACCATACAAAGGCTTGTTCAGCCTTGATATAGTAGCCGCTGTCATAGGGTCCCTTCTCTCCATATCGTTCCCTCAGATAACGAGGGAACTTCTGAGAACTGTGATCCCCAACCGGCAGTGGCGTCTCATGATCCTCCTTCTCGTAGTCATGCTGATGATCTATGTAATCCAGACTTTCACCACCTATTTGCGGGTGCGCTGGGGACATCAGCTCGGTGTCTTCATGGAACGGGACATGAGACAGGATCTGTTCGAACACCTGCAGCGGCAGTCGTTCACCTACTTCGACAACACAAAGACAGGACACCTGATGTCCAGGATAACAAACGATCTGTTTATGATCGCAGAGACTGCCCATCATGCACCTGAAGATCTTCTCATCTCCATTGTAGTCATCATCGGTGCCTACACGCTGATGTTCCTCAATAATGTCTATCTGGCGCTCGTGTCCCTGATCCCTCTACCCCTCCTCATCTTCTACGGTATCTATTTCGGCGGGCGGCTGAGAGCCGGTTTCCGGCAGGTCAGGAAGACGGTCGCGGATGTCAATTCCGTGGTTGAGAATTCTATTCAGGGAATACGGGAAGTACAGTCTTACACCAGTGAGACACATGAAAACCGGAAGTTCAAGAAGGTCAATGAAGAGTTCCAGGAAGCGAAGAGTGTCCAGTACAAGGTGATGGCCGGGTTTGAGTCGACGATGATGTTTTTCCGCGAGATGTACTATTTCGTTACTGTTGCTGGTGGTGCACTGCTCATCTATGCGGGTAAGGTCGAAACGTACGATCTGGTGGCCTTCATTCTCTACGTCTCGGTCGTGCTTCCCCCTATCGACCGGCTGATCAGGTTCACGGAACAGCTGCACCAGGGATTTGCATCTTTCGAACGGTTCATCGAGGTGATGGAGGTAGAAAGCGACATCAGCGATGTGGAAGGGGCTCGTGATCTTGTCATTCAGGATGGCGGAGTAGAATTTTCCCATGTCTGTTTTTCCTATGACGGGCAGAGGGATGAAGTACTGTCCGACATTTCCCTGAAGGTTGCCGGTGGAGAAAATGTTGCTATCGTCGGCTCGTCGGGGGCAGGCAAGTCGACTCTTGTATCTTTGATCCCCCGGTTCTATGAAGCTGACAGCGGCACGGTGAGCATCGATGGTCAGGATGTCACTACACTGACAAGGAAATCGCTGCGAAGTCAGATCGGCGTGGTGCAGCAGAACGTATTTCTCTTCGATGGTACGATCCGTGAGAATCTTCTGTATGGGAAGCAGAGCGCGAGTGATAAGGAACTTCATGAGGCTCTTGCTCTGGCGGGGCTCAAGGAGTTCATCGAAGCTTTGCCTGACGGGATCGAGACCAATGTGAAAGAGCGTGGTGCACGCCTTTCCGGAGGGGAGAAACAGAGGATCTCGATAGCAAGGGCTTTCCTGAAGAATCCTCGGATCATTATTTTCGATGAAGCGACAAGCTCTCTGGACAGCGAGAACGAGTATCTTATCCAGCAGGCCTTCAAGCGCCTCAGTCAGGGAAGAACAGCAATAGTCATCGCCCATAGACTTGCTACCGTCAGAGATGCAGACAGAATCTATGTTCTCAAGGACCAGAGGATCTCGGAGATAGGAACTCATGAGGAACTGCTCGCCCGCAAAGGGCACTATGCATCATTGTATCGGAACCAATCGCTTTAGGAGGCACGTCATGAAATACATTCAGATCACCTTTGCTGTACTGATTGTCATCCCCGTCTTCATTATTTCGGTTTTCGTGGGTATTATCCCCTCAGCTCTTTTCAGAGCCCTCGGGGCAGTATCTCTCAGCGAGCGTTGGAACCGTATCAACGCCATAGGGATCAGCCGCACTATCCTGTTCACGCTCGGGTCCCGTGTGAGGGTGTCCGGTGCGGAGAATATTCCACGACAAGGGTCCAAGGTCTGTTATGTGGTAAATCATCAGAGTATGCTCGATATACCTGTTCTCATCGCCTATGGGCATGTCTGGGCAGGATTCATTGCAAAGAAAGAGCTCAGGAGCGTACCCATCCTCAATTTCTGGATCCAGTCGATGCATTGTGTCTATATCGACAGGACCTCTCCACGTTCCTCCATCGATGCGATCTTCAAAGGTGTCGACAATATCAGGAAGGGGATACCTATGGTGATTTTCCCAGAAGGGACACGAAGCAAGACCGGCAGACTCGGTGAATTCAAGCCTGGATCTCTGAAACTTGCCACACGGTCCAAATCTCTTGTCGTTCCCATAACGATCGACGGGACCAGAGGTGCTCTTGAAAACAGGAAAGGATTCGGTTTCCCCCTGGTGAATCTTACGATCTCAGAGCCGATCGATACGGCAGCTCTCTCCGATGATCAGATGAAGGGTCTCAGTGATACGATCGTAAAGGCGATTGAGAAGGGGCAGAAAAGCCCGGTTCCCAGTGAGTAGTGAAGCCATGCTGAGCATTGAGAATCTCTCGTTCTCTTATCCCGACTATCATGGTGATGGAGAAAATGAGAGGGAACTGTTTCACGATCTGTCTGTTCAGGTAGCAGCAGGAGAATCTCTGCTCTTCCTTGCTGCACCGGATGAGGGCAAGTCGACTCTGGCCAGAATAATAAGCCGGGGAGTGCCCCGTTATACATCCGGTACTCTTAGCGGACATATCCTTTTCGATGAATTGGATATCCTCGCTACGGCAGCTCATGATCTGACCCCTGTGGTGACCTGTGTTTTTCAGAATCCTCAGGAACAGCTTCTGATGAACACTGTAGCTGATGAGATCGCCTTTCCCCTCGAATCTCTCGGGATCCCTTCTGAAGAGATAGAGAGAAGGATACAGAATGTGCTTACCACCTGGCAGCTCTCTCATGTGAGGAACGTGCATCCCCATGAATTGAGTGGAGGGGAGAGGAAGCGGGTGCTCCTTGCTGTCACGGATGCCATCGATGCTCCACTGTGGGTCCTGGATGAGGTGTTCGATGATCTGGATGTGAAGTGGAAGCGGTTCGTCCTGGACCTCCTTCAGGAACGAAGGAAGACCTCCATCGTGTTCGCATCACGGTTCCTCCCCGAGTTTGGAACACGGTTTTCCCGCATCGTGATGATGGAAAGAGGGGTTGTACGTACAATCGGCGAAGCAGAGCTCGGACAATCACGCAGGTCTGCGGGTACCCGGGTCAATCCTGTGGATACAGATGCTGCCGGACACATGCAGCTGAGTGTCTCGAAAGCACGTATCGAGCACCCCCGTACTTCAGAGCGTGCTCCAGAGCCTTTCCGCCTGACCGTCGATGCGCTCAGTGTCACTCAGGGCGAAGTGGTAGCTCTACTGGGAGAGAACGGTGCAGGCAAAAGTACCCTGGCAAGGATGCTCTGTGGTCTTGATGACCCCCTGGAAGGAGTCTGTGCTATCGACTCCCATGCCCTTACCGCTAAGATGAGGAAACTGAACATCGCCTATCTGTTTCAGAATCCGGACTTTTCAATTTTTCTTCCGACGGTAGCCGATGAGCTTTCCTATTCGGTAAAGAAACAGGGGAAACGCAAAGCGGCCGTTCATGATCAGATCAACAAGGTTGCACAGGAATTTTCTCTCGATCTTGAGGCAAACCCATCTCTGATGAGCTATGGAGCGAAGAAACGGCTACAGGCAGCAGTAGCCTCTCTGCTGGAACGCCCGTTCATCATCATCGATGAAATCGATAGCGGAATGACCTATGAGATGGCGTTTCAGAGTATCGACGTGCTGAGGAGACGGGGAGCTGGAGTCATCATCATCACCCACGATGAATCGATAGCTTCCTCGCTTGCTCACAGGACCTACATAATCGAGGCCGGCCATGTACGTGAGAGGAGTGTCTCATGATTTCTTCCACCTTCGTCAGCGGGAAAGGCCCCTGGTATGATTTTGATCCTCGGGCAAAACTCATTCTTATAGTACTGTTGTGTGTAGAGGTGTTTCTGCCGGTACCACTGTGGGGAATCTACCTCCTGTTCGCTCTGGCCTTCGTCTCTCTCTCCCATGCGGTAGGGATACATATGGCCTTTTCTCCGTTCAAGGCGATCGGTCTGATCATCGTCATTATGATTATCTTCATACCCTTTACCCACCGCACAGGTACACCTTTTCTCACCCTCGGGACCACGGTCATTGCAACACGGGACAGCCTCCTGCAGTTCGCGACCCATACAGGACGTTTCCTCACCATCACCTATCTGACAACACTGTTCGTGTGGACGACAAGAATGAATGATATTCTTCTGACCTTCAGGTGGTTCTCCCTTCCCTACAGCGCAGCCCTGGTGATCACTCTCACCTTCAGATTCATTCCCTTCATAGCAGAGACTTTCACCAGAATTCAGGAGGCTCACTCCCTGCGTCAGAGTGAGCATTCCCAGTCAAAAGGGTGGAACGCGCTGTCTGATATCCTTCCCACGATCAGCTGTACGTTGATATTCGCCCTTAAGAGCATTCCTCATCTTGCTATGAGTCTCGAGCATCGAGGCTTCGGAAGTAGTGTTAAGCGAAGCAATTACAGGAGCCTTCCAAAGGGGGCCTCCCTCTTTACCCATCTAGTCATTTGCGGTATGATTGCCACAACTTTTGCACTCCTCATAGTACTGTAGGCCGCTCGTAAAAAAGGAAAAGGATCATGGAGAAGAACGAAAATCGCATTGCACTGAAGGTTGCACTTATTGCTATCCTTACAGCACTCACCACGGTATTCACCATTGTGGTGAGAGTTCCTACACCTATCAAAGGGTATATCTCTTTGTGTGATGTAGTAATTGTCTTCAGCGCCTATCTGTTCGGGCCATGGACTGCCCTGATCACCGGGGGGCTGGGCACTGCGATCGCTGATATCATCGGCGGCTACAGTCAGTGGGCTCCGTTTTCTTTCCTCATTCACGGACTTCAGGGAGCGGTCATCGGTCTCATAGCAAAGAAGGCGTCAAAGAGCGGTGTCGTGTCGGATGCCTCTCTTCCCTCGGTATTCGGTGCAGGTCTTCTCGGGACTATCATCATGGTCGGAGGGTATTTCCTGGTCGGCGGTCTGTTCTACGGATTCAAACCTGCATTGACCGAAATCCCTTTGAACCTTATTCAGGCTATAGTCGGGGTCGTTCTGGGAATAGCAGTGACAAAGACTGTGCGCAAAGCATACCCCCCTGTCAGGTTTCTTACCTGGTAATACATATAGAAGGATAACTCATGGAACAGTTTTCACAGGACTCGATTCTCGTTCTTGATTTCGGAGCGCAGTATTCACAGCTCATCGCACGGCGTGTCAGAGAGACACATGTCTACTCTCAGATCGTACCCTATACAATCAGTGCCGGGGATGTGAAAGCGATGAACCCGAAAGGCATCATCTTCAGCGGAGGACCGGCCAGTGTTTCAACAGAAGGTTCTCCCCGTCCTGATGCAGGAATATTCGATCTCGGCATTCCGATTCTCGGTATCTGCTACGGCCTTCAGGTCATCACGGTGATGAACTCGGGTAAGGTGGAACGTCCTGATAAGAGAGAGTACGGGATAGCACATCTGGATATACTCACACAGACTCCTCTTCTTGAAGGTATCAACAGCAGGTCTCAGGTCTGGATGAGTCATGGCGATTCAGTGTCAGTCCCTATGGCTGGTGGTGTCTGCACCGCCAGCACGGAGAACTGTGAGTTTACAGTAGTCGAAAGTGAAGAACGGGGACTCTACGGAGTTCAGTTTCACCCTGAAGTTGTCCACACCGTAGAGGGCTTTCGCCTGATACAGAACTTTGTGGTCAATATCTGTAAGGCCGAACAGTCCTGGTCCATGGAATCGTTTATCGATACGAAGGTTGAGGAGATCAGAGAGACAGTCAAGGATAAGACTGTCCTCTGCGGTCTTAGCGGTGGCGTTGATTCTTCAGTAGTTGCAGCTCTCCTTCACAAGGCGATCGGTGATCAGCTGATCTGCGTGTTCGTGAACAACGGATTGCTCCGTAAAGGAGAAGCGGATCTTGTTCTTTCCGTCTTCAAGGATACCTTCCATATCAGGTTGCAGTATGCTGACGTGGAAGAACAGTTCCTTTCTGCTCTGAAAGGAGTCAGTGATCCTGAGACGAAGAGAAAGATCGTCGGCAGGATATTCATTGATGTATTTGAGGAAGAGGCGCGTAAGGCAAGTGATGCGACCTTCCTTGCTCAGGGTACCCTTTACCCTGATGTGATCGAGAGTATCAGTCCCTCTGGCGGTCCAAGTGCGACTATCAAGAGCCACCATAACGTCGGCGGATTGCCTGAAGACCTGAAGTTCACCCTCCTGGAGCCCCTTCGCGAGCTGTTCAAGGATGAGGTCCGTGAGCTGGGTAAGGAGCTTGGTCTGCCCGATGAGGTCGTCTATCGCCATCCGTTTCCGGGCCCCGGACTCAGTGTCCGCTGTATCGGCGAGATCACAAAGGAACGCCTTGAAACCCTGCGCGATGTGGATGATATCTTTATCGATGAAATCAGAAAGGCAGGGCTGTACGGTGAGATCTGGCAGGCACTTGCCTGTCTTCTTCCCGTGAAGAGTGTCGGTGTCCAGGGAGATGAAAGGACCTACGAAGAGGTCTGTTCACTCAGAGCTGTTGTCAGTGAAGATGCTATGACAGCTGACTGGTACCGGTTCCCCCCTGATGTGCTTCAGAGAGCTTCCGCCCGGATCTGCAATGAGGTGTCGGGTGTCAATCGTGTCCTGTACGACATCACGAGCAAACCGCCCGGGACCATAGAATGGGAATGAGAGCCCTGCTGGATTAGTCGCATGCCGGCCTGTCTGTTGTCATGACAGTATGGGGCGGCTGTTCTGTACCTAGTGTGATGATCCTCCTGTTGCCTCTCAATATGCGTATTATGATTCGTCTATCGAGAAGTTTGCAGGGTTGAACTTATCAGAGCCGAGCCAGAGGTCGATCTGAACTCCGCTATCAGTGTTTGAGACAGTAGCCCGTTTAATCTGCCATCCTATAAGTTTGAGCCTGGCATCCCAGGAGGTATCATGTCCTGCCATCATCCCATAATACCCGGCAAGTTCCGGTCGTGTCTTCTGGGGATTGAGTGCCTGTCTGATGCTCATCAGATCCGCTTCACTTCTCTTGTGGTCGTCAAAGAAGCTGAGGTGAGCGCCGTCATTCTCCTGATGGAGAGAGACAACCATTCTGAGTGGATTTCCTTCCAGAAGGAAATTTGTCACTTCTGCTATCAGATTATTTAGAAATTCTTTACGTTTCATCGATGAAGTCCTCTTTGATACTTATAGTCTGGTACCAGTGGATGATGGTGATAACGAGGGTAGCGGTAAGACCGCCAGCAAAACCGTTGTTGTAGAGGTCGAATCCACCGTGCCAGATTCCTGTGGCCTCCACCATCGCAAGATGGATGAAGCCGGAGATGATACCGATGATGATACCGAACTGACCTGCGATGGGGGCCAGTGTCGTGGAGAACAGTATCGCCAGGATGACTCCCGGGCTTGTCAGCGGTTTTCCGAAGAGCAAGGCGGCAGCTATCACTCCTACTATGACGGGATAGGAGTTCTTGAGGCTCTTGCCGAACAGGCCGAAGCCCATGAGTGTTGCAAGACCGGCAATGATCGGTCCGTTTATTGTTGAACCTGTGGCAACAACGATTGCAAACCCGGCGAAGCCGAGCAGCCCCATGTTGATCCAGGGTGATTCACTGTTTTCGACGATATCGAAGAAGTCACTTGGAAGCCGACCTGTCTGATTCTGGATGCCTATCACTTCACCGATTATTCTCTTGAAAGAATATGGAGAGAAAAGGAATCCATACAGGATCGAGAGGAGTGAGAAGATAGGAATGATAAGGGTGAGAGCTGTGGAATGGGCTGTATTCCAGAACACTTCTATGGGAGCCATGGCCTTTGATGCCTTCAGTATGCTCGCTGCGAATAATCCGAGGAATCCGCAGGTGAAGCCCATATTATAGAGACTGTACCCCTGATGGAGGGAGAGCATCTGCCCGGCCAGAGCGGGGAGCAGGAAGCCAGCGGCTATTCCCGCAACTGCCCCTAGCGGCAGCGAGATCGCATACGGTAGACCAAGGTCAAACATCACATAGGTGACCAGAGGCCCCAAAGCGGTGCCGAACAGGGCGATCAGGGAATAGGAACCGAACGATTTGCCTGCAAGCCGGCTTGCGATGAATACTCCAAGGATGATCCAGACGATGTTCAGAACACTTTTACCGAACAGGCCGAATCCGAACATTGTGAATACTGCAGCAATGGTCGGTCCGGCGAGGGTTACTGACGAGAAGCGGGTAAGCAGAAGACCCACCAGGGCCACCAGCGATGCATTGAGCAGAGCCCCCCCCACACCGAAGGTCGAATAGTCCTGTATCAATCTGGCAGGCATCACTTGGATGGTGAGGAAGGAGGAGATGGAATCAGCGATACCCTGCTCCGCGAAGCCTAGGGTGACTGCAATCACCAGGAATAGAGTGATGAGCAGGTATCGTTGTCTCTCTTGTCTATCGTATTTCATGCAGACCCCTTGTGAAGGGTATCATACACTCACTTTTACCACGTTTCAATACAGGATTTCTTTTCTCTTCTGTTTCAGATCGCAAAGCTAGAAGGACTGCATCAGAGAAGGCAGGATCCCCCATCTGATATATGCGAGTGATACAGTGATCATGATGATGGCGGCTAAGTAGCCTGAGAGAAGAAGTATTGTGCTTTTTTTCATTGTATTGTTCCTTTTCGGGTTTCGAGGTGCTCCAGTACCTCGTTCAGTGACAGACCGAGCTGATCCATCCTGGCGAAGAAGGAAGGGACTTCCGATTCAAGAAATTCCTTCTGTTTCTTTTTCTCCACTATCCGGGCTGCATCTTCGTTCGTATAGTATCCGATGCCGCGTCTGTTCTCGATCACGCCTTCCTCCTGAAGGATCATGTACGAGCGCGTCACGGTGTTCGGATTCACCTCAAGAGTCACTGCCATGTCTCTCACCGAAGGAATCCTCGATGCGTTCTTGTATTCTCCGCTGAGAATCTTCTGATAGAGGAGCTCTGCAATCTGCAGATAAATAGGGGTATGATTATTGAAGAGCATCGGTTGCCTGTACCTCCTGTATTCTGAAGTAGGCGACAGTGTACGAGAACAGGGGGAGGAGAATGAAGTAGATGATGTTTCCTATCGCGCGGTAGGTGCTTAAGGGCCAGGACCCTCGTGCTACGAAGGAATACTGGAACTCATGAGAAAGCTCCCACCCGGAAAAGTAATCAAAGAAGAACAGTCGTATCAGGAGGGTGCTTATCATCGATAGTGTGAACAGTATCACCAGCGAAGCGAGGATCGTTTTGAAGAAATGGACCTTCCTGAAGTAGATGCTTCCAAGGAAGAATACAGAGGTGACTGAGATGTAATTAAAATATCCTGTCAGATGATTTTTCTGAAAGGGGTTGAACAGATTCATCGGTTCTCTGAAAAGGAGGTAAAGGAGCGGTTCGAGGGCCAAAGATGCGAGGGTGAACAGAAGAGTCAGTGCCACCGGATAAATGATGGCTGAGATAAGAGCCCGCGAAAGAAGCTTCTCGAGTGGACTGGCGGGAAGCATCAGGAACTGATGGTTCCTTATCCGGTTGTACAGATCATCACTGAATGAGAGAGAAGTGAAGATCATGCCTCCCAGGAAAAGAAATCCGAAATAGAGTCCTTCATACATGCTTTCATCAGGTTGAGCCGTGAACCTGAATGCGATCGCCTGGATGAGTGCAAGAGCTGTGATGATCGCCACTACTGTAATGGAATAGGTTGTCAGTCCCTTCCTATCCTCTTCAAGATCTCTTACAAGGACAGAGAATATTCTCATTGTGTACCTCCTAGTGTGATGAATGCTTCGGGTCTGGAAATCACGGCATTGAACAGAAATTCTATGTCGATCCCCTCCGATTCGATCCCTTCATCGGATCTGTATAGACTGCGGTAGCCAAGACCGGTGTTCTCGGTGTACAGCGGATCTCCTTCGACTGGCGGGGTCGACGTGAATCTGGCGCAGAGATTCTGGTCGATGTCTTCAAGTGTTGCGTTCATGACGATTTTCTGGTTGTGGATGATCACCAGAGGATCGATCAGATGTTCCATGTCACGAACCTGGTGTGTGCTGATGATGACCGTCCTTTCATCACTCATCGCCGAGGAAACGGTACGCCGGAACTGACTCTTGCTCGGTATGTCGAGACCGTTTGTCGGTTCATCAAGAATGACCAGTTCTGTATTGGAAGCAAGAGCAAACGCGAGAAAGAATTTCTTTTTCTGTCCGTAACTCATCTTCGTCAGCATCTGTGAGCTGTCGATCTGCAGCTCTTCACAGTATCGCTTCATCAGATCGATACTGAAATGGGGGTAGAATCGTGCATACAGGTCTATGTACCGAGACCCTTGTATCGGTGGTACGGCGAACTCTTCTGGAACATATGATACCTTCTGAAGGAATTCCGCATCACGTCTGGCGGGGTCGTGCCCCATACTGTCTATCTGCCCGCCTTCAGCGAACAGCTGACCGCTTACCAGTTTCAGCAGGGTAGTCTTTCCTGCCCCGTTAAGTCCCAGAAGGCCGTAGATGTTGCCTTTGGTGAGTGTTAGAGACAGATCTTTGAAGAGTCCTTCATGTCCGTACTGGAATGCGAGGGAATGGATGTGAATCATGTGCACCTCCTTGTGTTAGTGTCTTACTTAACTAATACACTAAACATGAAATGTTGTCAAGTGCGGATATCGCAGAAAACTCCCGATGTTTTTCCACCTGTATGTACGGATGCCGAAAACGTGAGAATTTTGTGTGTCCAGCGGAAAGTGACGAAAGTCAGCGTGTAGGATACAGAGTAGGGCATACCTGTGTGGATCGTGATTTTCAGAGGGGACTCTGTAAGTGATTCAATATCAGCCTATTCGAATCAGCCTGAAAAGAGGATGCTTCATATGAGGTGAGCTGAAAACATAAAAGAGGAATTGTCGGTCAAGCCGGTATGCGAACAGGGAGCATTCGGGAAGATCCAGAGAGACTTTCAGCGCGGTTCCAGTTCAATTTGCAGTTTGATCCCGGTAGAATAGTTACCGAAGGATTCTCCGAAAAGGTTCATTCCTCCCTGACACACAGCATCCTCTTTAATGCCGAATCGGACTCTTATCCGGTAGTCGGAACCTAAGTGAAGGTCCTTCAGATTTGTGTTTTTGCCTGTCGTTCCATCAACGAACGAGTGGTCAGCTGTTACTCTCCAAGTCTTGAGAAACCCGTATTGAGTGTTTTCAATACCCCACCATTCCGGGGTGAGGCGGCCTTTTGAGCCTCCCATATCACCGGGGCAGTTCCATGTGCCGACCTCACAGCTATTGACCCATAACGTTATATCACTCGGATAATCATTATTGAATCCGGGATACTCCGAGCAGAGTTCAGCAGAGACTTGCAGGGACTTCACAGTCCTCCCATTGGGTATAGTCATGGGGAAATTATATTCAACGTAGCCATGGGTGAACCATAACAGCTCAGCACTGCTGCGTTGCGGGCTCAAAAAAGCTCGTTCGCTGTCCAGATAATCAATGATATTGTTATTGTTGACCATGCCGCATGGCGGGTGAATGGAGAAATCGGTGTAGAGACCGATCGGCATGTCTATAACCATTATGTTTTCATCTTCTACGTTTTTTTCTTCCCGGAGAGGAAGTATCACCTCTTCGTAACTGGTATAACAGACCTTCTGATTTCCCCGTACGGCCGGAATAAGTTCCGATTTTACCAGACCTGCCTGTTCAAGTGCCTGAATATTAATGGTACAGGTGGATTTAAGGATGTCGAGTTCTTCTGCTATCTGTTGGATATTCATCTTATTGTTAAAAAGAAGCTGAACCATCCTGAGTCTGAGAGGAGAACTGAGAGCCTTAGCTACCGTAAGGACTTTGTCTTGATCTGCGATATATGCACGTACTTCCATACTGTTCACTTCTTTTGTGCGTCTATGCACGCTCGGAGTTTTTCTCGTGAGACCTTGGGTTCTCTGTATCCGTTCACCAGACCGTTCTTTTCCTGATAGACATCACTGAACTGAGTATAGCACCATCCTGCTGAATCAGGAAGGTGTTCAGCGCAGGAGATGAGTTCTGCCAACGCTCTCAGGAAATCTTCTTCATCGGTGAACGAATGACCATATCCCCAGTCATCAGAGTCATCATCAGAACGGTGGTAGGTCAGACCGCCGAATTCTGTAAGCATCGAAGGTTTTGATCCATCGTTTTTTTCAGTTCCGATGCTGATCGGTTTGGAGTGATATCCTCCCGGTAATGCATTCAAGGCGCGACTCCAGTCTTCACTCAGCAAATCCGGGTCATGTTCATAGCTGTGGAAGGTCAGTATCTCTCCCGGAAGGTGTTCCCATCCATCATTATCAATAATGAGTCGATGGGGATCGGCCTTTCGTGCGAATTCGACAATATCTGTCAGCCAGCGCTGCATATCCATATTCGTAGCGATATCCAGAATACCCCAGGATTCGTTACAGATGACACGTGCAATTATCGAAGGGTGTTCAGAATCGCGCCTGATTACGTGATCAAGCTCATTTTTAAAGACAGCTGTTCCTCTATCACTGAATTGATAAAAGGAAGGAGATTCTTCCCAGACAAGAAATCCTTCATGATCGGCCCAATAATAGAACCTGGGATCCTCATATTTTTCATGCATACGACAACCGTTGAAACCCAGCGATTGCATCAGTTTGATATCGTCTCTCATCGCAAGATCATAGGGCTGGGTGTACCCTGATTCGGGCCAGTATCCCTGATTGAGAACCAGTTTCATTGGCGTTTTTCTGCCATTGATCATGATGCCTTCTGCTGTCCAGGAGATCTCACGAAAAGCAGTGTAGGTACGTACCCTGTCGACTATCTGATTCTCATGTGTGAGAATCAGATCTATATCATACAGAAATGGATCTTCACAATCCCAATAGTGAACATCCTCAATTTCCAGCACCAGTGTGTATGTTCGTGAGGTGTCACAAAGAACCGAAGCCTGTCCAATGTGCTTTTCTGATGCACTCACGACTAACTTCAGCTCTCCTGAGGGAAACGGTGTGTTAAGAGTGACAGATGATGTTATGGTTGAGTTATAAGCTTGTGAAGTACTTTCCATAATGTATGTATCCGGGACACTCTCAAGCCAAACAGTCTGCCAGATCCCGGACATCGGGATATACCAGCACGCTGTCGGGTTGCACCAGCTTTGTTTTCCGCGTGGTTGTTCAGGACTCATCGTGTCGATGACCTCACAGGTTATGGTAATGGTTCCCTGCCTCCGCCACGGTGATATGTCGAAGAAAAATGGCGTATAGCCACCCGTATGGGATCCAATCCGGATACCATCTATCCAGACGGAGACCTGGTAATCCACTGCTCCGAAATGCAACAGGAGCCGCCCTTTTCGTTCCTGATCTGAAAGGACAACCTCTTTGCGATAGATAAAGCAGGGGTGATAGTCAGTGTCATTGATACCGGATCGTGGCGATTGATACGTATATGGTACTTCAATAGTGCGGCTCAGCGGAGCAGCTATGCGAGATTCTTCACTAGTAATAAGATAATCATCAAAAAAGTCGAAGGACCATGGGCCATTCAAGGTGCGCCAGGAGGATCGGTATCGTGTGGGTCTTGGGTAGGCGGGATCTATCATTTCTGTTTCCTTTTTATGCTTTTAGTTCATAATAACATGAAATATAATGATAATCAATGATATATTTAAGAAAATTTCTTGACTTATTCATATATTAATGATTTAATAGCATTATATTCATCTAAAAATGATTAATAAAAAGGGGATTGAATGAAATCAAGATCATCTGTCGTGCCAGTAATTGTATTTATCGCTCCCTTTATGACGATATATCTTGTGTTCCAGATATATCCACTGGTACAGGCGGTGATCTCAAGTCTGTTTTCGTGGGATTTACTTACTTCCGGCAGACAGTTCATCGGTATAGAGAATTATATCCGAATGTTCAGTGATTCGATTTTCTGGCACTCCTTCAAGAACTCTCTGTTGTTTGTGATATACTCGACACCCCTTCTTGTTATTCTCGGTCTTTTCCTCGCTATGCTTCTCAATCACTCTTCGCGGTTCATCAGTCTGTTCAGGACCGTACTGTTCGCTCCCTACGTCTTGTCCGTTTCAGTGACCACTCTCATATGGGGCTTCATGTATAATCCGCAGAAGGGTCTTCTGGGAGTGTTTTTCCAATTCCTCGGGCTGGAACCAGTGTATTGGCTTACCGATCCGTCTCTAGCCATGTCAGCGATCATATATGCTACCGTATGGTGGACAGTGGGATTTAATCTTGTTCTGTTCCTGGCAGGCCTGCAGGATATAGATAGGTCGTTGTACGAAGCTGCGATGCTTGACGGAGCAAAAGGGTTTCAAAGATTTTTTTATATAACGGTTCCTTCTCTATCGAGAACCTTCATGCTGGTAACAGTTCTGCAAGTCATCGCATCGTTCCAGATATTCGGCCAGGTATACATACTGACTCGAGGAGGCCCCGGGGGAACAACAAGGGTTCTGATTCAATATATCTATGAGACTGGTTTTCGTGACTATCAGCTGGGGTATGCTTCTACAATGGCGGTATTCCTGTTCGTTGTCATGTTCATTATTTCATTTCTTCAATTCACCATATTTTCAGGAGAGAAAACATGAGAGTCTCAAAACACCTTCATATCCTTCTGCTGACACTCCTGTCTATATTGTTTGCCCTGCCTCTTTACTGGATGCTGGTCATGTCCGTGACACCAAATGCTCTGCTGAAACTAAATTCGACTGCACTGTGGCCACAAGCTTTCACGATAGAAAATTTTCTGGGAGTATTTCGTGCCGGTCTCATGATGCGTTGGTTTTTGAACAGCATCATCGTGACTGCTGCGGCCACCCTGCTTACGTTGCTCTTTCATGCGATGGCGGGCTATGCTTTCACCAAGATGCGGTTCTGGGGAAGGCGATTTCTCTTCTCTTTCTCGATAGCAGGACTCATGGTTCCCAAAGAAGCATTGTTCATCCCGCTTTTCCTGTTATTTTCAGAATTTTCGGCCCACAACACGTATTTAGCACTCTACCTGCCAAGAGTCGCCGCTCCCCTTGGTGTGTTCATCATGGTGCAGTTTTTCAGGGGTATTCCTGATTCGATATCTGAGGCTGCAGAGATCGATGGTGCATCGGAGTACCGAACTTTTTTTCAGATCATCCTACCGGTATCGCTGCCCGCCATGACCTCGCTTGGGATATTCACCTTTGTTCTGACCTGGAATGATTATCTATGGCCACTGGTCTCAGCTACACGGAAGGAGATGTTCACCCTCACAACAGGTCTTGCGTCCATGCAAGGGAACTTTGCCCAGGCAACAGAACTGGGATCATTGATGGCTCGCGGTGTAATAGCCAGCCTGCCTCTTCTTATCCTATTTCTCATATTCCAAAAAAACCTGATCCGCGGCATATCGATATCAAGCGGGGGAAAATAGTATTTCTAAGCCGAAAAGGAGGCTGTACATAACATGGAGGTTATTATGAAAAAGATTGTACTACTGACGGTCTGTCTGTTTACCGTTTTTTCGGTGTTTGCCCAAGGCAACACTGAAACTACCGACAACGGTGAAATCGTTCTTGAACTGGCTCGATTCTTTGGTGACCCTGATGATTCGCTGATGGATTCAACTGATCTTAGTAAGGCGAACAGTGAGGCTGCTGCTGTTCAGATTCTGACCAACATATTCAACAAAGAGCATGCTGGATCGATCCGAGTTGAGAAACTAGGTGGGAGTGAGTGGGGTAGCTACTATGACCAGCTCAATACGACTTTCGCCTCAGGCAATCCCCCGGATGTAGCAGTCATGCACCAGACAAATATGCCTGCATATGCTTCACGTGGATTGCTGGTCGATCTTGAAGGTCTTCTAGCGAACCAGGGTATTCAGATGGACGACTGGACAGCTCCTGCTAAGGTCGCTGTGAGTTATGATGGCACAATATACGGGTCACCATTTGACCTGCATGCAAATCTCCTTCATGTCAATGTCGATATCTTCAATGAAGCCGGCCTGGTTGACTCCGAGGGTGTTCCAATCCTTCCCAATAATGTTGAAGAGTTCTATGCTCAGGCAGAGATAGTCAGACAGAAAACCGGAAAGTTGTACTGGGTCGAGGATGCAACGCAATTCCCGATCTCCTATCGTCTTTTTCATTCGCTTATGGAGCAGCAGGGAGTATCTATAGTAGACACAGACAGCAATACGGTCAATGTGAATACGGATGCAGGCAGAAGAGCTCTTGAGTTCATGAACGAGCGTTTCTCCCGTGGGTATTCAGATCCCAATCTTGATTACACTGGAGCACAGCAGGTCTTTATGAATGGCGGAGCTGCCATTGAACTCAATGGAACGTGGGTTGTGGATATGTATAACAGGGAACTTGATTTCGAGTACCGGGCAATGAATTTCCCCGCGCTCATGGGTGATCAGAAGGTGTGGGCAAGTTCCCATATGTGGGTGGTCCCTGTGCAGAAAGAGAAAGATGCACACTATGAGGCGGCAGCAGCGTTTGCAGCTTTCATGAATCGTCATGTATACGAGTGGGCTGTAGGTACCGGACATATCGCACCGAACATGAGTGCACTAGAAAAGCTTGCTGAAGACAATGTTCCTCAGAGAGCTAACTACGCCAGGACTGCTTCCATTGCCTCTACATTCCCTCCCGTCCTGAACTATGCGATGATAGAGACTATCATCAAGGAAGAGATTGAAACATGCTGGCTCCTCGGAGTTCCGGTCGAAGAGGCACTTGAAAAAGCACAGAAAAGAATTGAGGGCGTCATCAGATAAAACGGTTTTTATCACTCACAAGAGTCGCCGTTAACAATTTGTTGCGGCGACTCCATGTGTTTTATCTTGTGTTTCCGGGGGGGCGTCCGCTGAAGCATAGACGGACCTGGAGTGGGTTGCAACCTTGTCCATGATGCTGAAGTGGATGCTGTCATGATATACCACTCTCTTTTATTTGCAGGTCACCGTTTACAATACAATCACCACTCTGGTACTGTGTCGTGTTTTTCTGTTTTAAGGTGGTAACATCCCTTCATTCGGTGTATCTTTTGTCCATCTGATATTCACAGGTCTAAGATTCTTCAGGTAGGGAGCAGGTGTACGATGAGTGAAAGACGGCAATGGATCGAGAAGGACAGGCAGTATTACAAGTTCAGTGCCTACGGGTTTCTGAAGAATCTCAGATTCTTCGAACCGTTTCTTATTCTGTTCTTTCTGGAAAAGGGTGTCTCCTACTTCGAGATCGGTGTTCTGTATGCTGTACGAGAGATTCTGGTCAATATCTTTGAGATCCCCAGCGGTTTCATTGCAGATGCATTCGGCCGAAGGCGTACCATGGTCTTCTCCCTCTTCGCTTACATTCTTTCTTTTGTAGTGTTTTTCTTCTCGAATGCCTACATCGCTCTGATAGGAGCGATGGTATTGTATGCACTGGGAGATGCCTTCAGAACCGGCACTCACAAGGCGATGATCTACACCTATATCAATGCGAACGGGATGGGGCATCTCAAGGGAGCCTACTACGGACATACTCGTTCCTGGTCACAGACGGGATCTGCTATCAGCGCTCTGATAGCTGCCCTTCTGGTCTTCTATACCGAATCCTACTCACCCATATTCCTGTTCACTCTGATTCCCTATGTTCTTGATCTGTTTTTAATTCTCAGCTATCCCCAGTGGCTTGACGGGAATGAGCATACGAAGGGAAAGAGTCCGAAAGAGCTTTTTACCGGCATGCTCACCGCTCTTGCGAAAAGCTTCAGGCAGATGGCCCTGATGAAGGGTATGCTCAATCAATCGCTGTACAGCGGGTACTATAAGGCTCTCAAAGACTACATTCAGCCTATGATAGTTGCACTGACCATTACCAGTCCATTTCTTACCTCCTATGATGATGTTCAGAGGTCGGCGTTCTTTACTGGAGCCGTATACTCGGTCCTGTACTTCGCGACCTCCTTCGCTTCCAAGAAAGCTTCCTACTTCGCAGGGCGGTTCTCCTCTGAATCAGGAGCCTTGAACTTCTTCTTCTCCTTCGGTGCATGGTGCGCCGTTGCAAGTGCCATCACCTTCGCCTTCTCCCTCCCTCTCTTTTCCGTACTCCTGTTCTTCGGTATCTACCTGGTCGAGAACATTCGAAAGCCGGTAGGCCTCTCGTACCTCTCTTCACTTATGGATGAGACAATCCTTGCTGCCTCCCTGTCGGTAGAATCCCAGCTCGAAACCCTCTTTGCAGTCCTTTTCTCTCTGCTTGTAGGTGGACTCACAAGCCTGTTCTCGCTTGAGGCAGCTCTGCTGGCAACCTCCGGTGTGCTGCTCGTCTCGAGTTTTATGGTTCATCTGAGGGATCATGATTGAGATGTGAGAATTTACCCGAACTTCACCGAATCTTTATGGCGGTGGGAACAGGTATATGTATACTGGTATAGACAGAGGTACACACATGGCAAAGATATTCGTAGTGGAAGATAATGCAGGACTCAGTGACGCGATAGTCTCCTATCTGGCTATCGAAGGGCATGAGGCGGTTCTGTTTGACCGCCTGCAGGGGTTTGTTGAGTCTGCACGTATGGCGATGCCCGCTCTTGTGATCCTGGATGTCATGCTTCCGGATGGAAACGGTTTTGCCGCAGCGCGGCAGTTGAAATCAAAAGTAGATATTCCGATTCTGTTTCTCACTGCACGTTCAAGCGAGTCCGACCGTATAACAGGGTTCGAACTTGGCGCGGATGATTATGTAGTGAAACCCTTCTCGATGAGGGAGCTGATGCTGCGTGTGCGCTCGATTCTGGCTCGCACCTCAACGGTGTCCGATGATGATGCTGGACGCTCTCTCTCGTTTACTCTCCAGGATAGTGACGGTATCACCCATACTCTGGAATTCGATGAGAAGATTCATACACTGACCCATGACGCCGCCATCGTGCGACTTACTGCGGCAGAGTGGAAGATCCTTCACCATCTGGCGTCCCATAACGGCGTGCTCATCACACGAGAGCAGATACTAGGACAGTGTCTCGACTATCTCGTCGAGGGGTCGGAGCGGAGTGTGAACACGCACATGAAGAATATCAGGGCAAAGCTCGATAAAGTGAACTGGGTCGAAACTGTCAGAGGTTTCGGATATCGTTTCATAGGGGATGAGCGTGTATGACCCTTGTAAAGAAGACCTTTCTGGTATTCTCTCTCTCATTCCTCGTTCAGATCCTTCTTGTAGGCTCTCTGGTTTCACTGGGTTTTCAGCATTCAATGGGACAGTGGGAACGGATCCGGCAGGAAGAGTCTGCCAATCTGGTGAGAGAGGTGCTGAACGTATCGGCGGATGATCCTGTTTTCATCGATGCTCCCTGGCCTATCATGATCTTCGATGAGCATCAGGAGCTTATCGGCAGTTCGCAGAATTCACGGGTCATGCCCATGGGACGTATGGGCGGGCGTAACCCCTTCGGTGCGAAGGTTGCAGTTTATGAGGGCGGAAGCCTTATCGGCTACTACTCCGTGAACATTGATGAGTTCAAGGATGATATCGCGAACGAGGCTCTGTTCGCTTCCATGCTCCGCATCAGTTTCGTCGCCTTTGCCGTCTCGCTTCTGATTTCTCTACTTGCTGCCTATCTTTTCAGCCGTTCGATATCAGGACCGGCAGATATCCTTTCTGCTCACCTGAGGGCGATGAGTGAGGGGAATCTTGATGAAGAGGTCACCATTTCCGGCGACGCAGAGCTTGTGGGGATCGGGGCTTCAGTCGAGACGCTGAGAAAGAGAATGGTTCATGAGCAGGGTCTGAGAGCACAGTGGGGACAGGATATTGCCCATGACCTGAGAACTCCGGTAGCCTCGGTGAAATCTCAGGTCGAAGGTATGGAGGACAGTGTCCTGAAACCGACTCCCGAGCGATTTCAGATGATGATGAAAGAGCTCGAAAGGATGGAGTCTCTGATTGGCGACCTGGAAACACTCATGAAGCTTGAATCTCCGGAAATCTTTGTGGACCGCCATGAGCTTGTGAGCGAATCACTCCTTACAGATCTCAGGGATATGTTTTCCTCACTTCTTGAGTCGCGCGGTATGCAGTTCGTAACACAGAGTTCTCTCAATAGGTTTTCGGGTGATGAGGCTCTGATCACCAGAGCATTGGGAAATCTGGTGATGAATGCCATTCTCTACGGAGATCATGCGGGCACCATCACCGTCATTTTCGAGCAGGAGGGTGATGAAATTGCCCTGCGGGTGAACAATACAGGGCATCCCATCCCTCCGGGAGAACGCGACAAGATATTCGAACGTCTCTACCGGGGAGAGTTCGCCCGTAATACACCCGGCACGGGACTGGGTCTGACAATCGTCACTCAGATAGCATCCCTCCATGGAGGACGAGTTCACCTGACAAGTGATTCCGAGAACGGCACGACCTTCTCTATCCTCCTCCCTGCTACTGATCGTTAAGCCGATACAATCTGAGCGATGAAGAGCCTGCAAGTGCCATGTAATTGCCCTGCGGGCTTCGTGCTGCCGACAGCGGCGAGAGGGTAGGAAGGGATGCGCTGCCGGCTGTGAACACCGGTACCCCTGCATAGATATCGACAGGATATATTTTCATTCCCGTATCCTCCGAGACGACCCATCCTCGTGTATAGGTCGAGTCGTATACCACCTCCTTCGTCGGATCCGATACGGTTCCTATCTGCTCCTGCCAGAGATAGGAAAGAGAAGAACCTTCATAGGTATACAGATGCCAGCCCGTACTGGTCAGAAGATGAAGGTAGTCATGAACCACGTAACCCTTTTCAACTGTGCCGAAGCTGCTGGAGAGAAGATTATTGCTCAAGAACATCAGAGAAGGAACACCTTGTGCATTATACGATATCCGGTAGGAATGAAAGGTGTTGTTGTCAGGTGAAGAGACTATCAGAGTATCGAGTGCGTCCGAGATCGAAATATGTTCCCCGTCTGCAATGGTGTGAAAGAACTGTCCGAGAGCTGCCGACAGCACGAGCGTCAAGGTGCCTCCATCATAGTTGAGAACGTGCATCTGTGATGTGTCACGGTCGAGCAGGAACAGATGATTGGTTATAGGGTCGATCACGATGTTGCTCAGATTCTCTGACCAGGGATGGTCGCTTTCACTTGCCGTGTCGCTTTTGATGAGTTCCTCAGTGACCCCGTCATAGGTATAGGCAACGATAAGGCCTGAGGTCCCGTTTACAGTGAATACCATCTGGTCCGAACTGTCATAGGCGAGTGAGGTGATACCCAGTGTCGGGTACGGATCACTCTGTATCCCGGCGCCGTTGCTCGTATATGAATCAAGGACCTCCAGAGCATCCCGGTGAACATTGCAGAGCTGAAGGCCGGCAGATCCGGCAAGGAGGAGGTTACCGTCAAGAAGGAACATCATATCCTTGATTGAATCGATGAACAGAGGATTTCCCTGTTCATCATAGACCGGTGCACTGTACGAGTTCACAAGAACCGGTACCCCTTCATTATCTCCCACAGAGACCCGGAAACTCATTGTGTCCGCTCCTACAGAGAGTGGCTGTTCACCGCGTGCTATCGCATCCAGGCGATGGGGACCGGTAAAGGTGGTGAAACTCAGAGTGTCACCTGTGCTCATTTCTACCCCGTCCAGGTACCAGGTCACGTCATAGGGGGAGGAGGGGGTATTCGACGGAGTGTAGACGGCACTGAGTTGAGTGTTTGGTGCAACCAGTGAATCGATACCGACGATCTCTCCTTCGATCTCTGATCCAAGGGAACTGCTGATACTCATACCCGTGGCTTCCGGCGTCTCCTTGTGAACATCCAGAGACACCTCGGCGTCTGTCAGTTTCTCATCGAGAACCCTTACGATATCGATACCTCCAGCGATGACGACGTCATTGCTGAGAACACTATAGTGCACCTCGTAGATGCCCGCTGACAGCTGATCGGAGAACAGCGCACTGCTTTGTGAAGGTGTGACGTTCACAGAAGAACTCACATCAGTGCTAGTCCCCTCCTGATCCCGCAAACTCATCTCCAGCGTGATTCCGGTGAAGACTTCCGGACCCCAATAGAGACCGAACTGCAGCGTCCCTTCCCCATAGAGGGTGTCTACCAGTATTTCCACCGTGTTCGCCTGCGTGGTGAGCTGAAAGGTCGCCTCTCCGGTTGCCAGCGGTGTCCCCTGCTGATTCACCCCGGTCACCATCAGAGTCCACGTTCCGATCATGAGCCCGCTAATCTCCACCTGAGGCGAGTGGCTTGTGATGCTCAGACTCTGGTCGTTCGGACCGCTCCCTTCGATGATATAGCCATAGATATCAAGACTCTCTCCGATGGGTGAGTACAGTTCCCGTGTACTTGATACCCGATCCTTCAGATAGACTCTGAGAGACGTCGTCGATGCCTCCTCCTCACACGAGGTGAAGAGCATAAGTGCGATTGCAATTGACAACAGAATGATAGATTGTATGCGTTTCATGTTGCACCTCCACTGATGTTATCATCTTGATAGAGTTCCTGCTTTGAGCCTTGTAAGAAAATCTGAGAGGTGGTATCACTATATCTATGAGAATCAAGAATGTACTATCTACCTCAGTGATCAGGACTGAGCTTGCAAGCGATACAAAGGAAGAAGTGATGTACGAACTCCTTGATATCCTGATTGAAGCGGGAAAGATTCCCGCCGACAGAAGGGAGCAGGTCTTCGATGATCTGATGGATCGGGAGAAGAAGATGTCTACGGGAATCCAGCATGGGGTCGCAATTCCTCATGCGAAGACAAAGGCTGTTTCGTCGCTTGTAGCGTGCATAGGTATCAAGCGCGAAGGTCTTGATTTTAACAGCCTCGACGGTCAGGACAGCACTCTGTTCATCATGACTATATCCCCGATAGACAGAGTAGGTCCTCACGTACAGTTTCTTGCTGAGATTTCTCAGATCATCAAGAATCTCTCAAGCCGGAAATCACTCCTCGAAGCACGAAGTGCGCAAGAGGTTCTCTCGGTGTTTGGTCTCTAATAGAAGGAGTGACGTGCCATGGCTCATGAAATGATGCTTCTCGCATTGCAGATGGGAGTGATCCTTCTCACGGCTAAACTGTTCGGGTGGGTCTTTTCTACCCATCTCAAACAGCCGAAAGTGCTCGGTGAACTTGTTGCCGGGATGCTGATCGGTCCTTATGTTCTCGGTGCGATCCCTTTGGGGCACCTGGGACCGCTCTTTCCCCTTGCAGAAGGAACGATACCTGTTTCCCCCGAGCTATACGGAATTGCCACGATCGGTTCGATCTTCCTCCTGTTCTCGAGCGGTCTGGAAACCGACCTGCCGACGTTTCTGCGTTTCAGTGGAAAAGCCTCGGTTGTCGGGGTGGGGGGAGTCATCATCTCCTTTTTTCTCGGGGCGGGAGCTACAGTGGTTCTCCATCCAGAGGTGCATTCACTCATGGCGCCAGAGGCTCTCTTTCTCGGAACAATATGCACTGCGACATCAATAGGAATTACAGCGCGTATTCTGGGAGAGACAAAGAAGATCTCAACTCCCGAAGGGGTGACGATTCTTGCTGCGGCCGTTCTTGATGATGTGATCAGCATCATTCTCCTGTCGGTTGTCGTCGGCGTGGCATCAGTCAGCATGAATGGAGGTTCCCTTGCGTGGTCGAGTATCGGCTTTATTGCCTTCAAGGCAGTTGCCTTCTGGGCACTCTGTATGGTGGGCGGTATACTTGCCGCACCCTACCTCACCAAAGGAATGAAGCGTCTTGAGTCTCTATCGCTGATAGCGCAACTCTCCTTCGGAATCGCTCTGTTGCTGGCCGGTTTCAGTGAGATGGCGGGTCTTGCGATGATCATCGGTGCCTATATAGCCGGTCTCAGCTTCTCACAGACCGATGTAGCGCAGGAGATAATTGAACGTATAACCGGTGTAGGTGACTATTTTGTTCCGGTGTTCTTCGCAGTTATGGGCATGATGGTAAATTTTCAGGCTCTCTTGGGAGTGCTTCTTTTCGGTCTTGCCTTCTCTCTTGTTGCATTCCTGGGAAAACTGATCGGTTGTGGTCTGCCAGCTCTGATTGTCGGTTTCAATGTGAAAGGTGCCTTTCGTATCGGTGCCGGTATGCTCCCACGTGGAGAAGTGACGCTTATCGTCGGAGGAATCGGTCTGGCCACAGGAGCGATCGGTCAGGACCTGTTCGGTGTGGCGGTCATGACGATGCTGATAGCATCTATTTCAGCACCGCCTCTTCTGATCGCTTCCTTCCGTGGAGGTTCCGGGTACACCAAGGAACTGATGAGTGTCACGGTCGATGACACGGTCACTATAGATGTGGCTCTTCCCAGCAGACGTGCATCGGATTTTGTCCGGCGATCCCTCCAGGACGCGTTCAGGCAGGAAGGTTTCTTCGTGAAACGTCTCGAAGGGGCACAGGAGGGGTGGCAAATCCGCAAGGATGAGATGGTGTTCACGATGGGCCTGCGGGAACATAATATCGAGATCACTGCGAAAAAGGAACACGAGGCATTTATCCGGTTGATGATGGTTGAGACGATGGTCGACTTTAAAGAGTTTGTCGATTCCCTTCAGGGAATGAATAATGAGGATATGATGGGTGCTAATCTTCTCATGAACATGTTCGCGGGTGAATCGGAAGAAACAATCTAGATAGCTCAGCTCTCATCAAAACGCAGACGGTATTTCATAAGAAACCCTTTCGGCTGATAGGTCATCTTTGCCTGTCGCAGGCCTGGGATTCCCAGATCCTGTTCTCTGTTTATCGTCTGTATCCCTTCTGGAAGAAGTGAGACAGCAGCCCGGTTGATATACTGGTATACCCCTTTATAGGTCGTCAGCGCCTTCTCAATATGGACGATAAAGGTATCTTCTGATGCCAGTTCACCGAGTGTGAAGGCTATCGGGTTATCCTGAGAGTAAAGGACGTAGCCGGTCAGTGATAAAGCCTCACGGTGTTCAATGGCGAATCTGGTCGCATCGTAGTCTTCAACAGAAGCTTTGCCTTCCGCCCATGCATCAAGAACGGTGATCATATCCTTCTCAGGGGCTATATGAGTGGGCAGGAGTATGCGTTCCGGGTGATCCTTGATGAACCGGTTCACATGAGCCATTTTCTTATGGAGAACCTGCCCGCTCAGGTCTATGAGAGATTGTCTGTCATACAGATAATCGGCATTATCTCTATCCTCATCTATCGTACAGAGAAAGCCATCTTTCCTCATTCCCTCCATCCACTGATCTGTGAGCTCTCTGGCGATAGTGTTCACCTCATAGACCATTGTCTTCAGTTCGTTCATGATGATTTTTCCCGGATAGCCTGCAGGAATCATGGCGAATCGATAATCCTTCTCCTTTCCAATGAACAGGTAGGCATCCTTCCCATGCTCATGCACATATCTGCTTACCGTATATCCCCGCTTATGCGTGAAAGGAATGAGGGAGGCGACCGAGTATTCACTTATCGTATATCTGTTATCAATAAGAAAACTCTGTATCTGAGGTATGTGTTCATAAGAGAGTTCAGTTGAGTCGGGGAAGGAGGGGATAATCGACATAAAAAAGAAGATACTACCACAGCGGTATAGAATCAAGCGCCCATTCGAATGTTTATAGTATCCTGCGCTCCCTCTGGTATCACAGGAGTGGTTTTTGGTATAGTGGTCAGCATGAAAATTCTGATCCGGGTTCTACTGCTTGTATTTTTTGCCCTGGCTATCTTTCTGCCCGAGGGGAGCGTTCCCCCATGGGCTTACTGGTCGATCTTCTTCCTCATTTTCCTGATGCTGTTTCTCTACTACAGGGTTGAGTACTATGTGAGTGAACACATCGTTCTTACGCATCTGAATCGTCCCATACGCTATAGCTGCTTCATGGCAAAGGTCCCTCCGATGAAGTCGGAAGATCTGGTGAGAGGCAGGTTCATCATAACCGAAGATTCCTTCGAACTCTATCAGAAGGGCTCCCCTGTGCGTCTTGTCTGGTCTCGCCCTATTGAGGAAATCGAGTCAATCGAGACAGCAAAGGTGGTCGGGATGAGGCATGGTCTCATCTTCAACCTCACAGACGGTAACAGAGATCTGTTTGTCGTATTACAGCACAAAAAGATATATGAACAGATCATTCAGGTGCTGGGCTGGCAGACAACCTAGACGCTTCAACTAGTCTATATAGACGATTGAGACCCCTTTAGAAGCAATGCTACCCTCACAGATGCACTGATTCTCAGTGTCAGGGGGTGATGTATGAAAGTGTTGCTTGTTCTTCTGTCTGTCTTCTTTCCTTTCTACCTGTTCAGCAATCAATCGGATTCAATACCCCTCCAACTCTACGGTGCAGTCGATACCACCAGCCTCCGTTCTCTGTTCATTCCCTCACTGTATCTGAGCGGGAGTGTCGGCGTTTCGTATGGTGAACTGGGTTTCTCGATTCCTGTCACCTATATTGCAGATGGTACGGGAGGGCATGAGCAGCTGATCGATATGGGAGTACATCTTACGATATTCCCCTTTTCTTCGGGTCTGTTCTATTCAGTCAGCCTGATCGAGATGGTTGTATTCGTCGGCCCCTACACACCCTCTTCCCGCGTTAACTCCATTAATGAGATGACTCTCGGTTACGAGATTACTCTGATCGGAGGCCTCTCTATTGTTCCCCGCATTCGCGCACGTGACCTGTCAGGGTCATTCACTGAGGAACTTGAGTATATTCGGGGATTCATCCCCGGATTCAGCAGATTCGATGCCGCTGTTGAAATACGATATTCAGTGGCATCCTTCGATATCGATTCCGGAAGGAAGGAGGAGGAATGAAGATGAAGAGAACGGGAACGGGTATTGCGACATCGATAGTCTCTATCTATGTCATGATTTCGCTCATAGGGTGTACAGTGGCATGGGATGCCCTGCCCAACGGATCGTTCGAGGTAGCCGATATAATTGACCCGGTTGCATCGGTCGTGGAGGAACAGTATCAAACGATTGAGCCTGTCTTGCTTGAACATGATGAGGCTTTTCGGGTCCTTTCCAGGGTTCGCCATGCCCCTCGTGACGGGCGTCAGATCGTTTCAAACATGCTTGAAGAGGAACGGGGAGAGGAGTATCTGCAGTTCACCTATACTCTTCTTACCAGTGAGGACCCGCAGGAGGTGGTCGCCCAGGCTGAGCATCTGGTATCTGATGATGAGTATCAGGAGCTTCTGGAAGAGGTGGACCGGGCTGTCCGGCAGTTCAACTCTTTCCGTACGGAACTATCTCGTTCGGTCCCTCCGAGTCAGCAGGCAGCATTCATGAAGGATATGCAGAAGCTTCTTACCAAATCCATCGTGCTTCTTGTTGCCGGTGTCGTGTACGCAGCTATTCCCACGGTGATCTTCTGGGGAAAGGTGACGGCAGCAGCTGCCGTGTCAGTAGCTGCAGGAGTGCTTGCTACGACCTTCATGGCTCTGTATCGCTACTACACTCTTGATAGTCAGAGTATGGCAGAGTCCTTCCAGGAGTGGATCGTTGATGTCACTACCGATTCCACTGCAGCCTATACCCTTGCAACCAGCATGATCACTGTCGGTAAATCGATGGGATACAATGCCGTTGTGACCGGACTGATACTTGTTGTCTTCAGTATCTACAATGTGATAGACATGGTGAAGCCGATGCTTGCAAAGTATAATTTCGATGCTTAGACATGGCGGGCTGCTGTAGTGATGTTCCCACAGCAGCCCCTCTCACTCCGTCGTGGTCTCATCCCTCTTGTTGCCTTCGTGCAGTTGTGAAATAATGGTCTATACATCTGATATAGGGAGCTAGCCATGGCAGTTGATTTTCTTCACGATACGATTCTTGACCTGTTTCTACACTATGCCCGGATCGATACGATGAGCGACCCTCACGTTATTGACCACAGGCCTTCGAGTGACGGACAGCTGGTTCTCCTTGAGCTTCTTGAAAACCAGTGCAGAGAGTTGGGGATTAAAGATATCGTGATGGATCCTAACGGGTATCTGATAGCCAGAGTACCTTCGAATATGTCAAATTCTGTTCAGCCCATAGGCTTTATGGCCCATGTCGATGTTGCCGACGATGTGCCGGGAAACGGGGTGAAGCCCCGCGTGATATCATCGTACGACGGGAATCCGATCCGTCTGACAGATGAGGTGACAATCAATGACCCATCCTTACAGAAACACCTGGGTGAGACGATTGTCGTTGCCGACGGCACGACACTCCTCGGAGCTGATGACAAGGCAGGGATCGCCATTCTCATGGCGGTAGCCGGGCACCTGATGAATCATCCTGAGGTCCAGCACGGAGAGATCGAGTTTATCTTCACCACTGACGAAGAGACAGGGGGAGGGATGGATGCGTTTCAGATCGAGAACCTTCACAGTAAGGTGTGTTATACACTGGATGGCGGGCCTGCACCAGAAGTCGAAGCAGAATGCTTCAACGCTGCAACGGTCACGGTTACCTGTGTGGGGGTTCCCTATCATCTTGGAGCTGCACGGGGACGGATGATAAACTCTGTGCTCATGGCCAATACCTTCATAACTGCCCTTCCCGGACAGGAATCACCTGAAGCGACTGATGGTCGCTACGGCTATTACTCGGTGGATGAGATCCATGGGAAGATCGAAGAGACACGCTTCCTCGTTTACGTTCGTGATTTTGATGCAGCGAGATTTCGTCAAAGGATCGAGACTCTTGAGGCTCTTGCCCGTATGGTGCGACAGCTGTACCCCGGAGGGGATGTCACTACCGAAGTGAGTTATTCTTATTCGAATATGGCTGAGGGCATTGCAGAGAACCCGCAGGTGATGGAGTCTCTGTTCGAGAGTGCGAAACATATGGGTCTTGAACTTGATCTCAAGGTGATTCGCGGGGGTACCGACGGAGCAAGACTGACTCAGATGGGTGTCCCCACACCCAATATATTCACCGGGGGGCACAACTACCATTCGAAATACGAATATCTGTCGATGAGTGATGCTTCCGCATCGGCACTCTTCGTTACGCAGATCGTACGATACTGGGCTTCATGAGCATGATTCGTCGACTGTTTGCCGTATCCGTCCTTCTCTTCTCCCTGACGGCTCTGTCTGCTCAATATCAGGCTCTTGAGAAGAGTCTGCAGGAGACGGCACTCTCCTTCCTTTCCTATGTCCCTCAGGAACTGGGGGATTTCACTCTTTCGCTAATCTCGTATGACACTGAGGAGGTAAGCTGGAGTGCCAGTGAACTTGCCGTCGTACAGCTGGAGTTCTCTCATGAGGGAGAAACCCATTCACGAACGATCATGTTCCTTGTCGATGAACAGGTGTCTCCAGAGCAGCAGGTCCTCAGGGAGGTCAAAAAGATACTACCTGAGTTGGCACAGCTTTTTTTCGACCTGGATGCGCAGGGGATTACCCTCATCGCTCAGCCTGCGGCACCGCTTCTGGCGCAGGCCGCCGATCCAGAGCTCGCGCAGCCGGGGGACCTCCTTGCTGTACAGGCGGCCGACGGTTCTTTGATTGCATCCCTTCGAGTTGATGAACAGGATGGAGAATTTCGCTATCTGGCACTTGAGTGGGCAGAAAGGGAGCTTGTTGACCATATGCTGCTCACACCAAGGAAGGTGCAGGCTCTTGCCTTTTCGGTGGCGTTTTCAGGAACTTCTGTCTCGTTCTCACCGTACTATACGTTCAACTGGATTCCTTCTTCGTATCTCTCGTTTCACACAGGACTGCATGGCTGCGTCTCCTATGATGCATCGTCATTCTTCATCGCACCGATGATCGGTATGACCTCAGAGATTCTCTTTTCCAGGATATTCCCTTCACTCGCTCATCATTCACCTGTCAACAGGTTCTCTGTCCGTGGGACAGTGGATGCCGGGTACGGGATTTCAGTTTCACAGCAGGTGCAGGCTTCTGCATACAGTGAGATCAGTGGAGGCCTTTCCTACCGGTTTTCTCCTTTTCTGACAGGCGCACTGGCCGTATCATACCGCGTACAGGAAAACCCTTTTGAGGACCCTTCTCCTGCAGCTTCGGTTTCCATGGAGGTCCGCCTATGACACGCCGTTTAACCGTTAAGTATCTTTCAGTTCCTGCTCTTCTGCTCTTCATGATGTTAGTACTGGGGGGGTGTTCATCACTTGAATCGATTATCCGCTCAAACCTGGAAGACACCCCGATATGGGTGTTTGAGCCCAGGGCTGCGAGGAATAACATACCCTTTGTGGGAACTGGTTCAGGACCCGAAGAGATCACTGCCCGAGTAAGGAGTTACGAGTCGATACTGACTCAGATCTCCGAGTATCTGGGCAAGGATATCGCCAACACCTACATTGCAGAGCTTTCACGCTCGGATGCTATAGGAGACTTCAATCTCAGGATCACACGGGAATTTGTCAAAGAGGGTGAAGGGGAGGTCACCGTTCACCTCTATGCTATAGCAGACAGAGCAATCCTCGAGGCAAACCGTAGTGAACTTCTCATTGAAATAGAGAAGACGAAAGAAGAGGTGGCGCTCCTCAATGCTTCGGCTTCTCAGGCTCTGCGGGAGAACCGTGATGTCAGTGCTGTGCAGGACTATCTGTCCATCATTTCGTTATCGGCTTCGATAGCCGGTCCTCAAGGAGAGGACATCTATCAGGAGGCAGTGAACAATATTTTCTCTATTGCAGAAAAAATCGCTATCGTCAGGCACAGTGACCTTGCCCACACGTTCTTTGTGCAGAGAGGAACCCGTTCGATCGCTCCAAAGATCAAGGGGGCTCCTCTTCTGATTTCAATCAAAGCGCGGGATGTAATGAACCGGGAGTATTCCGACACGATCCAGGTGATCAGTGATGAGGAAGGCCTGGCCCGCTTCATCAACACCAACAGCTCGATGCTTCAGAGGGGAACCTATACTGTATCACTTGATCCTGCGGCCTTCGGTATCCGGGAGAGTGCTCTGGCTCCTTCTGATCAGCAACGCCTTGATACCTTGGTTCATGCAAGTTCCATTACTGTACCGTATCAGCGTTCCTACCCTTTGGGACCGAATATGATGATCGCATTTGGAGAATACTCGGAGCGGGGAACCTTGTTACCTAGTCGGAACGCGGAGAGAGTGGTCGATGAGTACCTGAGCGGGTATGGGTTCTCCTTCCGTTCTGTGCATGATTCGATTCTGGAAGATGATGAAGATTTTCTTGAGACGATCAGCAGGCAGTACAGAGACGCTGAAGATATGGTTCTCTACGGGAAGGTGGGAGTAGTTGCCTTCACGAAGCTTGAGCATGGTGTATCGGTGCAGGTCGCCGGTGAAAGCGGAATCTACCGTCCGAGCACGCAGACTCTCCTGGCTTCCACGGGAATGGTGAATTCACTCGGGCGTGGAGCTGACGAAGAAAGCGCCCTTGCGGAGGCCTTTCAGATGTATGGAAGATTGACTGCTTCGCTACTCAAACGGTTTCTACTCGAATAGCAGAGAACTGTTCAACTGCTCAGCTGTTCAGGATAATCGGTCACGATTCCCCGTACCTGGTGGGGCAGGTGGGCAGGTATCGGGTCTCCCCAGATGACCACTTGATAGTCTTTAAGGAATCTTTTTGACCTTTCATACAGGGAAGAGTGAGGTTTCAGGACATCACACTTGACGAAAAACCTTCCATTTCCATGCTGCAGGAATCTCGGTACACCCTCCCCTTCAGAATAGATGAGTGCTAAGGGAACTTGGTGCAGGCCCCTGTGCTTCCAGATTTTCAGGGCCAGCGGGTTGAACGAAGATATCAGAACTCTCTGCTCCAGGTGATAGGCCTGCACGGCTTCTCTGGTTCGATCTATGAGAGCATGTGAGGGAATGTTCTTCGGCTTCAGTTCTATATCGAAATACAGATCGTTCGAGAATGAGGAGAGAACCTCGTTGAGCAGGGGAATGCGGTAGCCCAGATCCCTCTGTTCTTCATTGGTTCCAAGAGATAGGAGCTTCAGCTGATCCCAGGTGAGTTCTTCCACCCGGGCGTTCTTCCCTGTCATCCTGTACAGGTCGCTGTCGTGAATGACAACGGCCTCACCACTGGCGCAGAGGTGAACGTCCAGCTCGATACCGGAAATTTCCCTGTCGATACAGGACTGGAACGCCTCCATCGAGTTTTCCGGTGCACGACAGGTGTTCCCCCGGTGAGAGAGAATGAACGGGGTGGGTAAATCAGGGAAAAGTGTAAAGCTGCTCATACTACTGCATAGGATCTCAGGAGGTCGATCTCCTGTGACCAGAGTTCCGGTTTCGGGGTCTCGAGGATAAGAGGAATTCCATGAAACCTGGAGTCCTTCATCATTGCATTGAAACACGCAAGACCTATGTTGCCCTCTCCCAGCGGTGCATGCCGGTCTACGTGGGAGTCGTATTCACTCCTGGCATCGTTGAGATGCATACCCATAAGTCTTTCGGATCCGATGAGTTCATCAAAGCGGTCCATGGTATCGAGAAAACCTTCTGCTGTCCTGATATCATATCCTGCGGCGAAGATGTGGCAAGTATCGATACAGACTCCTACGCGTTCCTTGAGCTTCATGTTCTCTATGATGGCGGCTATCTCCTCGAAAGAGCGTCCAAGGGCTGACCCCTGACCTGCGGTGGTTTCTATTACGGCATAAACCGAAGGCACTTCTGCCAGAGCCTGATCTAATTCCAGTGCAATCAGACGTATCGACTCCGGTGCTGAAATCTGGTTCAGATGAGCACCCGGATGAAAATTGAGTCGGTCGAGACCGAGCTGAGAGACACGGAACAGCTCATCTACAAAGGCATCGGAACTCTTTTTTCTTTTCTCAGCGTCGGGGTTCCCGAGGTTTATCAGATAACTGTCATGCGGGAGTATCTGCCCGGCTGTGAAGCCGGAGGTTTTCATAGCCTTTTTGAACTCTCTGATTTTCTCTTCGGTCAGAGCGGGTGCTTTCCACTGTTTCTGATTCTTTGTGAACAGAGCAAGAGCATTCGCTCCGATAGCCTCGGCTCTGCCAATGGCCTGTTCTATTCCCCCTGATGCGCTCACATGTGCTCCGATATAGTGCATAGATTCCTGACTCCTTATCAGAAAGGTAGGCAAAGCTCGATGGGTTGTCAATCGCATTATCCTCATGCTACCTTCTGTGGGGGATGATACCTAAGGAGACACATGTGAGTAAAGAAGGATACAGACAGGGTGAACACAGGACCCCGGGATCAGAGGTCAGTGGGTTTATTCTCCAGTCAGTAGATGTCCTGGATGACTATCATGGATATGGATACCACTATCAGCACAGGATAACCGGTATGGAGGTGTATCATATATCTAACGACGATCCGGAAAACTTCTTCTCGTTCGTCTTCAGGACGCCGGTACAGGATGACTGCGGGACTCCTCACATCATCGAGCATTCGGTACTGGCGGGAAGCGATTCCTATCCGGTACGGGACCCGTTCATGTCGCTTCTCAAGGGAAGTGCCCAGACCTTCATGAACGCCATGACCTATCCCGATTTCACTGCCTATCCGGCAGCATCGGTAGTGAAACAGGATTTCATGAACCTCTTCAAAGTATATGCTGATGCTGTATTCAATCCTCTGCTGAAGAAGGAGACCTTCTGGCAGGAGGGAATACGCATTACACACGGTGAGGAGGGCAAGCTCCGTTTCGAAGGGGTTGTCTTCAACGAGATGCTCGGTGAGCTGAGTGATCATGACTCGATTGTTTCAAGAGGTAGTGTCAGACATCTGTTTCCTGATACTCCCTACTCGTATGAGTCGGGAGGAGATCCTCTGTCGATCGTGAGCCTGACCTATGAGAAGTTCAAAGCCTTCCACAGCACGTACTATCATCCAAGCAACGCCCGTCTCTTTTTCTACGGTGATGAGGATATTGACAGCTATCTTCAGCACCTCGACAGTCAGTATCTATGCGAGTATGCTCCCCAGAAACCGATCGGCAAGACATCACATGCCCAGACATGGAAGAAGGAACGGCAGATCACGATACCTGCTCCTCTGATGGATATCAATGATGAGAAACGTACCGCTTCAATCACCTTCAACTGGGCCACCTCCTCTGTGGATGACCCGGTGGAGGTCATCACCCTCTCCCTTCTTACCGATATACTACTTGGAAATCCAGGAGCACCGCTGTACAGTGCGATCATAGAATCGTCCCTTGCAAAGGATATCTCCCAGGTCTCCGGCATGGAGACATCCTTCAATGTGATGCCGTTCACCGTAGGACTGCGGGGTATAGACCCTGATGATGCGATGAAAGCTAAAGAACTTGTCTTCAATACCCTTGAAACTCTTGTCCGTGAAGGGATAGACCCGACTCTCGTGGAGAATGCGATCAAAAGACAGGAGTTCTCCCTTCAGGAGATCACCGGCTCGGTTCCGATGGGACTGAGAGCGATGAACAGATGTCTGCGAGGGTGGCTGAATGATTCCCTTCCCTCAGTATCTCTCCAGATAGGGCAAGCCCTGCAGAAGGTCCGGCAGAAGGTTGCAGAACTGCAGGTGGGAAAGGATGAGCTGTTTTCAGCCAGAGAGACCGAGACCGGGAAAGGGTATTTTGAACAGTGGATTATAGATAATCTTCTGAACAACACCCATCTCCTTACCCTGATCGTGAACGGTGAAGCCTCTTTCAGTGATGATATCGATCGACAGCTCGAAAAACAGCTCGATCCTTACAGAAGTGATGAAAACCTTCTGCAGAGAATCCAAAAGGAGACGATGCAGTTTTCGCTCTACGAACAGATACCCGACAGACCTGAAGATCTTGCGAAGATTCCAACACTTACCCGTGAGGATGTCGATCAGCCGATTCGCACTCTCTCACAGGAACAGGTGATCGAGAACGGGGTCCCCCTTCTCCTTCAGAGTATGCACACCAACGGTATCATCTATATCGACGGTATGTTTGATGTACGGTCACTGGATACTGAGGAGCTGATGATCCTTCCTCTGCTTACCCGTATGCTTCATATGTGCGGTATCCATGATACCCCCTACACGGAAGTAGCTAAGAGGGTGAGGAGTCACACCGGAGGCTTCCAGTTCTTCATAGAGACGGGAAGTCTCCTCGATGATGTCAGCGGCGGTGTCGCTTCACTCGCCTTTCGGGTGAAGTGTCTGTCACGGGAACTGAGGGAATCTTTTTCTCTCCTGTGTGATCTGTTCACCGGTGCTGCAGTGGATGATGTGAAGCGTCTGTCTGCTGTTCTCAACGATGTGAAAAGTGATTTCGAGGCCAATGTGTCAGCCTCGGCCCATCTGTTTGCATCTCAGAGAGCTACCAGTCACTTTTCCCCTCTCCTCGATCTGAACGAGAAGATGAACGGCATAGCGCAGTGGGACTTTCTCAGAACTCTTGACGCCGCCGATCAGACAGTGATGGACCAGCTCGCAGGTCGTCTGAAGAAGCTCCTGAAGAAGATCGCTGTGCGCAGGAATCTGATCCTTCACCTGCTGAGCGACGAACAGGAACTTGAAAGGTGCAGAGCTCTGGCCGGTGAATGCATCGCTTCTCTTGAGGAAGGGAGTACGGCGAAGGCGGTACAGCAGAGTACACTTGACGTTTCCGACAGTCCTCTTCACTGCCTCGAGTTGTTCTCACTTCCTTCCTCAGTGGCATTTGATGCTCTTGCAACACGGGCTGCCCGGGCAACCGAAGACAGGCAGGCTCATCAGAGCCTTCTTGCCCATATTATGACCACAGGGGTTCTGTGGGACTCTGTTCGGGGCAGCGGGGGCGCCTACGGTGTCAGTGCTCATGTCGACATGATGGAAGCTCTGTTCACCTTTCAGACCTATCGTGACCCCCGCATCAGCGGTTCCTTCAATGATCTCTTCTCTGCTCTGAGGCAGATAGCTGAAACAGGTGTTCCACAGGAGGCTCTTGATTCTTCTCTCATTTCCATCATTTCCCGTGAACTGCATCCTATCTACCCTCAAAAGGGTGCCATTATGGCGTTTAGGCGATATCTCTACCACATCAGTGATGACTTCAGACAGAGACGGAGGGAGCTGCTGATCGCAGCCACCGTGGAAGATATCAGACAGGCAGCTGTCGATGTTCTGAAAGCACTTGAAGATGGGGAATGCAGAGTTGTGATCGCGAATGCCAATCAGATCAGAAGGGAGCAGGAAGGCGGAAAACTGGAGAACGCGGCTATCATACCTCTCGGCCTCTAGGTATCGCGTGTACTTCTTGGAAGGGAACCCCAGATTTTCTCAAGCCTGGTGAGAGTCTCGGGACTATTCATCTTCAGGACGCTGCAGCTTCTTATGCTCGCATTTCCCTGAACGATCTCTTCGCTGAGTACTCTGCAGGAGGGATATCCGCACAGTCCGCAGTCAAGACCGGGCAGGATCTGTTCGATCGCATGAGCCTTCTCGAGTTTTTTGAGAGCCTTGATGGGATTCTCATCGAGAGACAGAGCCGGTTTGCTCGTGAGCCGTTCACTCTTCAGATGATACAGAAGTTCCTGTCCCCTCTCTGTGATAGCCTTCGCTACATCCAGAGGAAGTTCTTTCGGGTGCTTTGAACCGCTGTAGCGTATCCTCTCAGTGGCGCAGAAGCGGTTGCGCACAGTGAGAATGCCGCCGGTACATCCTGTATCACATGCTCTGAGTTCAAGGAAATCTACAGGGGAAAGCCGTTCATCCTCAACGAGATCGAGGAACTCGATGACATTGTGGATTTCATCAATGGCCATTTTTCTTCCGCTCATATCGGCACTCTCACCTCCTGTGACCGAATAGAGGAATGATGATGAGGTGATAGGTGGTAAAGGATGTGAGATTGCGAACGGTTTGTCAGGCCTTGAGGGCCTGGACAGAAGAGGCTGCATCATATTCACCAGAGTATCAAGGTTCAATGTCCCGCTCACCAGCTCCTTTCGGGCTGATGGACCATTGAGCACCTGTGCGACTTTTGCTGCGCACCCGCTGATATAGAAGATGCCGATCTCTTCAGGTGGAATTCCTTCGTTCTCGAGGGCGCTGCGCGCATACATCGAAGTGATCTGGCTGGGAGTCTTTACCAGATTCACGTGCGATAGGAGAGACGGATAACTCAGCTGTATCAGTCTCACAACAGCGGGGCAGTAGGATGATATAACGGGGAGGGAATCACTGTAGACACTGATGTGATTCCCCAGAGTTCTGAGAATATCGATACCGAACTCTGCGTAGAAGACATCGGTGAAGCCCAGATCATAGATGGCGTCAATCATCATCTGTTCGGTTACTTCCTCATCGAACTGACCGATAAGCACCGAGGGGATAATTGCAACACGGCGGGTGTAGGAGAAGATCGTGTTGAACTGTTCACCATTGATGGTGATAGCCTGATGAGGACACACAGCCATACACTGACCGCAGTCGATGCATTTTTCGGAATCGACCTGCGCAATTCCCTGCACGATCCTGATTGCCGAGGTCGGGCACTGTTTCATGCACCTCGTGCATCCCTTGCAGGACTCCCTGTCGACATACAGGGAATGTTGGAATGAAGTGTTCATCTCGTTCCTTCCTCGAATGTGAGGAGGAACGACATGTCAATCCTCGTCTCTTTTCCTTCCTCTGAGGTGATGTGAAGTGAATCACTGTTCTTCTTCATGTTCGCCATGCCCATTCCGGCGCCGAAGCCCATTTCCCGTACCTCATCGCTTGCGGTCGAGAATCCTTCCTTCATCGCCAGAGCAATGTCCGGTATGCCCGGTCCAGTATCCTGAATCGATATATCGACTGATTCTGAGCTGATTGTGCAGCTGATGGTACCCCCGAATGAATGGGCAACCACATTCACTTCTCCTTCATACAGGGCGATGATGATACGTTTGATCAGCGCAGAGGGCAGGTTGAGCTTTTTCAGTTCCTTCTTGAACTCGCTTGAAACTGCTCCTGCACGGGTAAAGTTCTTTGCCTGTACATCATAGGAATAGGTCATACAGACACCTTAATAGATGTACGGGAGTCCGGCATTGTAGAGTATGCCGCTCGTTCTGAACATCGAATAAGATGTGGTAATCAGTGTGATGCCGTGTTCTTTCGCCATCTGAATCATTCCCTTGTCAGGCATTTTCCCTCTAACGAACAGAATCTGGTGAATATCAGACATCTCGGCTGTGCGAACAGCCTGGTTGTTCGAAAGGCCGGTTATGAGAAGGATGTTGTCATCGAGAAGGGTCAGTACATCACTCATCAGGTCGCTCGAGAAACCGTATTCGACTTCACGGGTCAGGGAAACCTCTCCTGTCAGTACAGTACCATTCACATGTTTTACAACTTCTTCTAGTGTCATCCTTGTCCCCCTCGTTGGAGGAGTATATCATACTGTGTACGTTGTTTGTCAAATTACCTGTGGCGAGGAGTTCATATTCTCTATATACTGAGGTAAACAGACCAAGTTATTCAGGAGATGCATCAGATGAAATACGTGATGGCTTTAGATCAGGGAACAACAAGTACACGTGCGATCCTCTTTAATCAGGCTGGAGAGCTGTGCTCGTCCCATCAGTTAGAACATGACCAGCATTTTGTCAAGCCCGGCTGGGTAGAGCATCAGCCCCAGCAGATCTGGGAGAATGCGGAGAGGGTGATGCTGGGAGCTCTTAAGAAGGTCGGTTCGAGTCCCGAGGAAGTCGCTGCCATCGGTATCACGAATCAGAGGGAGACCATTATCGCCTGGGAGCGCGATACCGGGAAGATCAGACACCGTGCAATCGTATGGCAGGACCTTCGTGGATACGAGATCATTGATGAGTTGAAGAGAACTGTTCCGCAGGAGGAGTTTCTCAAGCACAGCGGTCTCATTTTTTCTCCTTATTTCTCTGCAAGTAAGATTGCATGGATGCTCAGGAATGATGATCAGTTGCGATCGGATGCCGTTGCCGGTAAGATCGTCTTCGGTACCATCGATACCTACCTTGTCTATCGTCTTACAGGAAGTGATCCTTCGTGTATCATCACCGATGCAACCAATGCGAGCAGGTATGCGCTCATGAACATAGAGACTCTGGAATGGGACAGCTGGCTTTTAGACCTGTTCGATATTCCTGAGCAGTCATTGCCAAGAATCGTGGATTCTGTGGGGAGTATCTATGGGTCAACCGATGCTTCCGGTGTTCTGGGAAGACAGATCCCTATCTGCGGGATTCTCGGTGATCAGCAGGCTGCCCTGTTCGGTCAGGCCTGTTTCTCGAAGGGAGAAGCGAAGAACACGTTCGGGACCGGGTGTTTCCTCCTGGTCAACAGCGGGACGGAGGTCCCGATCAGTTCAAACGGTTTGCTGACTACTGTTGCATACAAAGAGAAAGGAAAGAATCCGTACTATGCGCTTGAAGGATCGATCGCAGTTGCCGGTTCTCTTGTTCAGTGGCTCCGTGACAATCTTGAGCTTGTGAAGAGTGCTCCGGAGGTGGATACCCTTGCTGAGAGTGTTGCTGACAACGGGGGAGTATATGTCGTCCCTGCTTTCAGCGGTCTGTTCGCTCCCTACTGGCGAAGTGATGCCCGCGGAATCATCGCGGGACTTACCGGATATGCCACACGTGCCCATATAGCCCGTGCATCTCTTGAGTCCACAGCCTTCCAGGTCAAAGATATCTTTGATGCAGTGAAGGAGGATACAGCTATCGAAATACGTGAGCTTCGGGTTGACGGCGGACTTACAAACAGCAGGCCGCTGATGCAGTTCCAGGCTGACCTGCTCGATATTCCCGTCATACGTCCTATGATCTATGAGACAACGGCACTCGGTGCCGCTTATGCGGCCGGCCTGAGTGTAGGGTTCTGGGAGACGAAAGAGGAGATCGCTCACCATTGGAAAAAGGGTAAGAGCTGGTCTCCCCGGATGGAGGAAGCTGAGAGGGCACAACTCTGCGCTTCCTGGAAGAAGGCAGTGGAACGGACGCTATACTGGGTAGATGGCACTGAAGAAGCGAAGGAAACGAAATGATCGAGTTTTTAGAAGCGGTGTGGCTGGTCTTCCGTCCATTGCTTGAAATCAGTGTGCTGGCGTTCCTGTTGTACCGGTTCCAGCTCTCTGTGCTGCAGACCAAGGCACAGCAGATAGCACCGGTCATGATCGCCTTCCTGTCTCTGTACATCGTATCCTATCTTCTCAATCTCGAAACCCTTCTGTTCCTGTACAGGCACGGCACCCTGGCCTTTATTCTCTTTGTCATGATCGTGTATCAACCGGAACTGAGGAGGACATTCACCGCTCTGTTCAGTGGAAGACCCCGGTTCCCCGGCAGAGGGGAGCAGACTACCGGGGGCCAGATCGATATCGTACTGAATGCCTGTGATGTGCTGATAAGCCGTAACAGAGGAGCTCTCATCGTCTTTACCCGTCAACTCGGGTGGAAGGGTGTGTCGGAGTCGGGGACACGCATCCAGGCAGAACTCTCATCGGCTCTGATCCTTTCTATCTTCGAATATGACGGTCCCCTTCATGATGGAGCGGTGATCATCAACAAGGGGAAGATCCAGGCCGCGGGAGTCTATCTTCCCATGAGTGAACAGTCGAATATCAAAAAGAGTTTCGGAACCCGCCACCGGGCCGCTCTCGGCCTCGCAGAAGAGTCGGATGCTGTTATTCTTGTCGTTTCTGAGGAAACAGGCAAGATGTCCCTTGCCTTTAACGCTCAATTGATGTACGACCTCGATTCTGCTACGGTTAAACAGATGCTTCTTTCCCTTTTCAGCTATCATGATGAGAAGAAGGAAGAATCAGCGGGAGGGCAGAGCGATGAAGATGAATGATCTCACCAGAGGCCTTCTCAATAACTGGCCGATCAAGGTCCTCTCTCTGTTTCTTGCTGTGTTGATATATACGATTATTCACTTTACATCTCTCGTGACCCGGGAAGTGGAGATCCCTCTGAGGGTGATTCATCCAGAACACTATACGGCAGTATCAACCGTCCCGCAGCAGGTGACTCTCATCCTGAAAGGGGATGATCAGGACATGTCGGCATTGAGGACCGAAGCGGTGGATGCTGTGGCTGATTTTTCGGCAGTGGACGGAGAGGGAGTGCACGAAAGGCCGATTACTCTTCTGTATGACAATGAGCTGTTCGATGTCGACTTCTCAGCCTCAAGTGATCCTTCGGTTCTGAAAATCTATTATGAACGCATTGAAAACGGTGGTTCACAGTGATGTACGGAATCGGTATAGATCTTGTCCGGATCGATCGTATGGATCCCTCGCGGTTGTCTTCCCATGTCCTTTCCCGGATGTTTCATCCTGATGAACTTACCTCTCTTCCTGTGCAGACTCATCGCATTGGAGAGTATCTTGCTTCCCGTTTTGCTGCTAAGGAGGCTTTTTCCAAGGCGCTGGGAAGCGGTTTCAAGGGATTCGGACCTTCTGACATCTGTACGCTCAGTGACGTATCTGGCAAACCTGTTCTCACCGTGAGTGAACATGTCGAAAAACTCCTGCCTGCCGGAGATGTCCGCATTCATGTCTCTTTATCACATGAGAGAGAGGTCGCTGTTGCTAGTGTTGTCATCGAGGTGTTGTGATGGATCGCACTGATAACTATAACCGGCCGACATGGTATCCGATAGAGGAGGGGTTTCGAAGGATTCGTATGAGTCTCATGTATGACGGAAATGCCTTCCACGGGTGGCAACGCCAGAAGGATGTAAGAACGGTGCAGGAGACTCTTGAGGGAGCTCTCCAGTCACTGATAGGCAGTCACTGCTGTGTACATGCTTCAGGAAGGACTGATACGGGGGTGCATGCCCTCGGTCAGGTCGTCCATTTTGATACGGCAAACCTCTCAATTCCTCCGGAGGCTTTTGCTATAGCTCTCAATACACGGCTAACCAAGGATATCAGGGTCGCCAGGAGCTGTGCTGCTGATGAAACCTTCCATGCCCGTTTCACCTCAGTCGCCCGTGAATACCGCTATGTCATCAAGGAGCTGGCACGCATCACTCCGTTTGATGAAGGCAGAGTCTGCCGTATCCGTTCATATCCCGACCTTGAACTGCTCAATGGATATGCGCACAGTATCGTGGGAACACACGACTTCACAACTTTCGCTTCCGCACAGGATCAGAGTGTCTCTAAGATCCGTGATGTGTTTCTCAGTTCCTTCTCGTATGAATATTTTCTCTCTATCGAGAAGGTGCTGGTATATACAGTGAAAGCGAATGCGTTCATGATGCATCAGGTACGATCCATGGTGGGGACGATGCTGCAGCTGGCTTCAGAATCCGCCCCACCCGATATGATGAGAGAGCTGCTTGAGGCACACCAGCGCACACGTGTGCTGAGGACTGCTCCTGCCGATGGCCTGTATCTCACGGGCGTGGAGTATTATGATGAGTAGAAACAAGAAGATGGCCGTCCGTTCAGAGGCTTTGAGTGCTCTGTGGCAGATCCTGGATGACGTAGAGCAGTATCTTGCACCGGGCAGTGAGCGGGAGCGGGAACAGATGCCCGACTTTTATGATGTAGAAGAAGTCGATGCCGGCCAGAGTCAGGAGATAGGGCGGATGGACCTCGCTTCACTTGCCTCTCAGGTCGCGTCCTGCACCTCCTGTGTATTGTCCGAGACACGATTGCATCCGGTATTCGGAAGCGGCGAACCCGGCGCGAGCCTTATGGTGATAGGAGAGGGGCCCGGGGAGATGGAAGACCGCAGCGGAAAACCGTTCGTGGGGAAGGCCGGCGAGTATCTTGATGCATGGCTTTCGGCGATCTCCCTTTCAAGGACACGTGATATCTATATCACCAATGTGGTCAAGTGTCGTCCTCCACATAACAGAGACCCCGAGATCCAGGAGGTTGCAGCCTGTTTACCCTACCTGACCCGCCAGATCGAGATGATCCGTCCCAGGATGATCCTGTGTCTCGGTCGATACGCTTCGCAGACGATCCTTGAAAATCAGAAGCCGCTAAGGGACCTTCGGGGAACGGTCCATCGATATCATGACATCCCGACGGTGGTGACCTACCATCCTGCTGCAGTCCTTCGCAATACCGACCTGAGAAAAGCGGTATGGGAAGATCTGAAGCTGGTAGCTTCCTATCTCGATCTTGCTCTCAAGACACGCTAGCCATGGTAAAGTATGTCGAGGTCGTCATAGCGACCCCCGTTGATCAGATGTTCACCTACACCTTTGACCCTGATGAACAGCAGGTACTGGTGGGCTGCCGTCTTACCGTTCCGTTCGGTCGCCGCAATGTGACTGCGTTTGCACTGGCTGTCAGTGAAAAACAGCCTGAAACGACTTTCAGTCTCAAGCACGTCATTAAAGTAATAGACAAGGAGCCGCTGTTCAACAAAGAGCATATACTTCTTGCCTCCTGGATACGTACCTATTACTTCTGTTCTCTTGGTGAGGCTCTCTCTGCAATGCTGCCTTCAAACCGAAGGGAAGCGAAGGATGAACTTGTCCCTGACGAGTCTCTAGCAAGTCCTCGTGAGATAATCCTGAGTGATCATCAGAGTCAGGCGATACAGCAGATCATTTCTTCATCCCACCTGTTCCATTATCTGTACGGAGTAACAGGCAGCGGAAAGAGTGAAGTCTTCTTCCGCGTTGCAGAGCATGTTGTAGCTCAGGGGAAACAGGTCATCTATCTTGTTCCCGAGATAACTCTGACCTATCAGCTTCTTGAAGCCCTTGAGCTGCGCTACGGGGAAAGGGTAGCTGTCCTTCATTCAGGTCTGACAGGTTCTAAGAGACTTAAGGAGTGGAGGCGGATTCAGCGGGGTGAGGTGGATATCGTCATCGGAGCACGGAGTGCCGTGTTCGCTCCCTGCCCAGATCTGGGACTTATTATCGTTGATGAAGAGCATGAACAGACGTATAAGGCAGGGAACACCCCCCGTTATCATGCACGGCAGGTTGCTCAGAGACGTGCGGTGATGAATACTGCCAAGCTTCTCATGGGCAGTGCAACACCCTCACTCGAATCATATTACCAGATGTCTGAAGGGAGTGTCGTGCAGCATAATCTTCCTCACAGGGTAAGCGGGGGAAAGGAACCGGTCATACAGATCGTCGATATGCTGCGTGAGAAGGAGATGCTTTCCAGGGAACTTTTCCGACAGATGCAGGCAACTCTTGAACGCGGCAATCAGGTCATTCTGTTTCTCAATCGCCGAGGCTTCTCCTACTTTTTCCACTGCACCTCCTGCGGGTACGAGATGATCTGCCCCCACTGCTCGATATCGCTCACGTATCATAAGCATACCAACTCAATGGTCTGTCATTACTGCGGTTATACGACACCGCCGGTTTCCGTGTGTCCTTCTTGCAACTCAGTTGATGTCGGATATGCGGGGTTCGGTACGCAGATGGTGGAAGAGGAGATCGTCAGGAAGTTCCCTCTGGCCCGCATCGAGCGACTGGATGCCGATGTCGGCAGGAAGAAGGGAGAGACCGGGCAGATCATCAAACGGTTTCAGGAAGGAAAGACCGATATCCTGCTGGGTACGCAGATGGTAGCGAAAGGTCTCAACTTCCAGAACGTTGATCTTGTCGGTATCGTTCTCGCAGACGGGACGCTTAACCTTCCCGATTTCCGTTCCGCAGAGCGGACCTTCTCCCTTCTGGTGCAGGTAAGCGGCCGGTCAGGACGTTTTCTTACCAACGGGCGCGTGATCGTTCAGACCTATCATCCTGAAGCATCCTCGATACAGAAGGCCGCAACGGGAGCCTATGAGGCGTTCTACGCTGAAGAACTTGAGACGCGAAAGATCACCGGCTTTCCCCCCTTCATGCGGCTGGTGAACATCACGGTACGGGGTAAGAACAAGGCAAGATGTGTCGAGCAGTGTACAGTCCTTGAGACTCTCGCGGGTTCGGCTATCAGTAGACTGGGTGACAGGAGTGTCGAGATCATCGGTGTAAGCGAATGTCCGATAGGGAAGATATCGAACAATTACCGGTACCACATGATCCTGCGCAGTGCCACTATCAAGAACCTCCTCAGAGTGACCAGTTTCATCCGGACAAGCTATACGCCGGCCTCCGGTATCTATATTGAAATTGACGTCGATCCTCTTCACCTGCTGTAGAACTTCCCTGTGCTGAGGGGCTCAGCTCTACACATCTCATGCCTGCCGGATATTCCGGAGGGGGGCAACATTGACCCTGAGTTTGAATAGAGTTATAGTAGGGGCATGTTAGATATTTACACCATTGGAGACGAAGTGCTCCGTGAAAAAGGGGAACGGGTGACGAAGTTCGACTCATCCCTGGCTATACTCATTGATGCTATGTACGAGACTCTTGAGGAGGCGGATGGGATAGGGCTTGCAGCCCCTCAGGTGGGAATCAGTAAACGGTTCTTCATTGTAGACACCAGACGCCCTGGAGGACGTATTGCCTTCTTCAATCCCGAAATCGTGGAGATGAGTCATGAAGTGGGAATGTACGAGGAAGGGTGTCTCAGCATTCCCGGGGTCTATTATGACATAGAACGACCGCTGAAGGTAACTGTGCAGGCTCAGGATGTCACAGGCAAGGCGTTTCGACTTGAAGCCGATGGCATACTTGCCCGTGTCATTCAGCACGAATACGACCACCTTGAAGGGATCTTGTTCGTTGACCGTATGGAAGAAGGTGCGCGTGAGAGACTCCTCAAGGCGTATGAGAAGAAGCATCGGAAAGAACGTAAGAGGTAGCTATGGGTAGCGACTCACTCAGGATTCTCTATGCGGGCAATCCCCTCCTCTCGGTGGCGACTCTTGAGGCGATAACGGAAAAGCATCAGGTCGTCGGAGTGCTTGTACACCCGGACAAGAGAGCGAAGAGAGGGAGTGCGTCAGTTCCCGTACCGGTGAAGGCTTCTGCTGTGCGCCTCGGGATACCTGTCGTGGAATCTGATACGATTACCTCTGTGACGATAGAGGAGGTGCGCTCCTTGGGTGCTGATGTTCTTCTGTCGTTTGCAACAAGTCACTACTTCACGCAATCATTTCTCTCTCTGTTTCCCCGGGGTGCCATCAATATACACCCGTCTCTTCTTCCTTTGCACAGAGGGCCTTCCCCCATTCAATACTCCATCCTGAAAAAGGATCAGGTCTCGGGAATCTCACTACAGAAGATCGTGAAGAAGATCGACAGTGGCGATGTCGTCAATTCTCTGTCGTTCGCTCTATCGGGTGACGAGACAAGCGAGACACTCTCGCAGACCGTCTCCACCCTTGCCGCCCAGCTTACTCTGCAGACTCTTGCCCGGTATGATCACTACTACTCGCATGCCTGTGCCCAGGAGCATGATAATGCGACCTTCACCCGCAAACTGACGAAAGAAGATGGTGCGATCGACTTTACCCGGAAGGCAAGTGATATTCATGCCATGATCAGAGCATTGTATCCCTGGCCGAAGGCCTATACCTATTTCAATGGAGTCCAGCTTATTCTCTCACGTGTGCAGGGAACCCTCGACTCTGTGGATGATGAGAAAGTACACGAAGCTGCCCCCGGAACGGTTCTCGAATTCGTCAAAGGCCGGGGACTTGCCATAGCCTGCTCGAAAGGAACTCTGTATGTGGACCGACTTCAGTTGAGTAAAAAGAAGGAGATGGATGCCCGTTCTTTCGTGAACGGAAACCCGGGAATCCTGGGAGCACGGCTGATGGGAGCATGAAACATCTACTGAGTATCCTTCTTATTCTGTGTCTCGTGCTGTTTCAACTATCAGCGGCACAGTTGTCTCCACTTCCCCGCGAACCTGGACATGATATCAAGGTTGCGCTTGTGCTCTCCGGAGGCGGCGCCCGTGGGTTTGCCGACATCCCCATAATAGCTGCACTCGAAGAGGCCGGAATTCCGATCGATATGGTAGTGGGAACCAGTATGGGAGCGCTTATCGGCGGCATGTATGCTGCCGGGTACACGCCCGAGCAGATGGTCGCGCTCGTCGAAAGCTATGATTTGGTTGAGATGTTCGCCGTTCCCCCGGTCTCATCCAGAAGCCCCGAACTTTCAGTATTTGCCGAGCATAAGAATAATATTATCTCTCTTGAGTTTGACAGTAAGGGGATTGGACGTGCTCCATCCCTCATCGGAGACCAGAAGGTTCTGGAGATGCTCAACGATTCACTGATCAAGACCTCGTTGATCACCGATTTTGACAACCTCTCCATTCCCTACAGAGCGATAGGGACTGATCTGATCACGGGAGAGAAGATCATCTTCTCTGAGGGGTCTCTGGTCGCTGCGATACGTTCGAGCATCAGTATACCGGGCCTTTTCGCCCCGACCCTCATAGATGGCAGAGCTGTCATTGACGGCGGCGTTGTTGACAACCTGCCTATCAGAGTCGCAAAGGACCTGGGTGCTGATATCATTATCGCAGTCGATGTGAACTCAGCCGATTACCTGCGTAAAGCGGAAGACATCACATCTCTCTCGCAGGTCATCGAGCAGCTCGTGGTTATCATCACAAGAAACACGATTGTGAATCAACTTGAAGATGCTCACCTTCTCTTCTCTGTGATGCTTGGTGAATACGGGCCGCTCGATTTTAGTTCATTCCGCCAGATCATGGAAATTGGTGCGGCGCATGCTTCAGAAGCACAGCAGCAGATAGAAGCTCTTCGCACCTACCTTGTCGATGCGGGAGTGACGATGAGGGATCAGAGGGAGGTCCTGAGGTATGATGTGCTGCCCGATATCTATATCGATCGGGTCTCGCACACGAGACTGGATCCTGACGAATCCAAGCGGGACTTCTTTCCCATTGAAGATTTTGCATGTCTTGAAGGAGCTCCCTTCGATACAACGATGATGGCACTGCTTAAAACTGAGCTGGAACAGCTGAGAGAATTGAACCGATACGCGACGGTGACCTACCGTATCATCAATATCGTCTGTGATGGAGAGGGAAATCCGCATGGTGAGCTCGATATCGTCACACGGGAATTCCCGACCCGGAAGCTGACTCTCTCTCTCGGTCTTTTCGGGACGACAAGCATGAGACTTTCCCCGGAGGACGGGTATAGCTTCGACTTTGATCCGGACATCAGCATCGAATTGAACATTGCGGAGTTTCTTAACGAGAGGCTCACCTTCAACCTGATGATACTGCAGCGGGAGGCTGTCCAGATTGATGCTTCTCTACGGTACCGTTTTTCTCCTGCCTTCTCCTTCGGGATGAACCATGAATATAAACGGGGATACCTGTGGGGAGGGGATGAGGTTGTGCCGGGGACCAATGATGGCCAGGACCTCAGTTATACCGTCTCTGCAAGTGGGTATGCCACCTATAGAAATTCCATGGAAGTGAAATTTACGAGTTCCTTTGAAAACCTGTGGTACCGGCAGACTGACGGTTCCTATACCTATACATTCGTGCCTTCACTTTCGTTCGGAGGAGTATACACTTCGCAGAATTTCTCTCTCTTTCCGAAAGAGGGCACCAGAATTGACTTTGATATAGATATTTCTACCAAAGATCTTGATTTCGGCTATCGTTTCGATTTCAGAGGAGTCAGGACCTGGGAAATGTCAGAGGATTCGTTCTTTTCGATTCGCGGCTTTGCCGGTGTCTCCCGATCGGTTGCACACAGACGTTCGGACTACTTCTCGTACGGAGGAGCACGTGAGATCGCGACACTCTCCCCCAGCATTCGGGTTAAAGATCGCCTTCTGACAAGTGTAAGCTATGTCCATGCCTACACGCGTCCGACTATCCCGCTTCTGTTCAAGGTGGAACTCAGTGCCGGTCTGAGAGGCCTCAGCACTGAGGATATCTACGGAAGTTCACCATCTGTGCCGATAGCGCCGTTTGAATTCTTCCGGGACTCGTCGTTCGACCTGATGCTTTCGACCGGACTCGGCCTGCAGATTCAGAATGCCGATATCCTTTTCGGCATTGCCCTGGATACACATCTGAATACAGCCCTCTTTGTGGAGGTGTTCTGATGTGGCCGCGTTGGAATGATTATGCCTCAGCTCTTGAAAAGAGCTATGGGCGTCGTGTCTACCGCATAGGTGTCGATGGAGGGTTCAGCTGTCCCCACAGGGACGAGTATCGTGGAGGCGGTTGCATGTTCTGTGATTCCTACGGGGCTGTGTCGGTATATCAGAGAACGGATGAAAGGGATTTCACCAGGAGCAGTCCGTTCTCACGCGATATAGAGCAGTTCCGCACGATAGAGCGTGTCGGGACCATAGAAGACCGGATTGCCTCGGTGCGGCAGCAGATTGCCCGTGGGCATGAGTTTCTCGATACCCGCTACCCCGATACACTCAGGAGCATCTACTTCCAGTCCTACACCAACACCTTTGACAGTGTCGACAATCTCAGGGCTTTGTATGATGCAGCTCTCGAAACCGGAGCATATACCGAGCTGATCATCTCGACACGACCTGATTGTCTTCCCGACAAGGTTGTTTCGCTCCTTTCCGGGTACCGGGACCGGGTGAAGAGGGTATGGGTGGAACTCGGTCTGCAAAGCGGAAACGAGGCAAGTCTCGAGTACCTCAGACGAGGGCATACGGTTCAGCACTATCGGCACAGCATCGAGGCTCTTCATGCTGAAGGCATTTCAGTATGTGCTCACCTTATGCTGGGTCTTCCCACGGAGGGAGACGAGGAAATCCTGAAGACTGCGAAGCTTCTGAGAGAGACGCAGCCTGAGGCGGTCAAGATTCATAACCTCCATGTCGTGGCAGGTACTCCCCTGTTTGAGATGTATGAACGGGGAGAGGTGGAAGCTCCTGAGATGGCTGAACATATATACAACACCATCCTCCTGCTTCGCCATATAGATGAGCACATTATCATCCAGCGTCTGGTTAGCGACACTCCGCGTCACCGGCTGGCTTCGCCCCGGGATTTTCCTGACAAAACAACATTCCTGCACGCATTGGACCGGGTGATGGGAGAGCAGGGTGCAGTACAGGGGGACCGGGTCGATGTCTAGATTTCACCTGTTGAGAATCCTGTTGAGAATCCTTACCGCTGGTATGATGGCAGCGGTAACATACCTCTCCTTTATTCCCTCTCTGCAGGTGTCAAGTCCGTTCCGCTTTGTACCGTATGAGGATAAGATCCTCCACGCAGGGGCTTATTTCGTGATGGCCTTCCTTCTGTTTCTCTCTCTTGCGCACCGCCCCCGCCACAGTACGTTCCGGGATCTGTTCACGGAGAACCGAAAAGGAGTGCTCGGCTCTTTTTCTCTGACCGTGATTATGGGCATCGTAATAGAGATCCTGCAACCGCTGACCGGGCGCTCCATGGAGTTGCTTGATGCCATTGCCGATGCTTCAGGAGCTCTGGCGGGTATCGCAGCCGCTCTTATCGTACTCGAGATATATGCCAGGAGGTATCCGCACCATGCACAGCAATGAACGAGCAGCACTTGTCGATGCAGTAAAACAGGCAGTGAAACGGGCTGCTGTCCGACTCGAACCGTCTTTGATGGAAGCCCTTGTGCAAATGAAGGGGGAATACGAGAAGAGTCTGAAGACTACCACTGAAGGAGATAGGGATTTCGGGCAGATCTCTTCCAGTCTTACGATGCTCTCCATGATTCTCGAGAACCTTGATATAGCTGGCAGGACAGGAAGGCCGATGTGTCAGGATACGGGAATGCTGATAGCCTTCGTCTCGATAGGTCCTGATTCCCCTTTCACGATGCATCAACTCGAGCAGATTATAACAGAGGCTTCGCAGAAAGCGTTTACTGAAGGTTCGTTTCGCTACTCCATCGTGGCCGATCCCCTGTTTGATCGGGTCAATACACGCAGCAACCTGCCCATCCTGATTCATTGGGATACGGTGAGTGAAGGCCGGGGAGACATCAGTGTTATCCTGAAAGGGTTCGGCAGTGAGAACTGCAGTGCCATGAGGATGTTCAACCCAACGGCTACTGAAGAGGAGATAGTCAGATTCATATGTGAGGAAGTGAAAAGTTCGGGTGGGAAACCGTGTCCTCCGGTCGTGCTTGGCATCGGGATAGGAGCCTCTGCTGAAGGCAGTGCTCTGCTCGCGAAGAAAGCACTTCTGAGGGATGTAGGTTCGCCCAATCCCGATGGCAGATACGCAGCATTCGAGAAAAGAATCCTCGAGGCTGTTCAGAAGACGGGAGTCGGGCCGGGTGGTTTCGGTGGTCCCCTGACAGCCCTGGGCGTCTCAGTGGAGTATGCACCTACCCATATCGCCGGGCTTCCTGTCTCTCTTGCCATCAGTTGCTGGGCAGACCGGAAGGGTCATGTATCTTTGTAAGGAGAGATAAGATGACAAGAACAATTACACTCCCGTTCACGAAAGAGGTGATACAGGAGATCAGGATATGGGATCAGCTGCTTCTCAACGGGAAAATCCTGGTGGGACGGGATCAGGTACATCGGCGCATCGACTCTCTTACGCTAAAGGGAGAGCAGCTTCCTGTTGATCTGGATGGTTCGGCACTCTATTATATGGGGCCCGCCCGTGCGAGAACGGGTGATGTGATCGGTTCCTGCGGGCCTACAACCAGCGCACGGATGGATCCCTTCACACCCCTGATCCTCTCTCTGGGAGTGAAGGCCCTGATCGGGAAGGGACCGAGGAATGAACAGGTGGTCCGCTCTGTTGCTGAGCACGGAGCACTGTATCTCAGTGCCTTCGGCGGATGCGGGGCGCTGTATGCCGACAGAGTGCTGTCCACGAAGGTCCTTGCCTTCGACGACCTCGGACCCGAGGCACTGCAGGAGCTGGAAGTGGTTGATTTCCCGGTTATCGTGGCTATTGACAGCCTTGGAAACACGATATTCTGAAAAAAAGGTGGACGAACACCTGAAAGGCGACTACCATGGTATCGGGTGGGGAAATACAGAGCAGGATGGAATTTGATGCACAGACAGCCTTCATACATAACCCGAAGCTTCCTGATTTCTCTACTTTTCCTTACACTGGCGGGATGTTCACAGCGGGACCCTGTCCTTTCTGGCACCGATTCCTCCTCCTCGAACAGGGAGAGTAAGACGGTTGCCTCTCAACCTGCCACCTCTTCATCCTCAGCACAGGAATCTGAGCCCCAGGACAGCGATCCGTACGAACAGGAACTGTCCTACTTCTATGGTCTTGAGACGCCTGAGAGTCTGGAACAGCGTTTCAGTTATGCCTATGGATACATACTCATGGAGAGCGCCCTCAGAGACCTCCCTTCGCTGGACGCTTCCTATTTCCTTCGTGGCATCTATGATAAAGGAATAGACGGTTCTCAGATGCTGACTCAGGAAGAGCGGGTCACTGCATTTAATGAATTTCAGACGAAACTGGTCAATGAAGCATCTGAGGAGCTTCAGGCCCTCGCACAGAAAAACCTGAAGGAGGCAGAGGATTTTCTCCGGGTCAATGCTGATGCTGAAGGTGTCATGACGACCGAAAGCGGCTTGCAGTACTATGTGCTGAGCGGAAGTGACGGACAGAGACCGAGGGAAAATGATTCAGTGAAGGTCAACTATACTCTCACATTCCTTGATGGCAGAGAAGGGGATTCTTCGATTCCCGGCATCCCCAGCACCTTCAGTCTCAATAATCTGATTCCCGGTTTCCGCGAAGGATTGAAACTAATGGGAGAGGGCTCGACGTATCGTTTCTATGTACATCCATCCCTTGGCTACGGGACCTCGGGAAACTCACGCATCGAGCCGAATACGCTCCTGATTTTCGATGTCGAACTGGTCGAGGTTCTTAGAGCTGAATGATGGAAAGCAGTTCCTCCAGACTGTGTATCGCATAGGTGTAGGCAGGGGAAGATGGTATGTCCATACCGTACCTGTTGATCCATACACTGTCCAGTCCCGCCTGTTGTGCGCCTTTGATATCACTGCTCAGCGAATCTCCAACTACAAGCGGTCTGTTGGGGAATATCCCACACTGGCTCAGCTTTTCGAAGGTTCTGCTGAAAAACCTCACATCAGGTTTCACATGGCCGAGTTCCTCACCGATGGCCACGTAGGCGAAGAACCGGGAAGTCCCTGTTGCTTTTACCCGACCTTTCTGCACTTCCGTGATTCCGTTCGTGATGATGCTCATGGAGATTCCCATTGCATCGATCTCCTCGAGAACCTTCATAGTGTCGTCATAGATGTGGTAGCTCGTGCTCAGGTGGTACATATAGCGTTCAGCGGCTGACGCAGCGTCAGAATCCACCTTGTAGGCAGCATAGAACCGCAGGAAACGTTCCACCTTCAGCTTTTCCAATGTCGTAAGCCCCTTTTCGAGGTCAAGCCAGAGCCGATGATTGATGGTATGGTAGGTATCAATCATTGCGTCGGTGACGAGCAGCCCTGCTTCCTCGAAGAGTGCTTTCAGTGCGTAATTCTCTGCTGCTGTGAAGTCCCACAGCGTGCCGTCTGCGTCAAAAAGTATGTGGTCGTACATGACAATCCTTTACAAAAAAATGAAAAGAGGTGATGATACCCTATAGGTACACATATACCATTAGGGGGTAGTATGGCAAGGGAAAAAAGAATCTATCTTATGTGGATCGTCGCTTCGGCGCTCCTGGTCGTTCTCGCTCTGTCGATGCTTGTAAGGAGGGAGATGTTTACTCAACTTCTCACAGGTACCATCAGTGTACTGATCCTGGTCAGCTCCCTTGTCTCTCTGTTCACCGTCAAACGGTATCAGGCTGCATCGGTAGCTTTTGCGGGTACCCTGATCAAGGGGATCTCGGGTATCATCATCGCAATCCTCGCCCTCGTCCTTCTGTTCACCTCATCGCAGAGCACCTCTCACCTGATGCTCAAGATCCTTGCAGGACAAGCAGTGCTCTCCTCACTCATTCTGTGTATCGAGGTGTTTGCGATCAAGAAGAGTGCCTACCGGAAAAAACCGCTTATCCTCGAAGCACTCGGGTCAGCTGTTGTTGCAGTGCTTGTCTTTCTTCTGCCCGCTCAGACCGCTTCACTCATTGTCACCCTCGTCGCGTCGGTAGCCATCGTCGTAGGGATAGCGGGTATCGTTATCGGGGTTCTTCAAATGCGTTCAGGCAAGAATGTTAATACAACTCCCGCCTCTGAAGGAGAATGAGAAAGTGGCTGTATATTGACATAATAGTATTCCTTCGATACTGTGAACCACATGAAAATGATATTTGAACACCACCACCATCCTAGATCATCTCTGTAATGTTGCGGTGCGTGTGTACACTATTCTGATAAGCAGGCTTCGCAGACAGCGAAGCCTGTTCCTGTTTTAAGGGACTGGAGGAGACCATGGAACGACTAAAAATCGCAATACAGAAGAAGGGAAGACTGAGTGAGGATTCACTCCAGCTGATAAAGGATTGCGGGGTTCACTTCAATTCATCAAGCAGAGTGCTGAGGGCCGAGTCAAGCAACTTTCCCATCGAGTTCCTCTTCCTTCGCGATGACGATATCCCCTCGTACGTGTATGATGGTGTTGCCGATATCGGAATTGTCGGAAGAAACGAGCATGACGAGCAGAACTTCCCGCTTGATATCGTCAGGGATCTGGGTTTTGCAAAATGCCGTCTGTCGATCGCTGTCCCGAACGAGTTCGAGTACGACAGTGTGAAAAGCCTGGAAGGGAAGCGGATCGCAACGAGTTATCCGACAATTCTCGGAAAGTATCTCAAAGAGAATGGTGTTAACTCACGCGTGTACGAGATCAGCGGTTCGGTGGAAATCACACCCTCGGTGGGAGTCTCCGATGCCATCTGCGATCTTGTGTCCACCGGGGCCACTCTTGCCAGTAACGGCCTGAAAGAGGTCGATGCCTTTTACACTTCAACGGCTGTGATGATAGCTCATCCGGATCTTCCCTCTGAGAAGAAGGAGATTCTCGACAGGCTGCTCATGCGCATGGATGCGGTGCGCAAGGCGATGGATTATAAATATATTATGTTCAACCTTCCGAAAAAACATCTTTCTGAAGTCGCAGGAATAATTCATGGGATGAAGAGCCCGACTGTGACTCCTCTGGTCGATGACCAGTGGGTCTCTGTGCAGACGGTTGTTCTCGAAGATCTTTTCTGGGATGTTCTTGAGAAGCTGAAAGCCCTGGGAGCCCAGGGAATACTTGTAACTGCTATCGAGAAGATGGCAGACTGAACGGACACGGGGAATGAGCATGAATGTCTACTATTCGATGAAAAAGGAAGATGTACGCACCCTTCTCGCCCGGTCGGACGAAATCGAGAGTGAAGAGGTCAGTTCTGCGGTGAGAGAGATTCTCGAACAGGTCAGGACCGGTGGTGAAGAGGCGGTGAAAGAACGCACACTCGCCTTTGACGGGGTGGAACTCACCTCACTTCTGTATGATCGAGAACGGATAGGGAAAGAGGCGCGACAGGTTTCTGCCGACCTTGCCTCCGCGATCGCCGAGGCAGCACGGAACATCGAAACGTTTCATGCATCACAGCGCCCGGTGCATGAGAAGGTCGAGGTCCAGCCGGGTGTCACCTGCTGGCAGAAGTCGGTTCCTATTGAACGGGTGGGGCTCTATATCCCCGGAGGAACGGCTCCTCTATTCTCTACACTCCTGATGCTTGCCGTTCCCGCGAAACTGGCAGGCTGTCCCTCCATAACGATCGCGACTCCACCACGGCCCGACGGATCTGTCGATCCGACGATCCTCTACTGTGCAGACCTGCTCGGCATCAAGGATATTCTCACCTGCGGTGGAGCCCAGGCGATCGGCGCCCTCGCCTATGGAACCGAGTCAAACAGGCCGGTAGACAAGATCTTCGGTCCGGGAAACCGCTTCGTCACCGAGGCGAAACAGCAGGTGAACTCAGCCGGGGTGTCAATAGATATGCCGGCAGGCCCGAGCGAGGTCATGGTTGTCGTCGACTCCTCCACTCCTGTCCAGTTTGCTGCTGCTGATATCCTCAGTCAGTGTGAACATGGAAGAGACTCTCAGGCGGTTCTGGTGGTCATCGACAGGACCGCACAGGAAGGAGAGGCCATCGTTCAGGAGATTCTGGATCATGTGAACTCACAGATGGACGCCCTTATCCGACGGGAACTCGCAGAAAGCTCCCTCTCACGCTCCTATGCCGTTATCGTCGAGAGTGAGGAGGAAGCGGTCGATATCATCAACGAATATGCTCCCGAGCACCTGATCCTTGCCCTTGAAGAGTATCATGTCATTGAGGAACAGGTGGTGAATGCAGGGTCGGTGTTTCTCGGACTCTATTCACCCGAGTCAGCCGGTGATTATGCGTCAGGGACAAACCATACTCTTCCCACCAGCGGTTACGCCCGCGCCTACAGCGGTGTGAACCTCTCGAGTTTCATGAAGACGATCACGTATCAGCACCTGAGTCCTCAGGGTATCACTGATCTTTCGCGGACGATCGTTACTATGGCTGAAGCAGAGACGCTTCAGGCACACGCCAGAGCAGTGTCTATCCGACTTGATGCTCTCAAAGGGGTCTGATATGGAATCAGAGAGAATACAACAGCTTATGAGGCCATCGATACGGGCTCTTACTCCCTACTCTTCGGCGCGCAACGAATTTTCCGGTCATGCGTCGATCTTCATCGATGCCAATGAAAACTTTACCGATTTCATAGGAGGAGAGGGGAGGAACCGATACCCCGATCCGAAACATGTGCTGCTCAAGAAATCGATAGAGGAGACCCTTGGGTTCGCTTCCGATCGTATCGTGCTCGGTAACGGCAGTGACGAAATCATAGACCTCCTGTTCAGGATCTTCTGTGAACCGAAGGAAGACGGGGTCGTTCTGCTGCCGCCCACCTATGGAGCCTATCAGGTATTCGCCGACATCAACGATGTGAGTATCACATCCATTCCTCTTACAGCCACGTATGACCTTGACATGAGTGCCATCAGAGAACGCATGGAGGAACTCAACACTCAGCGCAGCAAGATGCTCTTCATCTGTTCACCGAACAATCCCAGCGGTAACAGCTTTCCTCTCGCTCAGATACAGGAGATTGCATCACTGTTTCAGGGAATCACTGTGGTTGATGAAGCCTACATAGATTTCAGCGAACAGGAGTCAGCAGCTTCTCTGATCGATGACAACGGCCGAATTGTAGTGCTGAGAACACTGAGCAAGGCATGGGGCCTTGCCAATGTGAGAATCGGGTTTGCAATAGCGGACCCGCAGATTGTCAGGATCATGCACCATGTGAAGTATCCCTACAACCTGAGCGGGATCCAGCAGGAGACCGCTGTCAGGGCACTGGCAGAGAAGACCCGGGTGCATGATGCTGTCCGGCAGATCATCAGCGAGCGGGAGAGGATCGCTTCCTTCCTCCCTTCCCTTTCCTATGTCGAGCAGGTGTATCACAGTGATGCGAACTTCATCCTCGTCAAGGTGCTTGACGCAGACCTTCTGTACACCTCTCTTCTCAATAAGGGAATCATCATCCGAAACCGCTCCCGTGTTATCGGCTGCAGCGGCTGTGTCAGGATTACTGTCGGCAGCAGGGATGAGAATGATACGCTCCTGACGGCTCTGAAGGAACTTGAGGAGGTCCTCGCATGAAGCATTCCTATCTTATCATCGATTACGATGTGATGGTCCGGAAGGTGAGCGATTCGCATGTCTACTGGGAACCGTCTCTCCTTTCGAGTCTTTCCCGGATAGCCGGCTACGGTCTGTACACACCGGTCATCCGCATCGCTGAAACATCTTCTCCTCCCGAACAGATCCTCACCTACTGTACCGATATCCTTGCCGGTGAGAAGATCTTCATCGAACGGACCATCGCTCAGATATCCGAGCTCGAATCCGAATCGATCAACCGGGAGAGTTCCCTTCTCATAACGAGAAGCCCCTCGTGTGAGGCCCTCAGATGTATAGAGTTCACCTCCTGGGATGAACTGCTTCCTCTTCTGATTCCCGTTCCCGAACTGCCGCCGCGCAGAGCCCGGGTGAAGCGGACGACGAAGGAGACCTCCATTTCGGTGTCGGTAAACCTTGACGGGACAGGCAGGGCTTCTGTAGATACCGGAATCCCGTTCTTTGATCACATGCTCGATCAGATCGCACGCCATGGAAGAATCGATCTTGATGTCGTGTGTGAAGGAGATATCCATGTCGATGAGCATCACAGTGTCGAGGATACGGCGATCTGTCTTGGAGAGGCCGTGCTCAGGGCACTGGGTGATAAACGGGGTATCGCACGGTACGGGGATGCCAGGGTTCCCATGGATGACGTGACCGGTTCCTGTGTGCTCGATTTCTCGAACCGTCCCTACCTGCTTTTCGATGTCTCGTTCAATCGGGACATGGTGGGGACCTTTCCCACTGAGATGGTGGAACACTTCTTCAAGAGCTTCAGTGATGAGTCTAGGGCCAACATTCATCTCAGTGTGAGTGAGGGCAATACCCACCACCAGGTAGAGTCGTTGTTCAAGGCGTTCGCCCGTGCATTGAAGCAGGCGGTATTCAGATACCCGGGCAACACCGAGCTGCCCACCACAAAAGGAATGTTATGAGCAGTAGTGTCGCAGTAGTGAAATACAATGCGGGTAATATCCGTTCAGTTCTCTGTGCCCTTGATCGTTTGGGCTATGAGGGTATCGTGACCGATGATGAGAAGACTCTCAGAAATGCCTCCAGGGTGATCTTTCCGGGAGTGGGTGAAGCCTACAGTGCCATGGAGTATCTCAGACGCACCCACCTCGATGAGGTGCTCACCACCCTTACCCAGCCGTTTCTCGGCATCTGCCTCGGTCTTCAGCTGATGTGTGAACACAGCGAAGAGCGGGACACCTCCTGTCTGTCTATATTTCCGACCCGAATACGTCTTTTTCCCTCCGTAGGGGAGAAGATACCCCACATGGGATGGAACACGATCAGTCACACGGAAGATTACCTGTTCCGTGACATCGGACAGGATGAGTACGTCTATTTCGTTCACTCTTTCTATGCTGAAGAGGGTGAGAAGAGTATCGCAACCTGCCGATACGCCGACACGACCTTCAGTGCGGCCATCGGACATGAGAACTACCGCGGCGTACAGTTTCATCCTGAGAAAAGCGGTCCCGTCGGGGCCCGGATTCTCAGTAATTTCCTCAAAGGAGAACAGTTCTGATATGAAGATCATTCCGGCAATAGATATCATAGAAGGTTCATGCGTACGTCTCGTGAAGGGAGACTATGCACAGAAGACGACCTACAGCAGTGATCCGCTCGCCGTCGCACAGCAGTATGAGGATGCAGGTCTGCAGTACCTTCATCTCGTCGATCTCGATGGAGCCAGAGCCGGCAGGGTGGTCAATCACAAGGTGATCGAGAAGATCAGCAGGCATACATCCCTGCATATCGATGTCGGTGGCGGCATCAAGAGCCGTGAGGATGTTCTCAAAGTGATCGCCAGCGGGGCAGATGAGGTTACCCTGGGATCTCTCAGTGTGAAAGACAGAGAACTCACACTGTCACTTCTTGAGGAGTTTTCTGCTGAGCGTCTCATCCTCGGGGCGGACTGTATCGAAGGCCTCATCGCGGTGAGCGGGTGGCAGGAGAGGACGGATCACACGGTGCAGGATTTTGTCGCTTCCTATGTAGCCAATGGGTTCAGAAAGATCGTCTCTACCGATATTTCACGGGACGGCATGCTGAACGGTCCTTCGTTCGAGCTCTACGAGAGTCTGCAGAAGGCTGTTGATGGAACGAAAGGGATAAAGATTGTGGCAAGCGGAGGTATCAGATCGATAGAAGACCTCGAGATGCTCAGGGAGAAAGGTCTCTGGGGTGCTATCATCGGTAAGGCCCTTTTCGAGAACCGTATCAGTCTTACTGAGCTTGCCCGGCTGATCTGAAGGAGTGCACTGATGTTAGCAAAGCGAATCATTCCCTGCCTCGATGTTAAGGACGGCAGAACAGTCAAAGGCATCAATTTCGTCGACCTCAGAGATGCGGGTGATGCGGTGGAGCTCGCCAGAGCCTATGCCGACCTTGGTGCCGATGAGCTCACCTTCCTTGATATCACCGCGACCGTGGAGGAACGTGATACCTTCAGCTCCCTTGTGAGACGGATCTCAGAGGTGATCAATATTCCCTTCACCGTGGGCGGCGGGATCAGGACGATACGGGATGTGGGTGTAATGCTCGAAGCGGGAGCAGATAAGATTTCGATCAACTCCATGGCAGTGAAGGATCCCTCCGTGATAGACCAGATGGCGAACGAGTTCGGGTCTCAGTGTGTCGTGTGTGCGATTGATGTGAAGAAAACGATGAAGGGGAACTGGGAAGTGTACATCGCCGGCGGAAGGATACCGACCTCTCTGGACGCCCTCTCCTGGGCGAAGGAGGTGGAGGCTCGGGGTGCCGGGGAGATCCTCCTCACCAGCATGGATGCCGACGGGACGAAGGCCGGTTTCGACCTTGATATCACCCGGCAGATCAGTGAGGCTCTCTCGATCCCCCTCATCGCCAGCGGTGGAGCAGGAACGAAGGAGCATTTCGTCGATGTGTTCACGCAGGGGAAGGCGGATGCCGCTCTGGCCGCCTCGATTTTTCATTTCTCAGAGATTCCCATTCCCGAACTGAAGATTTTTCTTCAGAATCGTGGTATACCTATACGCCTCAGATGAACGAAAGGAGATGCTATGCAACTTGATTTCACAAAAGGAAACGGCCTGATCCCTGCAATCGTGCAGGATGCGGTCACACAGAAAGTACTCATGCTCGGATATATGAACCAGGAAGCATACCGTATCACCCGTGAGAAGAACCTTGTAACATTCTATTCCCGGACGAGAAACAAGCTCTGGACGAAGGGCGAGACCAGCGGGAACTACCTCACCGTACGTGAGATCATCGCCGACTGTGACAACGATACACTTCTCATCAAGGCGATCCCGACGGGTCCGGTGTGTCACACCGGCAGTGATACCTGCTTCGATGAGACGAACGAACTTCAGGATGTTGACACCAAAGATTTTCTGTTCTACCTCCAGAGTGTCGTTCAGGACAGAAGGGAGCATCCGATCGAAGGATCCTACACGAACCATCTGTTCAGCAGGGGGATCAACAAGATCGCTCAGAAAGTGGGTGAAGAAGCTGTAGAACTCGTCATAGAAGCGAAGGACGATAATGAGGAGCTTTTCCTCGGGGAAGCTGCAGATCTCCTCTACCATTTCCTCGTACTTCTCGCACAGAAGAATATTGATCTTGAACAGGTGTATGAAGTGCTGAAGAAACGGCATTCCCGGTAACAGTTCATGTCGAGGTCCCACTCCGGAATATCCTATACTCTGTATGCCATTGTTGCGAGTGTTCTCCTCGCTTCCATTAAACTTACCTTCGGTATCCTTGGCTCCTCAAGTGCTCTGATATCCGACGGGGTCAACTCACTCAGTGATATCGTAGGGTACTCTGTGGTGGCGGTCTCTCTCCTTATCTCCGGGAAAAAGGCAGACAGGGTCCACCAGTACGGGCATGAGAAGATAGAGAGTGTCGTCTCCCTCCTGTTCTCCCTCGTCATTATTTTCACCGGTGCCGCGATAGGGTATTCGGGTATCCTGCTCGTTATGTCTTCAGATCCTGTTCCCGTTCCCACTGCACTTGCCCTGTGGGCGGCAGTGGTCTCTCTGGGCGCGAAGCTCTTTCTGGCGCTATGGACCGGCAAAGGATACAGGAACACACGCAGCAGTGCCCTGAAAGCTCTCTATACTGACCATCTCAGCGATGCAGTGGCAACCGGAGGCGCCCTTCTGGGAGTTCTTGGAGCTCAATTAGGGTTTCCCGTCTCAGACCCTCTCGCTTCTATCCTCATCGCGCTGTTCGTCATCTACTCCGGATCTAAAGTGCTGCGAAGTTCCTTTCATGTTCTCATGGATGCATCAGCAGACATGCAGACTGTACAGCGTATCCGTGCCCTCGTGACAGAGAACAAGGAGGTCCTGAGGATCGACCTGTTGAAGACCCGCACCGTCGGCAGCGGCTATTATGTCGATATCGAGATATGTCTCGATCAGGACCTTTCGCTTCAGAAGGCTCATGAAATAGCCGAAGATGTCCATGACAGGATAGAAGAAGGTCTTCCCTCGGTTCGTCATGTTATGGTCCATACCAACCCGAGTAAGAGAGAATAGGTGAACTGATCACCTGATACTGCTTCCCCCTGTTGAGGGGAAAGAGTATACTATCCCCGTTCTCAGGAGCACAGCAGATGACAGATCCATTCTCCCCTAAACTCTTCACAATTCTCAAGGACGGTATCACAGCGAGGCAGGTGACGAGCGAGGTCATAAGCGGTGTTGTGGTGGGAATTATAGCGCTACCTCTCTCCATCGCATTTGCAACGGCTTCGGGAGTTGCTCCCTCACAGGGGATCATCACCGCGATCATAGCCGGATTTCTCATCTCAGCACTGGGTGGCAGCCGGGTACAGATCGGTGGCCCGACAGGGGCCTTCGTCGTAATGATATTCTCCATCGTACAGCGGTACGGGATGGATGGACTGTTCTGGTCGACTGTCATGGCAGGTATCTTCCTTGTGATATTCGGTCTGCTCAGGTTCGGAACCTTCCTGAAGTACATACCCTACTCACTTGTTGTCGGGTTTACCTCGGGAATCGCCGTCATCATTTTCTTCACGCAGGTCAAGGATGCTCTTGGGCTTGAGATCGCACAGGTACCTGCCGATTTTCTCGAGAAACTCTCCTCTTACGGTGATCATATCGGAACCATCCAGCCCTCAGCACTGCTCATCACCCTCGAGACGATCGGTATCATTTTCCTTCTGAAACGGTTCTCCGAACGGATTCCGGGAGCCCTTATCGCACTGATTCTGATGAGTGTGCAGACACTGCTGTTCAAGCTTCCGGTTGAGACCATCGGCACTCTCTACGGAACCATACCGACCTCGATAGAATTCTACCTGCCCTCACACATGGCATCCGACCTCCTTCAGCTCATAGGTCCAGCCCTGTCGATTGCTCTTCTTGGCGGAATCGAATCATTACTCTCTGCTTCAGTAGCCGATGGTATGATCAGCGGTCATCACCGGTCAAACACCGAACTGATAGCTCAGGGAATTGCGAATGTCGCAACACCGTTCTTCACAGGTATTCCCGCCACAGGAGCTATCGCACGTACTGCAGCAAACATCAAGAACGGAGGCAGAACTCCCATCAGCGGCATAGTGCACTCACTGACTCTTCTTGCTGTCATGCTCTTTCTCGGACGATTCGTTGTTCATATCCCCATGGCCTCACTTGCGGGCATTCTGATCGTAGTCGCGTACAATATGAGCGAGTATACCTCGTTTCTCTCGGTGCTCAGGGGGAACGGCCATGACCGACTGATCCTTCTGACAACCTTTCTTCTCACCATCTTCTTTGACCTTGTTATCGCGATTCAGGTGGGCGTGGTGCTCTCTTCGTTTCTCTTTATGAAACGCATGAGCGATATCGCAGAGAAACGGATCGAGCCTGTCATCGATACCGATCTCATCGAGAACTATGAATCTCTTCCGGACCATGTATCAGTGTTCGAGATCAGCGGGCCTCTCTTCTTCGCCTCAGCTCATCGTTATAGTGAGCTCATACGGGAGAGGGGAGAGAAGGGCAGTATTCTCATTATTCGGTTCCGTCATGTTGATTTTATTGATCGAACAGGTATGAATCATCTGTTTGACACCCTCACATATCTGAAACGTCGTAAGATAACAGTGATACTCACTGGTATGAACACGGAAGTACGCGAGAAACTTGAACATCACGATCTGTATTCACTGTGTGATAGACAGAATGTCGT
>Ga0272443_10000240_pt1 | contig 104754 bp, 88 predicted proteins | sample SSMAcet12_FD_193581 | JGI IMG/M metagenome (GOLD analysis project Ga0272443, IMG submission 193581) | Marine sediment archaeal communities from Little Sippewissett salt marsh, Falmouth, MA, United States - SSM-Acet-12 | ecosystem: Environmental > Aquatic > Marine > Wetlands > Sediment ... | reverse complement strand
AATGAATTGGAGCGTACCAAACTTTCCGGTTTGGAGGATTATTTAAAATCCAAAGTGTATGACCAGGATTTGGCGACCGCAACCATGGCCAAAGCGATTCAATCGCTTCGTTTGGGTTTGTCCGACCCTTCACGAGTAAATGTTTCTTTTATGTTTGTCGGGCCACCCGGGACCGGTAAAACCGAACTGGCCAAAGCGGTTTCCGAATATATTATGGGTAATGTCGCGGCGTTGGTCAGGTTTAATATGTCGGAATTTCAGACGCCTGAAAGTTACCAGCGCCTGGTCGGTCCCCCGCCGGGATATGTCGGATATGAAGAAGGTGGTGAACTTACAAATAAACTAACCGAAAATCCATACAGCGTGGTTCTTTTTGATGAAATAGAAAAAGCATCACCGCGTGTATTCGACGTCTTATTACAGGTTCTGAGCGACGGTCATTTAACCGATAACCATGGTCGAATTGTAAATTGTCGTAACTCACTTTTTATAATGACATCAAATGCTCTTGCTGATGTCACTGATATTGAGGATGCGGAGATACGTCGAATGTTACTGGAGTTTCAGGATTTGCATTCACCGTACGCTTCGTCCCGCGTATTTAGGAAGGAATTCATCGATAGATTATCAATCATACCATTTGGCCCCTTGGGGCACAATACTCTTAAGAAGATTGCCTCAAGAGAAATAAAAAGAATTATTAGCCAGGCGGAGAATAGTGGTATTCTAAAATGTAAAATAAATATCGCGGACGATATTTTAGAATGGCTGACAAAAAGAATTGATAGTAAAACAACAGGAGCCCGCTCGGTTCAAAGGTTGGTCGATGGCTCTATTGCGCAATTGATTAGTGATAAATTTTTAGAGAATAAGATTCGCGCCGGGCAGGAGTATATAATGTCCGTTAATGAAAGCGATATAGTCGATATCAAGAAAATATCTGAATAAAGGAGATGTGCCATGGCTGTAAGAATTAAGGACAGTGATCGTATTGAACTGGCCAAAGGGGAAGAGCCGCACGATCAACAATTGAGTATATTTGTTGATGAGAATCTGAAAGGACCGATACTTTTAGATAGCGTGCTTAATGAAGAGGATATGATTTCAAGGTGTCCCGTTGATGGAACCATCGATTTTACTAATGAATTGGGTGGGGATTCCATTAAAGCGCTTCTCGAGGATTTACCCGATGTAACCGAGGATATTGAAATCGATCCAAATGGCGAAGGCGTCGAAACCTATGGAAAAGCATATTCCGACAGGTTTGCGGTTAGTGATGCCAAGTGGCTTAAGAATAAAAAGAGCCTTGAGATGCTGATTTGGAAATCGGCAATATTAGCTCAGATTAAAGCCAAACTAAATGCTATCGATTATTTTAAATCCAGTGCCATAGATTTAAATAAAATCGTTTCTGAAGAAGAAAAGGCCATGGTAGCCGAAAGGGCCCGCGAATTGTCCAAAGATTTAATTGATCTGGCTCTGGCTGAATTACAGAATAAAAACACCGAAGCAATAAACGCCCGAAAGGAATCGCGTAAGAAGACTGAGGATTACTTAGATCGTTTCTGCGTCACTGATAAAGAGGCAATAGAAAAGGGTGGATTGACTAAAACGGAGGTTAAAGGATTATTCAAGGGAGGTGATGAATAATGGCGGACGAAATGAAACGCGATCACCAAGAAAAACCGGCACGCAAAGAAAAAGTCCAATTGTCACCTGAACAACTATCAAAGGCAGATGATACATTAAAAACTCATATTCAATCGGATGCCGGTAGAAATATAAAAGGTGTTCTAAACGCAATAAAAGAAGAACGAAGGGAAAATCTGTCGATTGAAGAGAAGCTTAACCTGGCTCAAGTATTAAAATTGGTTGCCGACTCGCTTGATCCTGAGAAGTCGTCCAATGTGGAATGGTCGCAGCTTGAATTAAGAGAGGAAAGGCTTCAAAAATCTCTTAATAACGGTATAGGCCAGATGCTTAAGCGATTAAGGCCAATGGAACAAGCCCTTAATCAGTTGATGTTATGGAAGGAAAACTCGTTGTATGCCGGCGACAAACCGATGCCGAAGAAAAAGGCTACTGTTCTTTTTACTCCGGGAAACTTGTCGAATCCGACACTCAGGAAAATTGTTAATTTGGAATTAGCCCAAACCAACCAGAAAATCGGACGAGGCAAATATCGGTCGTTTTTATTTCTTCCGGTCGAACATTTGGAGGATCCGGCTGATTTCGTCAACTACCTTCGAATTGCCCAAAAGCACTATATTCATATCCTAAGCAATTTACATGTTGACGATACCTTGGATTCCAAATACAAGCTTTTCGGGAAATGGAAATATCCGATTAATTCGATTAATGACACGGAATCCCAGGAAATATTATCTAATGCATCATTCATAGCCAATCATCTGAAGGTTAGGGAAAACTACAGTGAATATCATGAATCTGTTCCGTTATCGGTAGGACTGGAATACGCAATGGCTGCCCAAATGACCAGATATTATGATCGTGCCAAACCCGGGAACTGGTATGTGCCCGTTGTCCATCCGAATATTCTTGGAAATAAATTAAAAACCGTCAACGTAATTGAAACTGTTGATAATTTAGACGAATGTAATGAAAATCAGATTAATTTCGCATATACTACCGACAAAGCGGAAGAAGCGGATCTGGCCGGTGTCCGAATAAAGGGAGCGACTACTATTTTTCCTAAAAATGCGGTAAATATAAAAGACGCCGGGACACATGCGGTACCATTAATCGATTCACAGGCCAGGTATACGAAAAACAGAATATATTTCTATCTCGTGACCGAATGCTATCGCGAGGAAAGCGGACAAATTACCAAACAGGAAATGCGGCAAAAGATTCAGAATTATCTCAATGAGATGCAATCGAAAAAACAAATCGAAGGAGGATCGGTTGTAGCCTGTGAAAAGGACGATTTGGGGAACTTTTCGATCAAAGTCGGTATAACCTGGAATGCGGCGGCAAAAGATTTCGAGATCGATTTTAATCAAGCTGCGGAAGAAGGGGAAAAATAAAATCACATTTTTATGTTTCGACGTTTATTTGAAAATCAATTCTACGGAAGAAGGAGGATAATATGTTTATGTTATTGACAATCGGCAATGCCAAGGATTCACATGAATATGTGGTCAAGTCTTTATCGTTTTCATTGAATAGCCGTGGTGAATACGAAAAGTTCGACGATTGTGACCCTGGCGAAATATCCATGAGTATAGCAATGGAACCGACCGAAGAAAACAATAAACCGGGGAAATTACTTTTTAGCTTTGCATCCGACCAATCTAACAAATCGGTTAAGGAACTCAGCGGCAAAATACAGATATTTGCGAAAAGAGGGCAAGGCAGAAAAGGGGCCGGAAAACCCTATCACATAATCGACTTTAATCATGCCTGGATATCGGGTCTTTCGACCGGTTTTGGTGAGGGCGAAAAGAGTTTTAATATTCACTTAAATATCCTTGCCGGTGAAGTATCTATCGCGGGCGAGAAATTTAAGGACGATGATCGTTTTGAATATGTAGATAAAAACGCTCAAAAAGGTTGATCGATTTATAAGATTTGGAATATTTAAAGTAATATAAAACAAAAAACATCGATAAACCGGCCATAATAATTATCATATCGATAATTGGCGGTTAATTATTTGTCGGGCAGGAGAAAAGTCTATTATTAAGTTAAAAAATAATCCGAGTTTTCTTGAACGATTTACTCTGTCCGGATTCGAATTGAATCAGGCCTTGGGATATATAGGCTGTTTGAAGGTTTATTTATCTCCCAAGCCAGATAATAAAACGAGTGAATTTTCTTATGCTTTACAGGCCCAGGAATATCTTAATGAAGAAGTTATTTGCGAATACGGAGATTGGCAGTTCGAGGGAAATGTTGGAAGTACTTCGTATAATTCTGCTAATGACACGGTTTCATTGACAATTTACGACCAGCTGTCGCAGCTGGCCAAGCCGATTCGATCACAATTATTTACATCAAAAACATTCGCCGATATTGTCGGTGAACTGGTTGTCGATCAGGACCTTAGATTTCTGGGTGAATGCCGGGATATAAATATTAAACTGGCCATTCAATATCAGGAATCAGATTTAGAGTTTATCAGACGTCTCTGTTCGCAAATTGGTGCGCAAATCTGGTGTGCCGGCGGTAAAATATTTTTGGGTTCGTCAATTACCACCGAACCAAAAGATCTTATTATGAGAAGGCATATATCAGAAATCGAAATCAGTACGAATTTGGGTTCTGAAGAAGTACGTATTCATACTATTCCCTATAATGAGGGCCAGGAAGGTCCCATACAAAAGATATTAAATAATCAAGAGTGTGGGCCTATTCAGGAGAAACTGATTAACATTCGTAAGGAATCACAAGTAACTCCGAATTATCATATTCTGGTTGAGGATAATGAATTTAATGAGTCTGGAATCTTCGGGCACAAAAGATTAAAACAAAATGCCGAAAACCGTATTTTGATATCTGGGATTATTTCAGAACCTATTTTTATTGGGACGAAGATAAAATTGAAGGAAGATATTGAAAACTCAGAATTCGGTAATGGTCCGGAAATGGTGGTTGTAAGCAAACTCGGCACCGAATGGCGTTTGGGTGAAGGCGATCCGGTATTCCATTTTGAGGCGATTTCCGAGGATGGATTAATTGCGGATTATATGCAGAATAAATACGATTATAAAGTTTCTACGGCACTGGTTGAAAAAACCAATGATAATTTGAATCGAGTATGTATAAGATTTCCCTGGGATGAACGCTCCGATATTTCACCATGGCTGAGGATGGCCAGCAGCTCCTGGGGAAAGACAAACTATCAGTATTTGCCGCCGCGTATAGGTGATACCGTTTTGGTAATGTGGGGAGGCGAAAATATGGAACCGGTTGTACTTGGCAGTATTACCGGCGGAGACTATGTTGACGAAACGGATAAAGATATAGTCTTTTCTCTCGGCGATGGCCGGCAAGTTGTTTTCAGTAAGGATAGTATCATACTTGAGAATAAGGAAGGCAAAAGCCGGCTTGAAATATTACCCGACGATATTAAGATTAATGCCGATAGTGTCGTGATAAAGGCATCGCGTATGGATATAAAGTAATATTGGTATTCACGAATGAAAAACGGTGAAGAAAATATTTCATTAGATATATTAAATGAAGCTATTACAAAATTAATAAATAGTAATAACGCTGACGACTTCATAAAAGATTCATTGGGTGATTATATTCCCGGATGTGCAGCTTTACCTTCAGGAGCCATAATCTCCGTTCCCGGTCCTCGCAAACTGATAGAAAAAGGGGAGTTGTATCCGGGTCAGCTTTTGGCATTCGATTGTTATAGAGATAATTCTTCCAAGAGAGAAAAAGGGACTTTTTTTACACCGCTGTATATACAGCCTTTTCCGCAATTTTATATCGTCGAAAAAAAAGTCGTTTCCAAAACCGAAACGACAATTGAATTTGAGAGCGGAAATGACTGGGAGGATGCCGAATTATGGTTTTCCGTATTGCCCTGGATAACCAACGATATTTACAAATACGGGCTTGTCGATAATATCAATTCAATAGCGAATAATTTTAAGACATTGGCGACGTTCCTGAAATTCGATTTGATTTCCGGGAATAATAGAATAAGGCTTCAACCTATTTTAAATATGGACAATGAAGTTCCTTATACAGTCTCCGACAATATGATTTTTCCGCTAAATTATGTAAGATCGATTCTTGCACCTTTTATTTTTAGGCTAAAAATAAAATCCAAATTTAAATTACCCCGAAACGATTCAATCAGTCTTTCGGGTAAACGGTTTTTAATAAAAGTTAGTGTCGACAGGAAGCTACTCGATAATTTTTATAAGGTAATTGATATCAGTGATAATTCTATCCATGGAATTTCGGTTTTCGGCAATGTAATTCCCCTTATAAATCTTCAACTTGAGAATTGGGATCCGAAATATACATTTAAAGAATTTTCCGACAGGAGTGAATATACACCGGTGGGAATTGCCGGCGTCAGTCTATTTAAAAAGCATCTGCAGACAATGGATCAGGGAGCCTCGCTGGAGCCAATTGAAAGACACGATGTTGCTTTTTCAATTGTTTTGGAGGAGGATAGAGGTATAGGAATAAGATATGATATTCCATTTTCTGAGAAAAATAAGGGGAAACCGCTTCTGGGTGTTTGGATGACACTCGGTGATAGTATTAACGGATTGAAACTGGAATATACACATCCTCCAAACGTACATCCGCCTTACTTTACTTCGAATGTTTTTTTGCGGTCGAAAACCGTATTAACCTGTATCGCCGGACGGAGTTTCAATATTGATAATAATATTAAATCGAGCGAGTATTTCCTAATGCGGTTTGCTGCACCGCCTCAATCGCTTATAAATAAAGACACTTTGGTAAATAAAATACGATCGATGATGATTCTACTGGGATACGAACGTATAATTGTGAATAATCCAATTAACGAATATCGGATATTAAAGGGCAAAAGGAAAAAGGTGGTGGTCGTTCCGATAAACGATCTTGGTTCATATAATATCTCTTCAAACACGTTAAGTGCTATTGAAGAATCCATCAATAATTATTTACCCGTAGGCGTTGATTTGGTTTTGGAGTTATATCGTGACTAATAATATTTCTGCATCTTCAATAAATCTCCCAATAATTCCTCGGGGCAGCTATATCAATAATTTCATTCAATCAGGTTATTTGGATTTTATCAATAATCCAGGTTCTGACATTGATGCCGACGATATCGATCTGATTATTAAATATTGTCTATTATACTATGCCAGATTAAATCGGAAAATGATATTTTCCGGATCGAATGATATTAATAATATTCGCAATATGATAAGAAAATTAATGAGTCATTTTATTATAACCTTCAATATTCTGTATGATAAAGAAGTTTTTAAATCTGATAATATTGACGTCGCTTTGTTTTTTGGTTATCTGCAGAAGCCTGACAAAGTAAATCCAATAATGGATTTAAATAATAACGAATCTGCCATTATTGGGGAAAATTCGATTTTGGGCAGCCTGCCGTATTATGATTATCCGGAGATTATAGTCCATATAATCCTGCGATATTCCGATTTCGAATTTATTATGAGGAATAAATGGCTTCTGTATTTTTCCCTGGTGGCGATAGATTATGTATTTCCGATTTATTTGGATTATACTGTTGACTTTAAAATAAATAAAAACGACTGCCATTTTATAATACCTGGCATTGATAATGGCTCAATTGAAGAATTAATCCTGGGTATTAATTCGAGATTATCTTTAACCGGGAATTTAAAATCAAATTAGGAATCGAAAATGGGTTATATATTGTTGGCATCAGGCAAAGCGGCGTGTGCGCACGGTGCACCGGGTAATCTTAGTAGTCTTGGGGGAACACCTACCAGGAAAGTTTCATCTACAAACATCCTTACTGAAGCTCACACAGGAGCTGTTTCTTTTTCGTGCCCCGCCAATTCACCGTGTACATCGATAACTGGATGGATCCCCAATCAGACGAGAATGAAAATTGATGGGAAATTAGTGTTAACAGATAGATCAATTCCGGTGACCAACAACGGCCCAGGACAAATTATCGAATCTGGACAAAAGAATATAATAGTAAAGTAATAAATTTACGGGGGTGAAATATGTCATACTGTAGAGATAGTTCGCCGAATTGTATTCCTGGTCTGGGTACCGAAAAGACCTTAATGCGTAAATATCCCAATAAGAGTGACTATTATATCTTCACGATTAAGGTCGACGCACTTGGTCTCGATTACCATTCGTTCGACGCTTATATGAAAAGCAGCGGTATCAAGTATTTTATGGGTAAATCAGGCGTAGGGCACACGTGGGTAAAGGTAACTCATTGGGAGAAGAATAAGAAACATCCAAGAACATTTGAGTTAAAAGACATCCGGGAAGGTGGCCATTCGGGGGAATGCACTAGGTATTGGGAAATTAAAAAATTTTGCCCGCACCCTGATCTTAGAGTAAAATATTACCCACCTTTCCATTCTTTTAATTCTGGAGTTGTTTACTTGGCGCATGAAGTTGCTCAAGATCCTGTTTCTGCAAGAGTTCCCTCATTTATTGGCCGCGAATATAAGGACAATCCTGCAAAATGGTTGTGGTTTATTTATAGAGATGGCCATTGGGCGAAGAATTCGGGAGGACACGATAGAGTTACTCATGAGGCAAGTTGGTTAATAAATTGGGAGGAATACCAGAAAGTAACTCGTCATATTGACGATCTGAAATCCCACGAAGGAGCTGCATTAAGAAACTATGGTTTAATCGGTAATCAGTGCACGAAAACGGCTCAGATAATTGCTAAACAAGCCAATATAATGTTAAAAGATCAATTGATATCAGCCTATATTAATGTGCCAAGAAAGATAGACTCGAAAAGGATACTTAAAAAATTCGGAGCAGATCCAAGTAAACCGTTAATCCTTTGGCGGGACGCCCGCTGGAGTTACGTCGTGTTTGCGGCCCCTGAAAAAATGGGGAAAGCAATTATAAATTGGGCGGGAAACAGGCCCAAAGTTCATGCAAAGTTATATAATATATAACAACTCTTCGTTAGATCAATTACCACGGCAATTGCGCTAACAAAAAATTTATGTGAACCTGAAGAAGTTTTGCGATCACAAAACTCTTAAAAAACTTATCGGTGGTTAGCTGTTCAAATGAAACTATGGAAAAAATTTATAAACAGTAAACAATTAGCTTGGATAGAAACCGAAGGGAACAAACAACATTTTAACCGTGACGAAATCGTGACGTTTTATGTTGTAAGTTATTGATAATTATTTAAGGTTATAGCAGGCGAGGGTGGGTGTATAGTCCCTGTTTAATTGGTGTTAGCTATTTATTTCCAATGATTTAAATAGTACAAAATAAAATGGAGCCGAGGGGAGTCGAACCCCTGACCTCTTGACTGCCAGTCAAGCGTTCTCCCAACTGAACTACGGCCCCATTGATACAGGATTTTTAATATATTTTAATAGTGAGTTATGTCAAGTTATTTATTTCGTTTATTAATCTATGTTTCTTGTGTTTATTTGATTTTATCGGTTGCTTTCGCCAATTGAATTATTCGCCCCGCGATAGTATCTTTATAGTTAAGCGAATCGATGTCGATTAATTTTTCGGTCGCCTCTTTAATTCGATCGGCGGCATGGCCGATTAACTCAACTTTCTTTTTAACCTCCTCCGGCAACTTGTTGCTTTTACTAAGCAACATTTCAATATTGGCAGTGATGGTTAAAAGCGGATTATTAATCTCATGGCATAGAGTAGCGGCCGTTTCGGTAACCAGGCGGAGATTATGACTTTCGATCGGAATCGATTCGGGCCATTTTCGCGAAAGAGTGACGCGATTCCCGGCGGAAAATTCAATAGCTGTTGGTTTTTCCGAAGAATCCTCATGCAATTGACCAATGATTATCGGTATGTTTTTTTGTCCGGCCAGATATACTATTGGCTCCAAATCGGTAGAGGAAAGCGGACTGTCGGAATCGATTAATATTTGAGCGCAAATACTATCTGTTATTATATCGCGAAGGCGATGCGGGTCCGAGATCAGCTTCAATTTATCTGTGGGCCGGTTGTCCGGAAGATACTCCGGTTTGATTGAATCAATCGATTTGTTGGAGAAAATCAGTATTACGTTCGAATAATCCATGATATTGCCGATACCGAACCGGTTTATATTTTTTTTATATCAGTTATAACAAACGAATACAGGGCATTTCCGAGAAATCCCGAAAGATTATTAATATCTATATCGATTTGATTAATGTCGCCGGTATGCAGAAAGCGGAGGATCCCCCAGCACTTGCTGCAATTTATTAGCGGGAAACATGATTCTTTTAAATCAGGGATATCCATATTTAATGTTTCCGCAGAATTGTCCGGTATAATATTCAGAAGCGGTTTTTGTATTGTCACGACTTCCAGATGGTAGGGGGCTGACGTATATAGTTCCGGTTCAAGGTTGGTGTCATCGGTCTGAGTTACCTCGGCAATCAGGTCAAGCATCTTGTCACCGGCATAATAAACTGCCGCCTGAATAATTCTATCCGATTTCAGAAAGACATGAAGAAGTTCTTCCCAGTCGATATTGCCTTTTAAAGCAGCGAGATAATTATAAATCTGCGCAGATATTTGCTCTGATTTATCCGGTTCGGTGTACACCGGGATTCTATTATTATAAGGATTAATTATCAGTTGATAATTGGCCGGATTACCGCCAATGAAGTTAAGTGAGATAATCGAAGTATAGCTATTATAATTGTTCTGCGCATCTTTAAAGGATAATTCGGTCGTTTCATAAAACGACTCATAGCGATTACGGCGGTTTATTACCTGCGTGATAGCTTCGTAGGATTCTTTATCGAGAAATTCGGAGATATCGCGTCCGAATAAAACCTCGCCGGGTAGCCCGAGAAGTTGTTCGGTTCGACTGTCAACATTAACTATCCGACCGGCCAAATCGATTTTTAGAACGGCGCATCGCTGGAAAGTCTTTTCGTTTGTCCGATCGTTTACAAGCGTATTCATGGGGAACTGTTTTTGAAAACCTTTATTTTCTGCGTCGTTCTTTCGGTTTCAACCAGTATTAAATATACTCCGGCGGCCGTAGTCCGGCTGCTGTTATTAATACCTTGCCACACAACCGTTCCCGCCTCCTCATTATAAGAATCGGAAAAATCGTCCCAAACTTTCTCCCCATTGACCGAATAAATTGAAATATTTTTCAATCGGCCCGCCTCGGTGCCGAGAAATATTGTCACCGAGTCGGAAAATGGATTTGGTCCGGCTATGATATCGGGATTAGCGAAGACGGTAAATGACATGGTTGCCGATGCCGCCATCAAACCGGAATTGGCAGTAAACCGGATTTCGCGTGTTCCGAGGTCTTCATATCGAGCCTTGTATTTGAGATTAACGATTCCATTAATCGAATCGGGAGTGAACTCAAGACTGTCGGGAAGGTTGAAGGCGGTAAACGAGACAAAACCGGTATCCTGACCGGAAACGGAGACGGTTAAATTCAATGAGTCGCCAATGGCAAGACGGATAGGAGATATCAGATCGAATTCAAACAAGCCGGCGGCTCTAAAAGTGTTAAAAATACCATAGCCAAAATCATTATCGGGATTATTGTAGCGATCAGCCGAACTAATCATCGCCTCGTATAAATCTTCGGGTGACCAATCGGGATGAATTTGTAAAAGCAGGGCGGCGGCTCCGGCGGAAAGGGGACAGGCAAATGAAGTCCCGCTGGAGAAGGAATATCCGGTGGGGGGATAGGCGCTATAAACACCAACTCCCATAGCCACGATATCCGGTTTTATGCGACCATCGAAAGAGGGGCCGGGTGACGAAAACGAAGCCAAAGCGCCTGCACCGGTAACCGCTCCGACCGCCATCACAAGATTGCCGTCGGCCGGAGGGGTGATATGATTGAAATAATATTGAGGATCCCCGCGTTCATTGCCGGCCGAGTTAAAAACAGCGATACCGCGTGACGCGGCAATGTCGGCGGCGATTGTTATGACAGCGGTGTTGCCGTCGAGATCGGAAAAATCATACCATTCGAAATACCCGACCGATGATGATATTATATCGGCACCCATAATATCGGCCCACTCGGCGGCGGCTACCCAGTTGTCTTCTTCGGTTTCATTTTCATAACTTTGAACTTCGGTAGAAGCGACCATAAAATCGGCTTCATAAGCTGAACCGACTAAGATGCTGTCGGCTCGTCCGCCGATGACTGAAAGAGTGGCGGTTCCGTGACCTTCATAAATGAGTGTGTCATCGATAAAAGCCGAATCAGCAATAATATTTATACTGTCAAAAACAGGATGATCAAGATCGAATCCGGTATCGAATAAGGCGATTAAAATTGTTTCACCAGTATAACCGAGATAGTGCATCAACGGTACATTAATTAAATCGAGTTGATCGTAAGATTCACCGTACCAGTTAACCGGCAGGTCAAGACTCGGTTTTGGATTTATAGACGGGGTGTCGTCTTTCACGTCAGGAGCGGGACTTCGTTTGGCTTTGAGAACCGGCTTGATTTCAGCGACAAATTGCATGTCCTGAATTAGCTTTATTGATTCGTAGTTGGTATATACGGAGACAGCGTTTAACCATCGCGACTGGCGTATTATTTCCAAATCTATCGATTCCAATGCCTGTATATAGTTTTGATAAACGGGCAAATCATAGAAGTCAAAAGTATCAATGCTTTTGGTGCGGTTTACCCGGCGATTGATTGAACGATCAGAAAAAATATTCTCTATCTGCCTCAGCGTTGTTTTGAGTGAGTTATTGTCGGTGATACCCTTGTCGGTGAAATATATCCAAATTTTTGTTTTTTCGCCAAAATCTGAAAGTCTTAGTTTTTCCTCGAACTGCGGGTTGATTTTGGGGGATTTTGGTTCGATTTTTAATGGGATATCCGATGCCTGCAACGCGTTGAACATTATTAATGATAACAACAGAATCAATAATTTTTTCATCTTAAATCCTTTTAATGTACATTTCCAAGAAAATCACGTGTTCTTTTTTGTTTAGGATTATCGAGAATTTGCGATGGGGGACCTTCCTCGACAATTTTTCCATTTTCCATAAATATTATACGATTGGCGACATCACGGGCAAAACTCATTTTGTGTGAAACTATAACCATAGTTTTACCTTCCGCCGCCAGATTTTTCATAACTTCTAAAACTTCGCCTATCATTTCCGGATCAAGCGCCGAGGTGACTTCATCGAATAACATCACCTGTGGATCTATCGCCAGCGCCCGGGCAATAGCGACCCTTTGTTTCTGACCGCCGGAAAGTTCGGCCGGATAAGAATCGACTTTGTCTATCAGACCGACCGATTCTAATAACCGACGACCTTTATCAGCCGCATCTTTAGTCGAACGTTTACGGACAACCTTTTGCGCCAGCATCACATTATCTAAGACGGTTAAATGGGGAAAAAGGTTGAATTGCTGAAAAACCATCCCGACTTCAAGTCGCAGATTATGAATATTTTTACGGTTTTTGTCCACAGCTATATTATCGATAATTATTTGCCCGGAGTCAAAATCTTCCAGCGCATTCAGACAACGTAATAATGTCGATTTGCCTGAACCCGACGGGCCGATGATAACCACCACCTCGCCTTTTTTTATCTCCAGCGAGACATTATCGACCGCCGCGATTTGACCAAACCGGCAGATTAGATTTTCCACACGAATAAACATTATTTCTGGCTTCCGAATCCTTTCACCGCATAAAACCGTTCGAGTTGTTTGACAATTTTGCTGAGCGTGATAGTCATTATAAGGTATATCAAACCGACCATCAGCCAGGTCTGGAAATCGACAAAATACTGCGAATAATATTCACGCCCGGCGCGAGTCAGTTCGCGCATGCCGATTATAGATACCAGCGAGGAATCTTTCAGCGAGGCGATAAACTGGTTGGCGACCGGCGGAATTACAATCCGCCATGATTGCGGGATAATGACATATCGCAATGTCTGAAAGCGGGTCATGCCGAGCGAAAGCGCTGCCTCATGCTGGCCCTGGGCTATGGCATTGATCCCGGAGCGGAATATTTCGGCAAGATAGGCGGAATAACAAATTCCGACCGCCAGCACACCGGCGGTGAAACGATCCAGATTTAATAAGCTACCAAGACCAAAATAAATAAAGAATATCTGCACCAGAAGAGGCACCCCGCGGATGACATCAATATAAATTACGGCCAGTTTGGCGACGAATTTTATTCGTGAGATGCGCAGGACGCCAACAATCATCCCCAGAATCAGCGCTAAAGCGAAAGAGGTAATGGTTATTAAAACAGTCCAGGGTAATGCCGGGAGGAGATATTTGAAAATATCCCAGTAAAGAACGATTTGTTTCGCCACCCAATCGAGCAAATTCCCGCCTCCGGTAAAGAAGTTAAAACTAAGGTGCGGCCGTATCAGCGTCAAGATTTAAATGAAAATGGCGAAATCGTTAAAAATCGTTGATATTTACCGAATTAAAAGTAGATAAAACCGGATAAAAATTACTTGACAGGTTTTTTTTATTGGCTATATTCTATGGCTTTGTATGATAAAATTGAACCGGTAAAGCCGGGGGAAAGATGAAAACTTATATACCGAAGATAGCAGACGTTAATAATAATCGGAAGTGGTATCTGATTGATTTAAAGGATGTCACGCTGGGACGAGCGGCTATTAAAGTAGCCGATATCCTGCGCGGTAAAAACAAACCGATATTCACGCCGCACATGGATACGGGCGATTTTGTTGTCGCGGTTAATGCTTCGCAAATGAAAATAACCGGCGCCAAACCGCAGCAAAAGAAATATTACCGCTATACCGGGTATCCGGGCGGATTGAGAACGGTGACGCTTGAGAAGATGATGTTGAACGATCCTTCGCGGGTTTTTATGTCAGCCGTCAAGGGGATGCTTCCCAAGAATCGTCTGGGACGCAAAATGATTAAGAAGCTGCATGTATATTCCGATAAGAAACATCCTCATCAGGCTCAGCAGCCGGAAAATTTGAAACTATTTGAATCTTAATAGAGAAAGTAGATGACGGATACTTTATTTTCTGCAACCGGAAGAAGAAAAGAAGCTGTTGCGCGGATTTCACTGAAAGTCGGCGGCGGCATTTTTCAGATTAACGGGAAGTCGTTGATAGAATATTTGAAGCGCGGGGTTCTGGTTGATATCGTTAACGAGCCCATGAAAGAAACCGATACGCTCGGCAAACTGGATATCAATTGCAGTGTTCGGGGTGGTGGTCTTTCGGGACAGGCGGGAGCAATTCGTCTGGCGATTTCACGTGCTATTTCACTGCTCGATACCGACTTGAGACCTCAATTGAGGAAAAAAGGTTATCTCACCCGCGATCCTCGCGAGGTAGAGCGGAAAAAGTACGGACAGCCAAAAGCCCGCAAACGCTTCCAGTATTCGAAACGTTAAATATGTAATCCCGCTTCGGCGGGAAATAAGCACATCTTGTTGAAGATCCGGGGGTCCGATTCCGGCCCGGATCATTGCACAGGGTGGAAGTAAAACTAAACTGAAAGGTTCACTCATGGCCCAACCACAAATTAAAAATTTGCTTGAAGCCGGGGTTCATTTCGGACATCAGACCCGACGTTGGAATCCCAAAATGAAGCCGTTTATTTTTACCGAGCGGAACGGTATTTATATTATTGATTTAAATAAAACGCTCGAAGCGATAAACAAGGCCTGCCAGAAAGTGCGCGAGGTTGTTTCCCGCGGGCAGTCGGTTTTGTTTGTAGGCACCAAAAAACAGGCTAAAGATGTTATCAAAAACGAGGCTGTTCGCTGTGACCAGTATTATGTGACTGAACGTTGGCTGGGCGGTATGCTAACCAATTTTTCCACGATTAAGGCTTCGATTAAAAAATTAAAAGATATGGAGCGGATGAAAGAAGAAGGTGAACTTGAGAAATTCACCAAAAAAGAACGCTCCGGATTCGATCGCAAAATGGAAAAACTGGACAAAGTTCTGGGCGGAATTAAAGATATGAACTATCTGCCCGGGCTGGTTTTTGTAGTCGATACCAAAAAAGAAAAAATCGCTGTTCTGGAAGCGGCCAAACTGGGTATTCCGATTATCGGGATTATCGATACCAATGCTGATCCGGATCCGATAGATTTTCCGATTGCGGCCAATGACGACGCTATCAAATCGATTAAGATAATTACACAGACGATAGTTGATTCGTTAATCGATACCAAACAATCGATTTCCGAATCTGAGATTATGGAAAAGGTCGAGGCCGGTGCCGCCGATCGTGTGACAACATATACTTCGCCTGATGACGATAAAAGTCAGCGTAAAGTACAGGAATAACAGGAAGGTACTATCATGGAAATAACAGCACAAATGGTAAAGGAACTTCGTGTTAAAACCGGCGCCGGTATGATGGATTGTAAAAAAGCACTGGCTGAAACCGATGGTGATTTCGAAAAAGCGGTAAATTACTTAAGAGAAAAAGGCATCGCCAAGGCGGCCAGCAAAACCGGTCGGACAACAAGCGAAGGAATTATTTATTCATATATTCATCCGGGTGACAAACTCGGTGTAATGGTTGAAATAAACTGTGAGACCGATTTCGTGGCGCGAACCGATGATTTTAGAAATTTCGCCAAAGATGTCGCCATGCAGATTGCCGCCTCGGCTCCGCTCGCGGTCAGCCGTGAAGAACTTGATAAAGACGTTATCGAAAACGAAAGACATATATATCGTCAACAGGCTCTCAATGACGGCAAACCGGAAAAAATAATCGACAAAATCGTTGATGGTAAAATAGAGAAATATTATTCCGAGGTCTGTCTTTTGGAGCAGCCGTTTGTCAAAGATAATGACAAGACAATCGAAGAGGTAATCAAGGAGACAATCGGGAAACTGGGCGAGAACATGAGTGTCAAACGGTTTGTCCGATTCCGTCTGGGTGAATAATTATGGATTCTGACCCGCCAACAGCTTATCGTCGGATATTATTGAAGCTTTCCGGAGAAGCGCTCGCCGGGTCGAATGGATATGGGATTGATCCCGAAGCAATAACCTCAATCTGTCTTCAGATAAAAGAAATCAGTGAACTGGGTGTCGAAATCGCCCTGGTTCTTGGGGGAGGGAACATCTTTCGCGGTTTCGCCGCTTCCCGGAGCGGTATGAATCGGACCGATGCCGATTATATGGGAATGCTGGCAACGGTTATTAATGCGATGGCCATGAAAGACCGGCTGTTGAATATTGATTTGGATGTTCGGGTAATGTCGGCTGTCACGATTGATGCTTTCACCGAAAAATATGTCATCCGCAAAGCCAAACATCATCTCGATAAAAAACGCCTGGTAATTCTGGCCGGTGGAACCGGCAATCCGTTTTTCAGCACCGATACGGCAGCCGCATTAAGAGCTTCCGAGATTGGTGCCGATGTTTTATTAAAGGCGACCAAAGTAGATGGTGTTTATTCAAAAGATCCGATGGAAAACGACGATGCGAAGTTTTATTCTGAGTTGTCGTATATGGATGTGGTAAAGCAGGATTTGAAAGTGATGGATCTAACGTCGATAACAATGTGTAAAGAAAATAAAATACCGGTATTTGTTTTTAATATGAATGTAGCCGGTAATTTGAAAAAAGCGGTAATGGGAGAAAAGGTGGGAACGATTATCTCGTGACTTTCGGGTGATAAAGGAGTAATCACCGCCTAAAGGAGATATCCAATGACCAAACAAATAATTTCCGAAGCCGAAGAGAAGATGCGGAAGAGCCATCAGGCGGTGCAGAGAGAGTTTACCTCGCTCAGGACCGGCAAAGCGACGACGTCGCTTCTGGATAATGTTCGGGTTGATTATCACGGGACGATAATGCCTTTAAATCAACTGGCGTCGATTTCGGCTCCCGAGCCACGTCTGCTGATTGTCCAGGCATGGGATAAAAGCATTGTAGGTGAAATCGCGAAGGCGATCCAGAAGGCTGATCTCGGGTTAAATCCGTTGGTCGAAGGAAATATTATCCGTCTACCGATTCCGGCGCTGAGCGAAGAGCGGCGCAAAGAGATTGTCAAACATGCCAAGAAAGTATCGGAAGATGGGAAAGTGGCGGTAAGGAATATCCGTCGCGAGGCCAATGATGCTTTAAAAAAGGCGACCAAGGATAAGGAAATTTCGGAAGACGAGCAGGAAAAGGCTTTGGCCGTGATTCAGGAATTGACCGACAAATATGCCGAAAAGATTGATGACCTGATGATAGAAAAAGAATCGGATATTATGGAAATATAGTTAGGTCGATAAAAGGAAAGAATTCTGGCGGCGGGTATTTACCCGCCGTTTTTTTGTGCCGAAATAGGCAGGTATTTTTCAATTTAGATTGACTTCTGAATGGGGGGTAAAAAAATATAAAAATCATATATTTAATGCGGCTTTTCATTTCCAAAACAATTGACATTTAAAATATTATAAATATATTATCTGTCTTGATTTTAAGTGTGCTGTGAATTATTTCACAAGGTGGTGTGAAAATTGAAAACAAAATGTGTTGAATCCTAAAAACTTAGGAGTTTATCATGGCCGGTGTGATAGAGTATAAAAATTTTATAAACGGTGAATGGGTTAAATCCCGTACCGGAGAAAAATTCGAAAACCGTAATCCTGCTAATACGGACGAGGTTATCGGTATATTCCAGAAATCTTCCGAGGAAGATGTCAATGATGCCATTGCGGCCGCGAAGGAGGCGTTTAAGAAATGGCGCCTGGTTCCGGCTCCAAAAAGAGCGGAAATCGTCTATAATATTACCAATCGCCTGGTGAAGGAAAAAGAACGTTGCTCGCAGGAGATGACGCGCGAGATGGGTAAGGTGATAAAAGAGACGCGCGGTGATGTCCAGGAAGCGATTGATATGGGTTATTACATGGCCGGTGAAGGGCGGCGTCAATTTGGAGTAACGACTCCATCCGAGATGTACAACAAGTTCCAGATGTGTGTCCGCCAGCCGAAAGGTGTCGCCGGTATGATTACCCCGTGGAACTTCCCGATGGCGATTCCGTCATGGAAGATGATGCCGGCGCTGATTTGCGGTAATACGGTTGTGATTAAACCGGCGACCGATACCCCGCTGTCGGTTTACAACTATGTTAAGATTATGGAAGAGGAAGGTCTTCCCAAGGGTGTAGTGAATATGGTAACCGGTTCCGGACGGAATGTAGGAACGCCGTTGATGACACACAAGGATATTGCCGTAATCAGTTTCACCGGTTCGACCGAGGTCGGCCGCAAGGTTTCCGAAGCATGCGCCTCTGATTTCAGAGGTTGTCATCTGGAAATGGGCGGCAAGAACTGTATTTTGATTATGGATGACGCCAAGATCGATCTGGCGGTGGAAGGTGCCCTGTGGGGTGCTTTTGGTACGACCGGTCAGCGTTGTACCGCCTCATCGCGGCTGATAGTGCACAAGGATGTAATCAAGAAATTCACCCGTAACCTGGTGGAAAGAGCCGAGGCGTTGAAAGTCGGTAACGGACTCGATGAGTCGGTCGATATGGGGCCGGCGGTTAATGAAGACCAGATGAACACCGTCCTGAATTATATGGAAATCGCCAAGAAAGAAGGCTGTCGTCTTCTTTGCGGCGGCGGTCGTCTGACCGGCGGTGAGTACGATAAAGGTTTCTTCACCATGCCGACCATTTACAGCGAAGTAGAATCTGATGCAACTATATTCCAGGAAGAGATTTTCGGTTCGGTGACATCAATAACCGAATGCGGCTCGCTGGATGAAGGAATCGAACTGTGCAATAACACCGCTTATGGTTTGTCAAGTTCGATTTATACTCAGGATGTTAACAAAGCCTTTACGGCGATGCGCGATATTTACACCGGAATCTTTTATGTTAACGCACCGACAATCGGGGCCGAAGTGCACCTTCCGTTTGGTGGTGTTAAGGATACCGGCAACGGGCATCGTGAAGCCGGAGTTGCCGGAATCGATGTGTTCTCGGAATGGAAATCGATTTATGTCGATTATTCCGGTACGATTCAACGTGCGCAGATAGATGAAGTTAAAGTAGATAAATAAGAAGTGCATGGGATAATCTAAAGATTATTCGACTGCACTTGTTTTAGAAAAAGGAGAGGAAAAGATGGCAAAACGGAAAGTTATTATAATGGGGGCGGCCGGACGCGACTTCCATAATTTTAATGTTCTGTACCGAAAAGATAAAAGTGTTGAGGTGGTAGCATTTACCGCCACCCAGATTCCCGACATCGAGGGACGGAAATATCCCAAGAGCTTGGCCGGACCGAATTATCCCAAGGGGATTCCTATTCGACCGGAAGAGGAACTGCTTGAGTTGATAGAGAAGCATAATGTCGATGAAGTAATTTTTTCCTACTCCGACGTTCCCTATGATTATGTGATGGAAAAGGCGGCTTTTGTAATGTCGGCCGGAGCTCGGTTTTCGATGGAAGGTGCGATCCCGACCATGATAAAATCGAAGAAGCCGGTTATCTCCGTCTGCGCCATTCGAACCGGATGCGGCAAATCACAGACGACGCGTCGAGTGGCGGAAATCCTGTTGGGGATGGGTAAAAAGGTTGTTGCTATCAGGCACCCGATGCCTTATGGCAGTCTGGCCAAGCAGGCGTGCCAGCGTTTTGCAACGCTCGATGATCTGGTCAAGCACAAATGTACTATCGAAGAGATGGAAGAATACGAACCGCATATCAACCGCGGTGTCATTGTTTATGCCGGTGTTGATTACGGTATGATTTTGAAAGAAGCCGAGAAGGAAGCGGATGTGATTTTGTGGGACGGTGGCAACAATGATATGTCGTTCTATTTGCCCGACCTGCTTATTACCGTCGCCGATCCGCATCGTGCCGGACACGAACTGAGCTATTATCCGGGACAGATCAACTTTATGATGGCCGATGTTATCGTTGTGAATAAGCTTGATACGGCTCCGCCGGAAGGAGTCGAGGAACTTCGCCAAAACATTCTCGATTATAACCCGGATGCGATCGTGGTTGATGCCGCCTCGCCGATCGGTGTTGAGGATCCTTCATTGATTCGCGGCAAACGGGTGCTGGTTGTCGAGGATGGCCCGACTACTACACATGGTGAGATGAAATACGGGGCCGGTATTATGGCGGCTTCGAAATACGGCGCGGCCGAAGCAGTTGACCCGCGTCCGTACACAGTCGGAACAATTACCGAAACGTTCGAAAAATATCCGGAGATTGGTCCGCTTCTGCCGGCTATGGGTTATTCGGGTCAGCAGATAGCCGATCTGGCCGAGACAATCGAGAATACCGAATGTGAGTCGGTTGTTATCGCGACGCCGATTAATTTGCGACGGATTATCGATATCGACAAACCGTCGGTTAGGGTTTATTACGACCTGCAGGAAATCGGTCGCCCGGATTTGAAAGATGTAATCGAAGTTTTCATGAAGGCGACTGAAAAAAGTAAGAGTAAAGGAAAAGGCAAGAAGTAACAGATGTCTGCCTCCGGCGGAAAAACGGCGGTTATTGCGCTGGGTGGTAATGCCATCACCCAGCCCAATATTGAGGATACAATCGCCAATCAATTTGCCAATACACGCCGTTCACTCGACGGTGTAATGGACCTTATAAAAGCAGACTATAAACTTGTCATATCGCACGGCAATGGCCCTCAAGTTGGTAACGCCATCTTAAGAGTCGAGTTGACGCGTGGCAAAGCACCGATTCTTCCGCTTGGTATTTGTGTCGCGGATACCGAAGGCGGTATGGGTTACATGATAGAACAGTCGCTTCAAAATCGGCTGAAACAAGAGGGGATAGACCGACCGGTAGTGACGATTATCACGCAGGTGCTGGTTGATCATAATGACCCGCAGATAGCCAACCCGACGAAATATGTCGGGCAGTTTTATTCCGAAGAGGAAGCCAAAAGATTCGCGGCCGAAACCGGTTGGATTGTTAAGAAAGATGCCAACCGCGGATGGCGACGGGTAGTACCTTCACCTCAGCCGCTGGCGGTTGTTGAGGCGGAGACAATCAAAACTCTGGTTGAAAAGGGAACGATTGTGATTGCGGCCGGAGGCGGGGGAATACCGGTTTATATTGATGGGAATGGCAATCTCGAAGGGATTGATGCTGTTATCGACAAAGATCTGGCCTCGGCTGTCCTGGGTAAGCAAATCGGCGCGGAAATTCTGATGATATTTACTTCAGTTAATAAGGTGGCATTGAATTTCGGTGCGGATAATGAGAAATGGTTGGATAAAATAACGGTTTCGGAGGCAAAATCATATTTGGCGGAGGGGCATTTCCCGCCCGGTTCGATGGGACCCAAAATAGGTGCCGCTATCCAGTTTATTGAAAATGGCGGCAGGCAGGTGATTATTACATCGCTGGAGAATGCCGGGCGCGCCTTGGACGGTGCGGCCGGAACGAGGATTGTGCCCGATTAATTATGTGCAGAATATCAGATGAGGTGGTGGCGGCAATAATGGATGTGGGACATATATACGAGGTAGGAGGTGCGGTTCGGGATCGTATGTTAAAAGACGATACGCCCGTTAAGGATCGGGACTATCTTGTGTGCGGCGTGCCCTATGATAAACTTTCGCGCATTCTGCGCAAATTCGGCGAAGTCGATCTGGTCGGGCGTTCTTTCGGTGTGATTAAGTTTACTCAATTTAAAAATAAACAAAGATATACTTTTGATGTTGCCTTACCGCGTCGGGAATATTCGACCGGCGTCGGTCATAAAGATTTTGCGGTTGATTTTGATCCCTACCTGAATGTCGAGGATGACCTGCACCGTCGCGATTTTACCATTAATGCGATGGCGGTTAGACTCGATACCAATGAGCTGGTCGATCCGCTTGATGGTCAGGTTGATTTGAAAAACAGGCTGATTCGTATGGTGTCACCGAATTCATTTCCGGAAGACCCATTGCGGATGTTACGCGCGGTACAATTCGCGGCTCGGTTTAATTTTAATATTGAAACAAAAACGGCGGAAGCAATAAAGAAACATGCCGAACTGATTACGACTGTTTCGCCGGAACGAATCATGGAAGAGATGAATAAGCTGATGCTTCTCGCCGAGAAACCGTCAATTGGTTTTCGACTGATGCTAAAGCTGGGACTGTTGGAACATATCCTACCGGAAGCGATGGAGATGGTTGATGTCGATCAGCCGGGCGGTTACCATAAGTACAATGTTTTCGAACATACGATGCATACGATTGATGCCTCTCCCAAAGTATTGCAGGTCAGGCTGGCAGCGTTATTTCATGATATGGCGAAACCTCAGACAAAAAGAGTAATGGGGGAGAAGGCAACATTTTATAATCATGAAAAAATCAGCGGTGGTATCGCCGCCGATGTGTTAAGGCGGTTTCGATTTTCCCGTGAGATGATAAGCCAGGTGAGAACGCTGGTGGAACGGCATATGTTCACGACGGAAGTAACCGATAAGGGAATGCGTCGTTTGATAAAAAGAGTCGGTATTGATTTGATTTTTGATCTTCTTGATTTGAGGCGGGCTGATGTTGAAGCACAGGGGATGGGTGGCAGTACCGATGACGTGGATGAATTCGAAAACGATATTCGTGAAGAACTTGATCGTCAGCCGCCGTTTAGTGTCACCGATCTGGACATAAACGGTAACGATATTATGGCGCTTTTTGAATTATCGCAATCGCCCATGATTGGAAAGGTGTTGGATTATTTGATGGAGAAGGTTCTGGATGAACCGGCTGATAATACGCGCGAAATATTAATCGAATATGCACGTAATTATATAACAAGCAACAAAGGTGGAAATTAAATAATGTTTCTTAAAGATAAACATCTGGAGACGGCTAAATGAAGATACATGAGTATCAGGCAAAAGATATTTTTGCCGGGGCCGGAATACCGGTACCTGAAGGAAAGGTCGCCACAACGACGGCCGAAGTGGTCGAAATCGCGGAAACATTCGGCAAACCTGTCATGGTTAAAGCGCAGGTACATGTCGGTGGCCGCGGCAAGGCCGGTGGTATTAAATACGCCGAGAATGTCGAGGCGGCTCGGGTTTGGTCCCAGAAAATCCTTGGTATGGATTTGAGGGGGCTGAAGGTCAATACGGTTTTGATTACCGAAGCGCTTGATATTCTAACCGAGGCGTATGTCGGTATCGTTATCGATCGCGCCTCGAAAGCGCCGGTGATTATGGTCTCCCCGGCGGGCGGCATCGATATCGAAGAAGTCGCCGCAAAAACGCCGGAGAAGATTTTTAAACTGGCGGTTGATCCGATTTACGGATTACGTTCTTACCAAGCGCGGGACCTGGCTTCCAAGCTGTATAAAGATATCAAGCTGGTTCGCCAGGCGGCCAATATCATCATGAAGCTGTACGATATCTACTGGAAAATCGATGCTTCACTGGTTGAGATTAATCCGTTGATTACGACTCCGGACGGTAAGGTTATCGCGCTTGATGCTAAAATTAATATTGATGATAACGGTCTCTTTCGTCAGAAAGATATCGAGGCGATGCGCGATATCGAATCGGAGGAACCTTCCGAGGTGGAAGCGCGCGAGGGCGATCTGTCGTTTGTCAAACTAAGCGGTAATATCGGGTGCTGTGTTAACGGTGCCGGACTGGCGATGGCGACGATGGATCTGGTTAAACATTATGGCGGCGATCCGGCCAATTTCCTTGACATCGGTGGATCATCCAATCCCCAGAAGGTTTTGACGGCAATGAGGATTATCTTGAGAGATCCTAATGTGCGCGCCATTCTTATTAATATTTTCGGCGGTATCACTCGATGTGATGATGTTGCCAATGGTATCATTCTGGCGACCGAAGAATTAAAACCGGAGATTCCGATTGTGGTCAGATTGACCGGAACCAATGAAGCCGAAGCGAAGAAAATCCTCAAATCAACCAACCTGGAATACGGCGATACGCTTGACGATGTGGTCAAAAAAGCGATCAAGCTGGCCGATCTTGAATATGCCGAAGCGGGGAGGAACTGATGAGTATCCTGATTAATAAAAAGACAAAACTGATAGTACAGGGAATTACCGGCCGCGACGGCTCGTTCCATGCCGAGCAGATGAAAAAATATGGCACCAATGTTGTCGGTGGTGTTACTCCCGGTAAAGGTGGTACGAAAGTCAAGGGTATCCCGGTTTTTAATACGGTAGCCGAAGCAGTCAAAAAAACCAAAGCGAATACATCGGTTATTTATGTCCCGCCGGCATTTGCCGTTGACGCGGTGTATGAAGCGGTTGATGCCGGTATTTCGCTGGTCGTATGTATCACCGAGGGTGTCCCGGCCAACGATATGCTGAAAGCATACGATTACGTGAAGGAGAAAGGTGCCCGAATGGTCGGACCGAACTGTCCCGGAATTATCTCGACCGATCAGTCAAAAGTCGGAATTATGCCGGGCAATATCGTTAAGAAAGGTCCGATTGGTGTCGTTTCACGTTCCGGAACGCTGACCTATGAAGCTATCTGGGCGCTGACCTGCGCCGGTATGGGACAGACAACCTGTATCGGTATCGGTGGTGATCAGATTATCGGAACAAACTTCATCGATACCCTCGAGATGTTCGAAGCCGACAGGGCGACCAAAGGTGTCGTTATGATTGGTGAAATCGGCGGTAATGATGAAGAAGAGGCGGCCAAGTTTATCAAGAAAAAGATGACCAAGCCGGTTGTTGGTTTTATTGCCGGTCGTATGGCTCCTCCCGGAAAACGGATGGGACATGCCGGTGCGATTATTTCCGGCGGTTCCGGTACGGCCGAAGATAAAATCGAGGCTCTCAACAAGGCCGGGATTCCAGTGGCGGCATCCCCAACCGAACTGCCGACTTTAATGAAAGAGAAATTCGATCAGATCAAAAAGGCAAAGGCTACGCCCAGGAAAAAAGTAGCTAAAAAGCCGGTGGCTCGCGGAAAGAAAAAAACGACCGCGAAGAAGGTTAAAAAGGCGGGTAAGAAGTAGAACTTATTTGAACTTTAATGGTATGTCTCCGAAAGGGATTGACAATGACTGATAAAGATCCGAAACCGGCGGTTTCGGAAAAACAGGAGGAAGAACCTAAGGCACAACCGGCGCAGAAAAAAACGACCGAGAAAAAGGAGAAATATGTCTATGACGGCAAAACTCCGCCTCTCAATATTTTTCTGCACTGGTGCAAAGCATGTAATATCTGCATTGCGTTTTGTCCGCAGAAGGTTCTGGAACCGGATCGTGACGGTAAACCGATTATCGCGCATCCGGAACAATGTACACAATGTGCAATATGCTGGCTTCACTGTCCGGACTTTGCCATAACCTCCAATTACAAGTGAAGGAGAGCAGGATGAAAAAGGGAAACAGTTCCAATGCCAGACTGCTGCAGGGTAATGAGGCGTGCGTGCATGGGGGGTTATATGCCGGAATCAGATTTTTTGCCGGCTACCCGATTACTCCTTCGACTGAAATCGCCGAAGGTATGTCGCGCGAGTTACCCAAAGTAGGCGGCAAATTTATTCAGATGGAAGACGAAATCGGATCCATCGCGGCTGTTATCGGTGCCTCCAACGCCGGTTTAAAAGCGATGACGGCCACATCCGGACCCGGCTATTCGCTAATGGTTGAGAATATCGGTTACGGTTACATGACCGAAACGCCCTGTGTGATTATTAATGTTCAGCGCGGTGGCCCCTCGACCGGTCTACCGACTAAAATCGGTCAGGCTGACACGATGCAAGCGCGCTGGGCGCCGCATGGTGATTATACCGCCATCACTCTGGCTCCCTCGACCGTTAAAGAATGTTTCGAGGAGACGGTTAGGGCTGCCAATCTGGCCGAGCGTTTTAGGACGCCGGTGACGGTTTTGAGCGATGAGGTCCTCGGGCATATGCGCGAGATGATGGTAGTGCCGAATGAAGGTGATCTTGATGTCATTAAACGCCACAAACCTGACGTACCGAGTGACTGGTATAAGCATTTCGAAATCACACCGTCTTTGGTCAGTTCTATGGCATCATTCGGAGATGGATATCGATATAATATCTCCGGCCTGACGCATGATGAAGAGGGCTTTCCGACCGCCAAGCCGGCCGAGATAAAAGCAAAACTCGACAAGCTTCGTCGGAAGATTGAACGTTTCGCTGACGAAATCCATAAATTGGAAACATATATGATGGACGATGCCCACATCGCGGTGTTTTCTTACGGAACGGTAGCGCGGTCAGCCCAGCAAGCGATTCAGATTGCACGTCAGAGTCGTATCCGGGTTGGCGGTATTCGTCCACTGACAATCTGGCCGTTCCCCGATGAAAAATTGAGGGAGATGTTGACCGGTGTCAGAAAAGTTATCGTTGCCGAGTTAAATATGGGGCAGTTGATTCAGGAAGTGAAGCGCGTTGCACCGCGACATACCGAAATATTCCCGCTCCAGCGATATGATGGTGAAGTCATGACACCTCAGCAAATCCTCGACAGAATAAGGGAGGTGAAATAATGCAACGGATATCCCACGATTCTGAAATTACACACGAATATTTAAGACCGAAGAAAAAATTCCCGAACGTCTGGTGCGCCGGATGCGGAAATGGTATTGTGATGGGTGCCCTGATTCGCGCTATTCACAATCTCGGTCTGGATAAGGACAACGTTGCGGTTGTCTCCGGTATTGGATGTTCGAGTCGTATGCCGGTTTATCTTGATTTCAGTACTTTACACACGACTCACGGCCGGGCGATTGCTTTTGCGACCGGTGTGAAGATTGCTAAACCGAAAATGAAAGTGATTGTTATTACCGGTGACGGTGATGCGCTGGCGATCGGCGGTAATCATTTTATCCATGCCTCGCGTAGGAATATCGACCTGACGGTAATCCTGATAAACAATAAGATATACGGGATGACCGGCGGTCAGTTCGCTCCGACCACACCGGGTGGTGCCTTTGCCACGACGGCTCCGTACGGTAACTATGAAAAGCAATTCGATGTTGTTAATCTAGCGACGGGTGCCGGTGCTTCGTACGTTTCGAGAGGAACGGTTTATCATGTCGTCCAGCTCGAAAAGTTGATCGAAGGCGCTATCAGCCATAAAGGTTTTGCGGTAGTTGATGTCTTTTCGAATTGTCATACATACTACGGTCGATTCAATAAAGAAGGCGATTCGGTTGCAATGGTAGCGTGGATGAAAAAACACGCTATGCCGATTCAGGCGGCCAAGAAACTTCCTCCTGAAAAACTGAAAGATAAATTCATAACCGGACTTATACACGAGACCGATGCAACCGAATTTACCGACGAATATCAGAAATTGATTGATCGTCTTGCAGGTAAGGAGGCGGCCAAATGAGTTCAAGTCATAATAAAAAAGTGACCGACAACCGTTTCGAAATTCGTCTTTCCGGTTCCGGCGGCCAGGGATTAATTCTGGCCGGAGTTATTCTGGCGGAAGCCATTGGTGTCGGTGACGGTAAAAACGCGGTCCAGACACAATCTTACGGACCTGAGGCCCGAGGCGGCGCCAGCCGTGCCGATGTTGTTATTTCGAACGGCCAGATATATTATCCGAAGACAATGAAGCTCGATCTGCTTCTCGCACTGACTCAGGAAGCCTGCGACAGATACTATCCCGATATGAAACCGGATGGACTGCTGGTTATTGATTCGACATTGGTGACTCAGATACCAACCAAGAAGTTTTATGGTTTCCCGTTCGTGCGTCTGGCGCGTGAAGAAATCGGCCATGTTATGGTGGCCAATGTCATTGCGTTGGGAGCTATCACCGAGTTGACCGGAATAGTTTCCAGGGAGGCGGTTAAGGACGCGGTTTTATCCCGGGCACCGAAAGGTACCGAAGATAAAAATCAGAAGGCACTCGAACTCGGTTTTAAAATTGCCAAAAAGGCGAAAACCTCGGCAACGGTCAAACAGAAATAAGGGTGTTCGGTGGAAAGGACACTTTTAATAGTAAAACCCGACGCGGTCGAAAGAAAACGCGTCGGGTATATAATTGATCGTCTTGAAAAAGATGGATTTAATTTGCTCGACATGAAAATATTGCGTCTGTCGGAATCGCAGGCCAAAAAATTCTATGCGGTGCATGAAGGCAAACCGTTTTTCGAAGGTTTGATCGAGTTTATGATCTCCGGCCCGATAGTCCCCATTCTTCTGGAAAAAGAAAATGCTGTCGCTGACCTGAGACAACTTATAGGTAATACCGATCCGGTCAATGCGGCCGAAGGGACAATTAGACGTGAAATCGCGATTGATAACCAGAAAAATTCGGTTCATGCGTCGGACTCTGTGGAAAACGGTAAAATTGAAATTGCTTTCTTTTTCGACTGAAGTTAAAAAATGGAAGTAATGATAAATTACGGTGAAAAAAAATTGACCTTGAAACTGCCCGATGATATTACTTTTGCTGAGTTTAAACATGATTCGGGTGGTACAATAGTTGAATTTGATTCCTTTATACAGACCTTGGAAACGGCGGAAGGCGATTTATTTAGTATCGATGACGCCGATTTGTATGTCGTCAATGATGCCTATCGACCGACTCCAACTAAAACAATTCTCGAATGGCTTAAATCCGAAGGCAAACTGAACAGTAACGCGATATTTTTGATCTCAACAGGATGTCACAAAGCTCCAACCAAAAAACAAATGTATAATATCTTCGGTGAGTTGTACGATACAATTCATGACAGGGTGTTCGTGCATGATTCTCGCGACATAAACAGTATGGTGTCGGTTGGTGAAGATCGCCTGAGTGGTGAGGTGTATCTTAATCGGTATTATGTTGAGGCACAGAAAGTCGTCGTTATCGGGTCGGTCGAACCGCATTATTTTGCCGGTTTTACCGGGGGAAGAAAATCGATTTTTCCGGGATTGTGCAATTATGATACGGTTGTCCGTAATCATCAACTGGCAACCAGCCAAAAGGCGGCACCGTTAAAACTTGACGGAAACCCGATTGAAGAGCATTTCCGTTTTTTGATGAGGTTGATCCCGACCGAAAAGATATTAAGTATTCAGATTGTTCAGGGTGAAAAAGGAGAGATGGCCGGAATTTTCTGCGGAGATATAAACAGTTCGTTTGAGCAGGCGAAAACCCTGTCATGCGAATTATTCGGCAAAGAGGTCGAGAATAAATACGATTTACTTTTTGCCGAAGTCCGACCGCCGCTTGATGGCAATCTGTATCAACTTCAAAAATCTTTGGAGAACTGTCAAACGGTGGTGAAGGATGGCGGCAATATTATGCTGTTCTCGCCATGCCGTGAGGGGATAGGCGAGGATAACTTTTATCGTCTGGCCGAGAGATGGAGGCCCGATGCCGACGATGGATTAAGTGACAGTTTTGGTATTCATAAACTACGGCGGGTATACGATATCGGTCGGAGAATCAATATAAATTTGTTCTCAGAATTGCCCGAAGGCGTTTCTGATAAAGTGTTTTTTAACAGTGTGATAAAGCCTCAAGCGGTTGTAGATAAATACGTTATAAGTAAAATGGATGTATGTCTGGTCCGCGATGCCGGGCATACCGTAATGATAACAAAGAATTAGGAGAGCGAAACAATAACATTCCGGAGGAAAGATGAACAAAAAAATCGCAGTTATCGGAGCCGGTAATGTCGGTGCCTCTGTTGCTCAGTATATGGCCGAGGCCAATCTGGGTGACATCGTCATGATCGACATCATCGAGGGATTTCCGCAAGGTAAAGCTTTGGATCAAACGCAGGCTGGCCCGATTCGGGGTTACAACTGTATGATTACGGGCAGTAATGATTACAAAGATATCAAAGGTGCCGATCTGGTCGTTATGACCGCCGGTTTAGCCCGTAAACCGGGAATGTCCCGCGAAGACCTTCTCAACATGAATGCCAAAATCGTCGGCGATGCAGCAAAGAACATCAAAAAGTTCGCCCCGAAAGCATTCGTGATTGTCGTATCCAATCCGCTGGATATTATGACTTACCACATGTGGAAAGTCACCGGTTTCCCGAAAAACCGTGTCTGCGGTCAGGCTGGAATTCTCGACTCGACCCGTTTCCGTGCTTTTATTGCTATGGAATTAGGCGTCGCGATGAAGGACGTGCAGGCGATGGTGCTTGGTGGTCATGGCGACACGATGGTTCCGCTTCCCAGTTATACCACCGTTGCCGGTATTCCGATTAAGGAATTTATCGATGCCAAGCGTATTAAGGAAATCGTCGAGCGAACCCGTTTCGGCGGCGGCGAAATCGTTAAACTGCTCAAGACCGGTTCGGCATATTACGCCCCGGCGGCGGCTTCGGTCGAGATGGCACGCTCGATTCTCTGTGATGAAAAGAGAGTTTTACCCTGCTCCTGTCACCTGAGTGGTGAATATGGCCTGAAAGATATCTATATTGGCGTTCCGGCTATTCTGGGCGGCAATGGTGTTGAAAAAGTAATAGAACTGAAACTGTCCAAGAAGGATGCCTCCGATATGCAGAAATCGGCTAAGAAATACAAAGGCGTTCTTAAAGAGATTGGATATTAACGGAGGATAAACGTGCCACCAAAATTCAAACATATTAAAATCCCCAAAGAGGGAAAACGTATAACAATAAAAAACAAGAAACTGGTCGTTCCCCCCAAACCGATTATCCCGGTTATAGAGGGTGACGGTATCGGTCGTGACATCATGAAGGCGACCCGACGTGTGGTTGATGCCGCCGTCGAGAAAGCCTACAAGGGTAGAAAGAAAATCATCTGGATGGATGTCTATGCCGGTGAGAACGCCAATCGGATTTATAAAGAATGGATGCCGCAGGAAACATTTGACGCCATTAAGTATTACATCGTGGCCCTAAAAGGTCCGTTGACGACTCCAATCGGCGGTGGTTTTCGTTCTTTGAATGTTACCCTTCGACAGGTGCTGAATCTTTATGCCTGCGTCCGTCCGGTGCGATACTTCAAGGGAGTACCATCACCGGTGGTGCATCCGGAAAAGATGGATATCATTATTTTCCGTGAAAATACCGAGGATGTTTACGCCGGTATCGAGTGGAAAAAGGGTACGGCCGATGTTAAGAAAGTTATCAATTTCTTAAACAGTAAGATGAAACGTAATATTCGGACCGATTCCGGGATCGGCATCAAGCCGATTTCGGTAACCGGTACGAAACGTTTGATTCGCAAAGCCATTCAGTATGCCGTCGATCATAAGCTGCCATCGGTTACGATGATGCACAAAGGTAACATCATGAAGTTTACCGAAGGTGCTTTCCGTGATTGGGGTTACAAACTGGCCGAGAAGGAATTTAAAGGTAAAGTCATCTCTGAGGATGAACTCTGGTCGAAATACAACGGCAAACAACCGAAAAACAAAATCGTCATTAAGGACCGGATTGCCGACTCAATTTTCCAGCAGATTCTGACCCGGACGGCTGAATATGATGTAATCGCCACGCCGAACCTGAACGGTGATTATATTTCGGATGCCGCTGCGGCTCAGGTTGGTGGTTTGGGTATGGCTCCCGGCGCCAATATCGGTGACTTTATAGGTCTGTTCGAAGCGACTCATGGTACCGCTCCGAAGTACGCCGATAAAGATATGGTTAATCCCGGCTCTCTGATTCTTTCAGCGGTGATGATGCTTGAGTATCTCAAATGGGATAAGGCCGCCGAAATGATTACTAAGGCGATTGAGAAGACCATTCAGAAGAAAACCGTTACTTATGATTTGCATCGTCTGATGAAAGGCGCGAAGAAGGTTTCGACCTCCGGTTACGCCACCCAGATCATCAAAAACATGCGATAATAAGTAATTATTGTATTTCTATAAGGCAGGATTGTCATGATCCTGCCTTTTTTATGTTGGCAGGAGTCAGGGACTCCTGCCCTACGGATTTAAATCGGAACGATAATTACAATTCCGGCGGCGTGATACCGAGGATACGCAAGATCGGAATGCCCGTAGGGTTAGAAACCCAAAGGCTTACGACTTCTTAAAAAATGTCGGAACTCCTTCGGGATAATATCGATTATAGATTCCGATCTACTATTCAGTTGTTCAATCAATTTTTCTTCCAAATCAATGTTGATTCCGTTACCAGTATGCTTTATAGGAACATGGAAAGAGATATTTATAATATGTATTCAATAATTTATAGCGATATTCGAAAGGGATCCTTTTCATTAGCAAACAGGAACGGAAGCCTGCCCGAATAATTTCAAAATGGGAAGGCACAAAATATAAAGATGTTAAAATATGCGATACGAACCCAATTCATTGGACTAATAACCGTCACAATCGGTTACGTGGAATTATTGCGTAAATTGTGCCACAAAATGACACAGTATATAGAAAGAGCAACCGTAGGTCGGAATGCCCATAGGGCTTCCGACAATATAAAAAAGACGGAACTCCTTCGGGATAATATCCCTGCGGAGATTCCGACCTACAATTTGACCTGTAATAATTATATCTACAACTCCGGCGGCTGTATACCAAGGATTCGCAAGTACTGATTAATCTGACTGCGGTGATGGATGTCATGTTCCAGCAGATGCGAAAAGACCCACCAGCCGTCATGTTTAATTGTCCTGTCTTCTATTTCGCGAATATACATTTTTTCGAAAGTCTCATGCGGCTCGGCAAAAAAGCGCTCCATCCGTTCCCAGTGTGTTTCCATATGTTTGACTATATCTTCTTTGGTCGGCATCGGCGATTCCCAGGTGACCAGTTCGGTCGATGGTTTACCTTTCATAAAATCATCATACCACCAGTCGGAGCATTCGGATATATGCAAAAATATTTTTCCCAGAGGAAACATATTTTCAGCCGGAGCAAAATCAATTTTATCATCCGGTATTTTTTCTATCGCTTCGGTCAGGTTCGGTTTGATATATTTGCGCCACATATCAACCTGGCTTTTCATCAACGGATCGCTCTCAAAATACATCCCGACACCTCATATAAACTATCTGCTTATCCCTGTGCATACCCCGAATACCTTAATATATAAATTAATATAATAACGAATACGATTCCTATCAAAGAAATTAATGTTCCGTATTTGGCCATATCTTTGGTGTCGATTACATGAGTGGCGAAAGCGATAGCATTAGGCGGCGTACTTATCGGCAGACTCATGGCAAGTGAACAGGCAAAAGCGACACCAACCGCTCCTATCAACGGCGAGACAGTACTCAGGGCGGTTACAATCGGAATCATAATATTGGCCGCAGAAGTGTTACTCATGAAATTAGAGATGACCATTGAGAAAGCGACCAATACGATAACTAAGGCAAAGGGTGAAAAGCCGGCTGACATTATCATACCGACCAGAACATCTGACAGACCGGAATATTTCATCGCCACCCCCAGCGCCATGCCGCCGGCGATAAGAATCAGAATATCCCATTCGACTTTTTTGAGGTCGCTGCGTTTAATAATCCCGGTAACGCTAAATACCATTATCGGAATCAGCGCGACCACGCCAGAGGGTATCGAGTGCAGCGATTCGGTCATCCAGAGGCCAACTGTCGCGGCAAAAGTGATTACTACCACAACCAGGTCCCATGTGATTTCGAGATCTTCGGGGAAGAGAATATCAAAATGATCGGTGCAAGGTTTAAATATTTTTATCAGTAATATCCATAATAAAAAAAGCATTATAACTGCCAGTGGAACCCCGATAATCATCCAACTAAAGAACGATACCGCATGACCCGATTCTCCAAGAACGCTGGCGGCGACAGCATTCGGAGGCGTCCCGATAATAGTGCCGATTCCACCTATATTGGCCGCGAAGGGGACAGCCAGTACAATTGCCTTACGGAATGGGTCGCGTCCCTCGAATTGAGTAAACAGAGGAGTCAGGATTGCAATCATCATCGCCGTCGTAGCGGTGTTTGACATGAACATGGAAAACAGCGCGGTAATGATTATAACACCCAGAAGGACCATTTGGGGATGGGTTCCGAACGGCTTTAAAAAGGCCTTCGCCAGTCGAATATCAAACCCATGTTTGGAAGCCGCGATGGCCAGGATAAAACCGCCGAAAAACAACACTAAGACCGGCGATGCAATCGGGTTTAAAAATATACGATAACTGCTTTCGAGACCACCACTGTCAAGGTGCAGGGGACCGCCGGGGAAACCCAGTAAGTAAATAGATAAAACTACAACTGATATTGCAGTGGCAAATGGGGGGATGGTTTCGGTTACCCACAATCCCGCGGCACCGACAAATATCATCAGGCACAGGCGCGAGCCTGAAGTTAAACCTGGGAGGGGAAGAAAATAGCTGGCAAATGTCATTCCCAGAATGATGATTAGTTTTAAGGCTATTTTCCAGTCAATCCTAAGGACGACCCTGCCTTTATCATCAAGTTCGATTTTCTCCGACATGATTGGTTAACACTTCTTTCTTAAGTATGTTAAATTGTTAATGATTGTCACGAGTATGGGCTTTCCTGTTTTGGATGATAGGCAGTAATTATTTATACTGAAAGCCCTGTTCAATATTCCCCTTTTTATTACACTTAATTTGCCTTATATATATTATCGGCTTTTATTCATCATAAGTGCTAAATGGAACCCACATTTGTCGCTCGGTTCCGACGAGGGTATGGTAGGGATGCAGCATACCATAATTCGAACTGCGAATAGAATACCATGAAATATCGGTATTGCGGGCCAGTTGATTTTTTATTTCATCCACAACCATAACGCTTGATTTTTCCTCGGTATGAACCCGGTGGATAACCGATTCTTTATCCTCCGGTGTCATAAAGGAATATATTGGCGCCAGGGCACAGCTATCGACCAGATCGACAATATCCTCGGGATAGATTTCCTTAACAGGTTCCACCTCGATAGAAATTAAACTCAACTGGCCAAACAACCCACCCGGCTTATCGGCATCTGAGAATGGATCGGTAGTTATCACGGGGACATCTATTTTAAAGATTATTTTTGGATGATTATCGACCGTGGGCATTTTGGCCGAATAAACACAATCATATTTAACAAGACATTCCTTTTGCGAAACCGGGGTTTTTTTTGTCAAAAAAACAGGGTAGGCGAAATCTATCCGGACCGATGACGCCTTAAACGTTTCCTGGTAATCGATAATATTAGTGGCAATGGATCGGGGACCGATATTTTCTCTGTGTTTATGGATAATTTGAATAAATCGGTCTATCCATTGAGCCTCAAATTCCTGCATGATACGCGCATGTACAGAGATATTGGCAATTGTATGCTGTCCTTCTCGTCGTTCCCTTGAAGGAACTCTCATCGGGAACGGCAGCTTCTGCATACCGACATCGACCAGATATCTGTCTAACTTCGGCATTTCTCTACTCCTTTTTGTTAAATAAAGACGAACCTGCCATACAAATATACCTAATAGCGGAAGTATTATTCCGGTATGGATACATAATAATTCCGGTTAATTATAATCGATTATTTCCCCCTGTTAAGCCTGCTTCGCTTTTTCTCCCTCTTTGTCTTTTTCACCCTCATCGAAGGTTATTCCCATGACATATTTATGAATTGCGCGGGCGGCAACTTTGCCGGCTCCAGCAGCAAGAATAACGGTGGCACCACCGGTGACAATATCACCGCCGGCAAACAATCCGGGACGCGATGTCATCATCGTTTTTTCATCGACAGTGATATTACCCCATTTGTTGGTTTCCAAACCGGGCGTTGTCTGTGGAATCAGAGGATTCGAGGAATTACCGATAGCGACCACAACGGTATCGATCGGAATCGTGAAATTGGAACCTTCTATCATGACCGGACGACGGCGCCCCGAAGCATCCGGTTCGCCCAGTTCGTACTTAACGCATTCCATTTTTTTCACCCAGCCGTTATCATCGCCGTAATACTTAATGGGGGAAGTCAGGAAATTAAACTGGACACCTTCTTCTTCGGCATGATGAATTTCTTCGATACGTGCCGGCATCTCGTTACGACTGCGTCGATAAATGATATAGGCGTTCTTGGCGCCAAGTCGAAGCGAAGTTCGCACCGAGTCCATAGCGGTGTTGCCACCGCCCAGAACAGCGACATTCTCACCGACAAAAATCGGTGTGTCGGCTTCCGGGAAATCATAAGCACGCATCAGATTGGAGCGGGTGAGAAATTCGTTGGCTGAATAAATACCATTCAGGTTTTCACCTTCGATTCGCATGAAGTTGGGTAGTCCGGCGCCGGTACCGATAAAAACGGCATCAAATCCGGCTTCGAATAATTCGTCAACCGTATCCAGTTTGCCGACAACAAAGCTGGTATGAATTTCAACGCCCATTTTTTCCAAATAATTGACTTCGGCAGCTACTATTGATTTAGGAAGACGGAATTCCGGGATACCATAAATTAAGACACCACCCGCTTTGTGTAAGGCTTCATAGATAACAACTTTATGGCCCATTTTGGCCAGATCGGCGGCAACCGTTAAACCAGCCGGTCCGGAACCAACGATAGCGACTTTTTTACCGGTTGGGGGGGGAAGCTCCGGAATTTCTATTTCACCCTGCTCGCGTTCATAATCGGCAACAAACCGCTCCAGATATCCGATGGCGACCGGGGTGTGTTTCTTAGTCAGGACACATACTTTCTCGCACTGTTCTTCCTGGGGGCAGACCCTTCCGCAAATCGCCGGTAGAGCATTGGTTTCTTTAATTTTCTTGGCGGCGCCAATAAAATCACCATCTACAACCAGTTTGATAAATCCAGGAATATCGACTTCAACCGGACAGCCGTCAATACACAGTGGCTTTTTGCACTCGATACAGCGCATAGCTTCCGTCTGGGCCATCTCAGTCGGCAGGCCGTAAGGCACTTCATTGAAATTCTTTATTCTTTCCTTCGGATCCTGCTGAGGCATCACCTGTCGCGGGATCTGGAGTCTTTCTTTCTTGCTGATCGGTTCTTTTTTCTGTGGAGCCATGATCTGTTTATACCCAAATTATTTAGTGTTCTCGATTTGTTTTTTTAAACGGCAATGTTCGTCTTCAAGAAATTTATCATAAGATTTCTTTTCGTACTTAACGTACATTTTCAACCGTTTCGTCATCTCGTCGAAATCGACCTCATGGCCGTCAAAATCAGGTCCATCAACACAGGCAAACTGTGTTTTACCACCGACCGTTACGCGACAGGCACCGCACATCCCGGTCCCATCAACCATAATCGGATTGAGACTGACGAAGGTTTTAATCTTCGGTTCACGTGTCGTATTAACGACCGCTTTCATCATCGGTACCGGCCCGATTGCCATAACAAAATCGATTTTCTCGCCATCATCAATCATCTTCTGAAGAATCGTCGTAACAAAACCATGTGTCCCGAACGAACCGTCATCGGTCGAAATTAAAAGCTGATCCGAAGCTTCGCTCAACTCGTCCTGATATATAAGAAGACCTTTAGTCCTGGCTCCGATAATCGTAGTGACATGATTCCCGGCCGCCTTGAGTGTCTGGGCAATCGGATAAATCGGCGGAATACCGACACCGCCGCCGATGCAAACGGCGTTGCCGAATTTTTCGATATGCGTCGGAATACCCAGAGGGCCGACTACGTCGGAAAATGAGTCGCCGACTTTCATGCGATTCATCGAGGCGGAGGTTTTGCCAACTTCCTGTATAACAACAGTCAGGACACCGTTTTCTTTGTCCAATCCCCCGATTGACATTGGAACCCGTTCACCGGCTTCGTTCTCTTTTAGTATTACAAATTGCCCGGCTTTGGCTTTTTTGACCAGATGCGGCGCTTCGATTTTAAACTGATGAATTTTTTCGCACAGTTCTTTTTTGGCGAGTATCTTATTCAATTCTCCTCCGGCTATCTTTAAACCTTTGAATTTTGCGATTCTTCTACGATGTTCAATGTATCTCTGGCAATAACCAACTCCTCGTTGGTTGGTATAGCATAAACCTTGACTTTTGATTTTGCTGATGATATTTCGGTTTCCACTCCGATACTATTATCATTTATCTTGGAATCAAGTTCGACACCCAAAAAGTGAAGACCGTCACAGGTTAGTTTCCTTATCACCGGAGAATTCTCACCGATACCGGCGGTGAATACCAGGGTATCCAGACCACCCATCGCGGCAGAATAAGCACCGATATACTTTTTCAGGCGGTAGCAGTAAATATCTCTGGCCAATGCGGCATTTTCATCACCTTCGGCGGCCGCCTTGTTGACTTCGCGCATGTCTGATGAAATACCCGAAATACCGTTCAAGCCGGAATGTTTATTTAATAGTGCGTTGGCTTCATGCAGGGATAGTTCCTCGCGCCCCATAATATGCAAAATCACGGCCGGATCCAGATCGCCCGAACGAGTCCCCATCAAGAGTCCTTCCAGTGGTGTGAAACCCATCGACGTATCGACCGAGACGCCTTCATCGACTGCTGATATCGAGGCCCCATTTCCGAGATGACATGTGATAATTTTAAGCTTGGTAATCGGTTTACCGTATAAGTCGGCCGCTCGTTCGGATACGTACTGATGCGATGGCCCATGAAAACCGTAGCGGCGGATACTGTATTTTTTATACATGACATAGGGTAAACCATAGATGTACGCATGGGGAGGCATCCGGTGATGAAAAGCGGTATCAAACACCGCCACTTGCGGAATATCGGGAAGGTTTCTTATACAAGCATTTATACCGGTTAAATTATGCGGGTTATGAAGCGGTGCCAGTTCAATCAGGTTGCGTATCTCCCGACTAATATCATCCGTAATCAGGGCCGACTCGGAAAACATTTCGCCCCCGTGCACAACACGATGACCGACGGCATGTATCTCCGATTTGCTTTTAATGACACCATATTCAGGTGACAGCAGGGTATCAATAACGTATTGAATGGCGATGATATGATCCAGTATTTCGCCGCTGATTTTTATTTCTTCGCCGCCTTGCGGTTTATGTGTCAGGACAGCGCCGGACATGCCGATTCGCGAAACTAATCCCTTGGCGACCGCCGTCCCTTTGTCCATGTCGAAAAATTGATATTTAACCGAAGATGAACCGCAGTTTATAACGAGAATGTTCATGGCTGCATCCGTTGATTTTTTTCCACAAAAGGTGTCGCACCGGGGATGCGATTACCGTCATTATCATACTTAAAAAAGCCCTGTCGTGTTTTAACGCCGAGGTAACCGGCCCGAACCATTTTCCGAAGCAGGGGACAGGGGTTGTACTTGTGCTCAGATAGTTCCGCCAGCAGGTTCTCCATCCACGACATAACAACATCGAGCCCCATCTGGTCGGCCAGCGCCAGCGGTCCCATGTTAAAACCATACCCGAGTTTTATGGCGGTGTCGATATGTTCGGCCGAGGCGACCCCTTCCATCAAAACGTGCATCGCTTCATTAAGAAGCGGGACAATCACACGGGTGGTCACATAACCGGGATATTCAAAAACTTCAACCGGAGTTTTGCCCAGCAAATCAGCAACCTCGCAGGCGATATTGTACGTCTCGTTGGAAGTGCGCATCCCGCGGACTATTTCAACCACCGGAATTTTGGGGACCGGATGCAGGAAATGCATCCCGATAATTTTATCCTGGCGGTTGGTAACCGATGCCAACTCAGTTATGGAGAGAGTGGATGTGTTAGTGATAAAAATTGTTTCGGGGAGGCAGAGGTCGTCGAGTTTCTGGAACAGTTCTTTTTTATTGCGGAGTTTTTCGGGGATAGTCTCAATAATCAGTTTGGCCATTTTGGCCACTTGAAGGTCGGTCGAGGGAACGATTCGGGATAAAATCGCGCGTTTGTCCGATTTGGTCAAACCCCATTTTTCAATCTCGTGGTCGATATTTTCGCCGATTCGTTCGATACCCTGTTCCGCCAGACGAGCGGTTCGGTCGAGTAGAATAACTTCGGTGCCGGTGGTGGCGATGCCTTCGGCAATCCCCTGACCCATCGATCCGGCTCCGATAATTAGTATCTTATCCAGCAGCATATCTTCATATCATTTCCGCCGGTAATTCCGTCCGGCGTAAGATGCAAATATATATCTTTACTTTGCTGTGGCAAGGTTTTTTCGACTATAAAATAGATATTCATCGAAAAAATAGAAGAAACATATTCAGTTTGATTTGTGTGAATATTTATGATATATATATAGATTAATAACCGTTAGAATTAAAATAAATAGGCGGAATTGTGGGATTATTTGATAAGTTATTTAACAGGTCGCCGAAACCGGGGAAACCTCAGCCGGTCACCGATGATACCTTCGAGGAAGAAGTGCTCGCTTCCGATTTACCGGTAGTAGTTGATTTCTGGTCGAAGACCTGCCCGCCCTGTCAGGTGATGGATGGTCTGCTGAATGAATTGGGGCCGGAATATGCCGGGAAATTAAAAATTCTGAAGATGAATGTCGATGAAAACCGCCGCACGCCGGGACAATTTCAGATTCGGAGTATCCCGACTATAATTTTATTTTACAAGGGGCGTCCGGTTGATACTATAGTCGGTTTATTGCCATTGATACCGTTGAGAAATAAATTCGACCATCTTGTCCGGAAAGCGTCTCGGTAGCTATTAAATACAAGCCGAAAAGATAAGGCTGAGTTACTCGCAGATCGGCGCCGGGCCGCCGAGATAAAGGTAAAATATCAAATAGGTAATATCGAAAAGGTTCAGCTCCGGGCGTCCGTCGCAGTTGGCCGCCTCCATTTGTGCCGGGGGAGGACCCTCCAGATATAGGTAAATAATAATGCTGGATATATCAAATATTTGAATGAGGTTATTACCATCGGCATCACCGCATAAAAAATAATTGGGGTCGGATTGAACCGTAACCGGCAACGAATGACGACCAACTGTTTCATCCTCGAGCGGGATAATAAGGTAGTCGTAGCCGCTGACATTATCAACGGTATTATCGACATAAAGGCTGTCGTCGATACCCGGATTATCAAGCGAACCGGAAGCATCGTCGAGTCGGAAAAAAGAACCGTTAGAGGTCCATAATCTTCGGTAAATCCGATAAGTATTTCCCGGTTGATAATCCCATGATATCAAAATAGATGAATCTTCCTGCAAAATCGCCTCGATGTTTTCCGGTGGATTCGGCCATGGCAGATCTGTCAATCGAACGTTCACCTGGTGATAGGAATTAAAAGGAATTGTACCCGATAATATCGCCATTTCGCCGTTATTGAAATTGAAAAAATGAAAATCGTATGGATTCCCGCTGGTGGCGGTCAGGTAGTTTTGAAAATCATCAAACCAGTAGCCGTTATCGTACCCCGCCCCGGTACAGCCGCGTATCCTGATTTCTTCATCGGTATCATCGAGATAACCGATAAAATATATAATTCCACTAATAGGTGTCGAGTTGTCGGAATTGCGAACCTCTCCGAAAATCGAACCCTGTGAGAAAGCGGATGGACATAATCCCAGGATTATGAACAACCCTGCTAATATATATTTATTATTTATATTATAAATTATTGCCATCATATATAATTAACGGCCGAAATAACAAATAATGTAGTACTTTGTCTAATACAATATACGGGATGTTGGCTGTGGGTCAAGCGAATAAACGGCACCGGAAAAGACAAAATTTTGGTTGACAAAAGGTTGGCTGACAGTTTCTTAAGTCGTTATGAAAGGACTGGGCATTGATGATATTGCCTATACCGGTATCATTGCGGCGCTTTATGCGTTCCTGACAGTGACTCTGGCCCCATTCAGCTATGGTGTATATCAGGTGCGTGTGGCTGAAGCGCTGACTGTCCTGCCTTTCGTTTATCCCCCGGCCATTATCGGATTATTTGTTGGCTGTCTGGTCGCAAATATATTCGGCGGTAACGGTTTGCCGGATATAGTTTTCGGCTCTCTGTTCACTTTCTTGGCCGGGCTTCTGACATACCAGATTTCGAAAATAAAGTCAAAAAAACTGGCAATCGGTTTAGCACCGCTTCCGCCGGTCTTAATTAATGCCTTCGGCGTAGCTATATATTTATCTAAAATTACCGAGATGTCGTATTTTTTTGTGGTGCAGATGGTTGGCTTGGGGGAACTGATGGCCTGCTATCTCCTGGGGATTCCGCTATTATTATTCTTGCTTTCAGAAAAGTTTCCCTTTAGATTTTCAAATCTCGACAAGAGAACGACCGGGGTTGGAGGTTTAAAATGAAAAATGCACTGGTCATTTTTGAAGATGAAAAATATGTTAATTTTTACCCGCTGACACATCTGCGACCGACATATTTCCTTCGGCCCGGAATCCGATACCTGTATGAGAAATATGTCGATGCATTTAAGGATAACAAGCCGTTTCTGTTCTGTCGCCCGGAACTGGCTGATCTGGTTTCATCGCAGACAACCATCCCCGTTAATAATTTTGAAAACGAAAATTTCGAAGAGATAATTTTCGTAAATGGCCGGGTGAAATATAATCCGGAGTTTATCACCGCGATTGGTCAGGCGGGAAAGAATGTCATTTTATATTCCGGCGAAGATATCGCCGCCTTTAAAAAAGTCGGTAAGCTTAATGGAGATGAAACTGAAATTCTAAAGGAAGGTGATCTGGGGCGCTTCCTCGATAAAATGACTATGAATGCGCAGACGATGGAAATCGAATTACCGATGTATGAATATCTCTGGGATGTCGTTAATGCGCTTGAACATGAAATCGAGGATGATTTTGAATATTTTAAATCCCGCCCAGATGCGACCGGTTTTCTTAAAAGCGGTGAGGAATTAAAACTTGAGGGGAAATCGATTCATGGTGTTGAACTGATTAATCCCGAAAAAATCAGAATTGCACCATCGGCCGAATTACTGCCCGGTGTTATTCTTGATGCTACCAAAGGACCGATATTTATCGGTGATTCGGTGCGGATTGAACCGCTGTCGTATATTATCGGGCCGACCTATATCGGCAAAAAATCAATTGTGGTCGGCGGGAAGATCGACAGCTGTTCGATAGGTCCGGCCTGTCGCGCAGGCGGCGAAATCGAGGAATCGATTATTCAGGGATATAGCAATAAATATCATGCAGGTTTTCTAGGACACAGTTATCTGGGTGAATGGATAAATCTTGGGGCGATGACAACGAATTCCGATCTGAAAAACAATTACGCTAATGTGTCAGTTATAGTCAATGGTGAAAAAATTGATACCGGGTGTTTGAAAGTCGGCTCGTTTATTGGCGATTTTACGAAAACATCAATCGGGGCATTATTAAACACCGGAATCAATATCGGGATCGGGTGTAATATAATCTCTGACAGCCTGGTAACTGATGGAGAAATCAGGTCATTTACATGGTATTCGCCCCGGCACAAAATGACCTATAACTTTGTTAAAGCAATAGGAACATTTAGTAAAACTATGAGCCGCCGGGGTGTGGAGATGACTGAATCCTTAAAAAAGAGACTCGAGGAAATAAGTCAAACGACCGGCGTGGAGAAAAATGCATAAATATGGAAACTGTAGTCATTCAAATATTTGACGATAATATGTATTATATGCAGTTTTGTCCGCTGAATTGGAAGCACAGGAAAGACATCTATGCCTGAATTTCGCAAAGATCCAATAATCGGCCGGTGGGTGATTATTTCCACCGACCGCGGCAAACGGCCGTCAAGTTTCGGCAATGTTCCCAAGCAGGAAGAACCGATGATGTGCCCGTTTTGCCCCGGAAATGAATCCAGCACCCCTCCGGAGGTTCTGGCGTTTCGTCAAAGCGGTTCCCAGCCAAACAAACCGGGCTGGTTCGTGAGGGTGATTTCGAATAAATATCCCGCTTTGAGAATCGAGGGAACGCATGGTCGTGAGCCGAAAGGTATATACGATAAGATGAACGGTATCGGGGCGCATGAGGTTTTTATCGAGACACCGGATCACAGCCGGGATCTGGCCGATTTGTCGGTCGAGGAAATTAAAAATGTTCTCTGGGCATATCGTGAACGGGCGCTTGATTTACAGCGGGATCAGCGGTTTAAATATATCCTCATATTTAAAAATCATGGTGAGGCGGCCGGTGCGTCGCTGGAGCACAGCCACAGCCAGTTAATTGCCACCCCGATCATACCGAAAAAAGTTGAAGAGGAAATTGAAGGCGCCCGTCGGTATTTCGATTTTAAAGAACGTTGTATTTTCTGCGATATTATAAGACAGGAATTGACGGACAAAGAACGAGTTGTCAATGACTATGGCGATTTTATCGCCTTTACACCTTATGCCTCGCGGTTTCCATTCGAAACCTGGCTGATGCCGAAACAACATGTTTCGCACCTGGTCGATTTTTCAGACGACATCTATATTTATCTGGCCGAGGCGCTTAAGGATATTCTTAATCGAATCCGTGTTGCGTTGAACAATCCTCCTTTTAATTTTATTTTACATACCGCTCCGATCGGTCGTGAATACAACGAACTGTACCACTGGCACATAGAGATTATTCCTAAACTGACAAAAATCGCCGGATTCGAATGGGGTTCGGGATTTTATATCAATCCGACCTTGCCCGAAGATGCCGCCGCCTTTATGCGCGAGATTGATGCCTCACGAGCCGAAGAACTTTTCAAGGTTAGCGCCGTTCACTGATTATGTCTGAGTTGAATATCGCTTTTGTTACATCGGAAGCTGTTCCGTTTGCCAAGACCGGGGGATTAGCTGATGTTTCCGGGGCGTTACCGACCTATCTGGCCAAAGCGGGAAATAAAGTAAAAATATTTATGCCGAAATACCAGCAGGTTATTCGCGGTTATTACGATCTTGAACGAGTCGACGGGGACCTGCATTGTATAATCGGCGAAAAAAAATATGAAGGGGCGCTTTTTAAATTACCCAATGGTAATGAGAACATTGAATTTTATTTTATAGAAAATGATTATTTCTTCAATCGTCCTGAGTTGTATCGCGACCCGGAAACGAACAATGATTATACCGACAATGATGAACGGTTTATCTTTTTTTGTCATGGTGTATTGCAGGCGTTAAAGGCACTCCGGTGGCAGACAGATATTATCCATTGCAACGACTGGCAAACGGCATTGATACCGGTCTATCTTCGATCAACCTACAAAGATGATCCGTTTTATATCGATAGTAAATCTGTTTTCTCGATACATAACCTGGGTTATCAGGGGAAATTCCCGGCTGATACGTTTGCCAAACTAAAGCTTGATGAGTCGCTGTTTTATTCGACCGGTCCGTTGGAATTCTGGGGTGATGTTAATTTCATGAAAGGAGCGACACATTTCGCCGACCAGGTTACAACGGTATCACCAACCTATGCCAGGGAAATACAGGGAAGTGACGAATATGGCAAGGGGCTTCAGGATGTTCTTAAAGAACGAAGTGCAAAATTAACCGGGATATTAAACGGTGTCGATTATGAAACATGGTCGCCTAAAACCGACAGCCTGATACCATACCGCTATTTCCCGGCCAACCGTTCCGGCAAAAAACGCAACAAACTCGAACTTCTGCATCAGTCCGGTCTTCCGGTTCGGATGGAACAGCCGCTGATCGGGATGATATCGCGGCTTGATGCCCAGAAAGGTTTTGACCTTTTAGAAGAGATTATGGATAACATCATGGGGATGAACCTTCAGTTTGTACTGCTCGGCACCGGCGATAAGAAATATCATCAGTTTTTTATCGATATCCAGAAAAAGTACCCCGATAGATTTAAAGCCTTCCTACAATTCGATAACAGTCTGGCGCACCTGATTGAAGCGGGCGCCGACATATTTCTGATGCCGTCGCGTTATGAACCGTGTGGTTTGAACCAGATGTACAGTCTGAAATACGGCACGATACCGATTGTCAGAAAAACCGGCGGTCTGGCCGATACGGTCGAAGATTTCAATGAAAAAACGGGGGAGGGGACCGGTTTTGTTTTTGATAAGTACGACTCGACTAAATTGCTGGTGTCGATCATCCGCGCCTGTGAGTTGTTCGGCAAAAAAAGAATCTGGAATAAAATAGTCAAACAGGCGATGGAGAAAGATTACTCCTGGTCACGCAGCGCGGAGACGTACGTTGAGCTGTATCGAAAAACTATATCAAACCGGTCTTAGTCTATTAATATATCACCGTCACGCCGTTTTCTTCAAGCGAATCGATATATGTCGAATCGGTAAACGGGTTACCGCGAAGCGAAACATAATCGCCGCTTCCCAGTCCGCTATTATCATACAACGGCGCGATACTTGTAATTGAATTCGAATCAAGATCCAAATATGCCAGTCCGGTCATATCGGCGAGCGGCTCGATATCATAGATTAAATTTCGATCCAGATATAGATAAGACAAACCGGTCAACTCGCTCAATGAATCGAGATTGACAATCTGGTTGTTTGACAGATTCAACGTATCAAGAGCGTTCAGCCGAGGCATAACCGTAACACTACTAATTTGATTGTTGGCCATCTCCAGTCGGGTAATATTGGCGGCATAATGAAGATCATCAATACTACCAATATTTCGTCCCGAACCGTTTAGTGTATCCAGAGACAGAACCTCGGAATACCACAATGTACTGTCGGGGTCTTTATCGAGATGTTCGCGCACGACGGCGTCGAGATTGTTATCGGCAAAAATCACAATCGAATCGGCAAACGGACGCGCGCTTACAATATTCGAGATATAAGCAATATTGCCCGCTTCATCTTTAGCCCGGATAGCGAAATAATACTTGAAATAAAAGGAGAGACTTTCGACCCACAACGATTCCGGTTCCCCCGCCGCCGCCGGCATTGGTGCATTAGGTACGATAATGGCATCACTCCAATAATAAATCAAATAAGCGGCCGAAGAAGCGATTCTGATATCGTAAGAAGTCGCCCGGCCGAAAATACTGTCATCACCGGGGGCTGTCCATCTAAGTTGTAAAGCGGTGGCTATAGTATCGCTTATCTGCAGGTCACTGATAGGGGCAGGAAGAATACCGTCAACTTCACCGACGCTGTTGTCGTCATCGCTGCAGGCTAAGAATATAAAAAATATCGCTAAAACAATAATTGCCGATTTTTTAATCACACCAAATCTCCTTATGTCGATATCATCCCGACTGTCCATCTAACTGCCAATATAAATTCGCTCAATCCGGGTGTCAAACGGAAACGGATTGACCGGTAATAAATTATACATCTTTAGGGGCAAAAAAATTATTTAATTACGATTCAGAAAAAGTTGACAAACGAATTTTCCGATATATATTTAAGGGCACCAAGCGGGAATAGCTCAGATTGGTAGAGCACCACCTTGCCAAGGTGGCTGTCGCGGGTTCGAGCCCCGTTTCCCGCTTTTTATTATGGCGGCTTAGCCAAGTGGTAAGGCGGAGGTCTGCAAAACCTCTATTCTCCGGTTCGAGTCCGGAAGCCGCCTTTTTTTATTTTCATTTCTTCTACAACTGCCGTTTTAAAAGCCCGGATTTATCCGTTGCTTTGGACTTATTTTTCGCCAGTTTTTAAGTTTTTTAGCTTTACAAACATAAAATAATTTCTATATTTCCCGCCGAAATGAACTAAGATGCGTATATACTTCGGAGGTATGGAAAATGGCGATGATGATTACCGACGAATGCACGGCATGCGACCTCTGCCTGCCGGAATGCCCGACTTCCTCGATTACGGAAGGGGACATTTATGTTATCAATCCTGATACCTGCAATGAGTGCGAAGATCAGGATGATGGCCCCCATTGTGTCGAGGTTTGTCCGGTTGACTGCATTGTCAAAGCCGAATAAATCTGATTGATTTGTAAAAAAGCGCCGCTTGTATTTAAGCGGCGTTTTTTTTATTTTTATATATGCCGTATAAAATCAGCGATGAGTTTACCTGTGCCGATGTCGGTTTAATAGTAACCGGTGAGACACTGGAGCGGTTGTTTTCCGATGCCGCGTCCGGATTGATGGAGATTATGGTTGAACCGGACGGGGTGGAGGAGAGTAAAAATCTGAAATTGGAAATTGACGGGGATACACTTGAAGAGTTATTTTATAACTGGCTGTCGGAACTAATTTATATAAAAGATGCCGAAGATTTCCTGTTAAAAAAATGCCGCTTGGAAATAGGCGATAAGAAGAAATTTAACCTCAAAGCCTTTTTGACCGGTGATAGTATCGACCCAAAAAGGCAGGTGTTAAAAGTTGATGTCAAAGGAGTGACGTATTATCGTTTCAGAGTCGAGAAAATCGGTAACGAATGGCAGGGAGAGGTGGTGTTTGATTTATGAATCGAGAAAATTTTAAGAGACTAAATAACAATATCTGGGAAATCCCGGTTGATTTTAAACCGGGGATGAATGTCCCGGCCAGGATATTGTCATCGCCAAAACTAATCGACAGTATCGACAATAAAGTCATCGACCAGATTACTAATGTCGCCTGCCTTCCCGGTATCAAAAAGGCCGCCTACTGTATGCCGGACGGTCATGTTGGTTACGGTTTCCCGATAGGTGGGGTGGCTGCCTTTTCGAAAGATAACGGCATTATTTCGCCCGGAGGTATCGGTTTTGATATCAATTGCGGTATGCGTCTGCTTCGAACCAATCTTATATTGGACGATATTAAACCTAAGATGGATAATTTATTATCCTTGTTATTCTCAACTATTCCTTCAGGCGTCGGATCGAAAGGATTTGTTAAACTGAACCGGAACGAGTTTAATAGTCTGATGGAAAACGGCGCCGAATGGTGTCTGGAGAAAGATTACGCCACCGAAAATGATTTGGAATATATTGAAAATCACGGGAAGATTGAAAATGCAGACAGCGATGCCGTTTCGGAGAAAGCTGTTTCCCGCGGGATAAACCAGATGGGGACACTGGGGTCGGGAAATCATTATCTGGAGGTTGAAGTTGCCCCCCGAGAAGTTATATACGATAAAGCCTTGGCCGAGCAATTCGGTATTACTGAAGATAATCAGGTTATGATCGCTATACATTGTGGTTCGCGTGGATTTGGACATCAGATTGCCACCGATTATCTTCAGGTGTTCAGCAAATATGCCAAAAAATATGGTTTGGAAGTCCGCGACAGAGAATTGATGTCGGCCCCAATTGATTCGGATGAGGGCCAGCGATACTATCGGGCGATGGCCTGCGCGGCGAATTCGGCTTTCGTCAATCGCCAGTTGATTGTGTCGGGTGTGAGGCAGGTTTTCCGGTCGGTATTCAATACGACCGACGCAGAACTCGGTATTGAAACTATTTATGATGTGGCGCATAATATCGCCAAATTCGAAAAATATGTCATTGACGACCGGGAGGAAACGCTTCTGGTGCATCGTAAAGGGGCCACCCGGTCTTACGGCCCGGGACGAGAAGATATTCCGGCGAAATACCGGGATATCGGTCAACCGGTGATTGTTGGCGGATCGATGGAAACCGGTTCGGCACTTTTATGTGGAACCGAGTATGCCGATAGTGAGACATTCGGTTCATCTTTACACGGCGCCGGGCGGACAATGTCGCGGATAAAAGCCAAGAAATCAACGCGTGGTGATAAAGTTCGGGAACGAATGAAAGAAAGCGGGATTTTGGTTAAAACCGGTTATCTGCCCGGTTTGGCTGAAGAAGCCGCGTTTGCATATAAAAATATCGACGATGTCATTGATGCTATCCATGATATAGGAATATCAAAAAAAGTCGCACGTTTTTACCCGGTCCTGAATATTAAGGGATAATTGTAAATCTGAAAGCTGTCCCAACCTGACACAAAATAAAAGAGGGCGCCTTTCTGGTTGGGTAGAGGGGGCTAGGAAACTACCCAGGGACAGCAGAGAGTCACCCTCCGTAATATCGAGAATTTATACTATTTCAATTTCTTGTCAAGTATTTTTTATTCTAAACTCCTATAAACCGGCTTTTTCAGTGTCTTCCCGTCAATGTTAATAAATTCTCGCCATCGATTTTCATATTTATGATTCTGTTTCGATTCTATGTACTTTCTCGGTATATTACCAAATTTATTAACCGAATAAATTAAAATATTAGACTTTTTTATATATTTCACATCGGATTATTGACCAATAATTCTTTTATCAGGTTTTATCCTTTTTTTCAAGTACACGTACCCGTTTAAAAAGTTCCGGAAGTCTGGACATACAAGCCTCAATCCTCATCGCTAACGATTTTTCACGCGCTGGATAACCGAAATATGTTTTACCGGGTGGGATATCATGATTAACGCCCGATTGTGCCCCGATCTTAACCCCATCGCCTATTTCGATGTGCCCGACCAGTCCTACCTGTCCGGCAAGAATAACTCCTTTACCAAGTTTTGTCGAACCGGAGATACCAACTTGCGAAACTACTATCGAATAATCCCCGATTTCGACATTGTGAGCGACCTGAACCAGGTTGTCGATTTTAACAAAATTACCGATTTTAGTCGGACCCAAAGCCCCGCGATCGACCGTTGTATTGGCGCCGATTTCAACATCATTGCCGATTTCAACCCAGCCAACCTGTTTGACTTTTTTAATTCCTGTTTCATGCTGGGCAAAACCGAATCCATCCGAGCCGATAACAACGCCGCTGTGAAGAATCACATTGTCGCCAAGACAGCTGTTATTCATTATCCTGACACCGGGATAAATACGACAGTTTTTACCTATTCGGACATCGTTGGAAATATGCACCTGGGGATATATAACACAATTATCCCCGATCCGACTCTTATCACCGACATAACTCAAAGCGCCAATGGTACAATTATTACCGATTTCGGCTGTTTTAAGAATTACAGCGGAAGAATCAATACCGGGCGGAAGGTTAATCTTCTCCGGATACAAAATATCCAGCGCCAGGGCATAGGCATAATACGGATTATTATGTTTTATAATCGGTTTGCGATCGAAATCGGAATCATCCTTTAGAATTACCGCCGAAGCTTCGGTCGTGGCCAGATATTTGTCGTATTTCCGGTTAGTCAGAAAAGTTATCTGTCCAGCCGAAGCGCTTTCAATCGGTGCCGCCGATTCGATTATTATCTCGCCGTCACCGATCAATTCTCCGCCGATTTGATCGGCCAGTTGTTTAAGTTTTATTTCCAAAACTTAAATTATAGGTTTTATTCCTCTTCGAGTATTTGGAGAATTTTATCCGTTATATCGTAATCTTTTTTGGCGTATGCCAGACCGGTCGAATTGAAAATAAAATCATAATTGTCTTCGGTCGCGACTCTCTCGATAGCACTATTGATTTTTTCAAGTAACGGTTTGACAAGCGTGGCGTTTTTACGTTCGGCGGTTCCGTCCGGTCCGAAAATTTCTTTCGTGAAAGCATCAAGCGCCGATTGTTTGGCCATTATACTCGCTTCGCGTTCCTTTTTCTTCGCTTCGGACAGAATCAATTTCTGCTTATCATACTCTTCAATCATGTCCTCGAGTTCTTTCTGCATCTCTTTGGCCTCATCGTCCCAGGCCTTATACTCGGTATTAAATTCTTCCTGAGCCTTTGCCCAGTCTTTGTATTCGGCGAAAATTCGGTCGGAATCGACATAGCCGAATTTTCCGATTTGAGCCATTGCGGATGAGCCTATTCCGGCTACGATAAACAGTACAAAAACACCGACAACCGCATACAGTTTACTCTTTTTCATAACAATCCTCACACCCTTCTATAATTATTGTTGTTTTATCTGAATGTCGTGCCGATTTGGAAATGCGGCTTCCAGCCTTTTGTCTGATCCGAGCGTTCATCAAGCGAATAGCCGAAATCGAATCCGATGGTTCCGATTCCCGGAATAACCAGCCTGAATCCCAAACCAGCACCTTTATATAAATCATTCAATTTTATATCACGGCTATGTAACCACGAGTTACCCAAATCATAAAATAAAATACCGTACAATTGGTTTTCAGAGATCGGGATCTGTAATTCGAGATTACCGACCATTAAATATTTACCGCGAACGGTCGTTGTATATGATGTCGTTTCATAAGTCGTGTCAACCGGTTCCTGTGTTAAATCGTCGCTGTCATAGTGAAGCGTTCTTGTGGTTGTGGTAATAACAGTATCCGGCGTCAATGAACCCGACTCGTACCCGCGGACAATCCCGAAATAATCGGTCCCGCCCGGAGAGAAACGGTCGAATTCGAGTATGTTTAAATCGTTTTGTGCGGTAATGGCTCCAAGAGATAGTTTTCCAGCCAGGGCGATTTTTCCCCAAACCGGGATAAATTTCGCCGCTGTTAATATATGTTTACGGTATTTCCAGTATCCGCCCAGCCATCCGCCGACAATTTCAATGGAGTAAGAAATATCGGAACCGCGAGTGGAAAATTCGGGTAGATCGCGACTGTCACGTGTAATTGTGAATTGCAGACTGGAAGAACTGAACCATTGCTCATCAAACCTCGTCAATGAGCTTGGCAGGGGACCACCATAAAATATATTACCATGAGTCAGCGTATCCCCGGCAGTATCGATATAAGAATAGACTTCTCGCGTAGCGTATGAATGGGCGTCGCTATAATCATCGCTGAAATCATAAAAACGGTCATCCTCGATCTGGTAGCGAGCGACAACGCTGAAATAATCGTCCGGCCAGCGCAATCGCCGTCCCAGCCTGACCGAACCGCCCCGGCGACCCTCGGTATAGTCGGAATACCATTCGCGGTTGGTGTAATATAAATCGGCCCCGACGGTGGTTGGTGTCGAGAAGGCCCAGGGTTCGGTAAAGGAAATCGAATAGGAATTCCGCTGACTTCCGATATCGATATTCAGCGATACATGCTGCCCCATACCTCTGAAATTTGGAATCCCCAAACCGAGCGTTCCGACGAATTTATCGGTTCCCGAATAACCGGCACCGGCCGATATCTGGGCTGTTGGTTTTTCCTCGACCTCAACGACAACATCAACATCACCCGAGGGGAGAGGTGTGATATCAGGCGTAACATTTCCGAAATAATTCAACTGCATGATATTCCGAATCGAGCGCATCAAAAATGAACGATGAAAAACCTGCCCTGGCCGCATCACCATTTCGCGACGAATAACTTTTTCACGGGTTTTGGTGTTGCCGATTATTTTAACCAAATTTATTTCCGAGGGGAGACCTTCAATAATGTCAAAATTTATATCAATGATGCTGTCGCGGGTTGAACGGTCGTCGATTACCCGGACATGAAGGTATCCTTTTTCCTGATACAGAAAATAAATCTCGTTTATAGTTTCTTCATACTTCTCACTGTCAAAAATCCGGCCCTCATCATATTTGAGTGTTTTATTCAGAATTTTTGCGTCGAATTCTTCATTACCACCCCAGGTCGTTTTTCCGAATAGATACCGGGGCCCCTCGTAAATATCGAGATAGATTGTCATCCGATTATCGGCAGTATCAATGGCGATAGAATCTGATATCAGGTAGGCATCAATATAACCCTCTTTATGCAGATAGTCGATAATTTTTTCTTTGTCCTCGGGGTATTTTTCTTTGTCGAAATTTGACGATTTCAAAAAGCCGCGTTTACGGTTACGCATTTTACCGATAATATTGTTCGCTTCAATTTGGACATTGCCGGTTAAAACAACATTTTTCACCTTAACTTTGGAACCCTCGGTTATTTTGAAAGTCAGGATAGCTGTTGTTGAATCGTTTAAGAAATCCATTTCATAATCGACCCGAGCCATAAAAAAGCCTTTCTCGCCATACAGATCGATTATTTCGTTTTTCTTTTCATAGATAAAATTGTTCGACAGGTAATTACCGCCGGCAAGGCCCAGGTCTTTTCTGAGATCCTTATCGCTTATTTCAGTATTACCCTCAAATTCGACTTTTTCGAGTTTGGGAAGTTCCTCGACTTTTATTACCAAACTCAAACCTCCGGTAACTTCCTCCGCCAGAATCTGAACATCACGGAAAAATCCGAGACCATATAAACGTCGGACCGCATCCTGCGAGGCCGATGCCGAAAGCTCATCACCTTTGTTAATACCGCTGACCGATAAAATCAGGCTGGTCGCCGCAATTTGGTTACCCTCGACTTTAACATCAACGACATTAAAAGACTGTGCCGCGACGTTCGAAAAGCCGACTACAAGCAGACATACCAATAGTAGAAACGGCCGGAAAGTAAATCGTTCCAGCCATTTTCTATTAATATTTTTCACCCTATTAATCAATTTACAGGCGGTGTAATCTTTTTAATTTTAAGTTCGGTGAATTTTTGACGGTGGCCGTGCATCTTGCGATATTTTGTGCGCCTTTTAAACTTGTAAACATCGATTTTACTGGCCAAACCTTCATTCAATATCTCTGCTTCAATTGTAGCCGATTCCAGATAAGGTTTACCGACTAATGTATTTTCGCCATCATCAATCAATAGAACTTTATCGATTGAAACCGTATCCCCCGGTGATGCGGTCATATGCGGAACCTTTACGGCTGTACCTTCTTCAACTCTGAATTGTAAACCGCCTGATTCGAATACAGCAAACATCTCCAATTCCTCCTTTTAATATCAGACTCTATAAGCCGTTTTTCAAAGGGTTAAACATACGTTTTTACCGCCTACTGTCAAGATAAAATTTGTTCGGTAAGACAAGTATGGTTTTTCCCCTCAATTTATTCATCCCTTTTGTATATTAAACACATAAACCGGCGTTGCGTTTCAAATCAAATTTGAACATAAGATGTGATAAAGACGTTCTATAATGTGCTTGCGGGAAGCTTACAATGGTATATATTGATTCAAAAATGCGGCCTAAAAACGACAAAGAGGCTTCCATGACCCGAATGAAGAGCCATTTTAAGGAAAACATCGACTATAAACTGGTGTCAAGTTACAGGCCATGTGGAGACCAGCCTATAGCCATTGAGCAGCTTCTTCAAGGTCTGAATAATATTGAGAAATACCAGACATTACTGGGGGTGACAGGTTCGGGGAAAACCTTTACGATTGCAAATGTTATCGCCCAATATCGACGCCCGACATTGGTGATTTCTCATAATAAGACGTTGGCGGCACAGTTATTCGGTGAGTTGAAAGCATTTTTCCCGAATAACGCAGTTGAGTTTTTTATCAGTTATTATGATTATTATCAACCCGAAGCCTATCTTCCGACCACCGATACTTATATCGAAAAAGATACCTCGATGAATGAAGATATCGACCGGCTCCGTCTGCGGGCGACCGCTTCACTTTTGGAGCGGGACGATGTTATAATTGTCGCCTCGGTTTCATGTATTTACGGTTTGGGTTCGCCGGAAGATTATAAAAAACTGTTGATGTTTTTGGAGTGCGGCCAGCAGGTTGATAGAGATGATATTATCAAATCGCTTATTAATATACATTATAATCGTAATGATATCGATTTCTCGCGCGGTAATTTCCGGGTTAAGGGGGATACGATTGAATTGATCCCCGCTTATCAGGAGACAGCCTTGCGGATTGAATTATTCGGTGACGAAATCGAGCGGCTAACCGAAGTCGATCCGCTGACCGGCGAGATAATCTCGGAGCGGAATAAAATCGCTATTTATCCGGCGAAACATTTTGTAACGACTCACCCGCAGTTGGAAAAAGCAATAGTCAAAATCGAGGCAGAACTGGGCGAACGACTGGTGGAACTTCGCAAATTAGACAAACTTCTTGAGGCGCAGCGGTTGGAATCGCGAACTAATTATGATTTGGAGATGATGAAAGAAATCGGTTATTGCAGCGGGATTGAAAACTATTCAAGGCACCTGACCGGGCGCAAAGCGGGGGAGAGACCGGCCACCTTAATCGACTTTTTCCCGAAGGATTTTCTGATGATAATCGATGAGTCACACCAGACCGTCCCCCAAATTCGCGGGATGTTTGCGGGGGACCGATCGCGAAAGGAAGTTCTCGTTGAACATGGTTTCCGACTGCCGTCGGCGCTGGATAACCGTCCGTTATTTTTCGACGAATTCGAATCGCTTATAAATAACGTTATTTTTGTATCCGCAACCCCGGCCGATTATGAACTTGAAAAAACGGGGGGAGTGATTGTCGAACAGGTTATTCGTCCGACCGGATTATGTGATCCCAAAATCAGCGTTCGTCAATTAAGCACCCAGGTAGATAACCTGATTGAAGAAATCCGCAAACGGGTAGCCAACGGGGAGCGGATTCTGGTAACAACATTAACCAAACGAATGGCAGAAGATTTATCCGATTATTTGAGTAAACTTGATATCCGGGTGCGGTATTTACACAGCGAAATCGATGCTATTGACCGGACCGAATTAATCCGCGATTTACGGTTAGCCGAGTTTGATGTCTTAGTCGGGATTAATCTGCTTCGCGAAGGATTGGATCTTCCCGAAGTCTCACTGGTGGCGATTCTGGATGCCGACAAAGAAGGTTTTCTGCGCTCGGAGCGCTCATTGATTCAAACTGCCGGACGAGCGGCTCGTAATAAAAATGGCGAGGTTATATTTTATGCCGACAAAATTACCGATTCGATGCGTAAGGCTATAGATGAAACCGAGCGGCGCCGTAAAAAACAGTTGGAATATAATAAGGAGCATAATATAAATCCGGAGACGATATTCAAAACTCGCGACGAAATCCTGCAAGCGACTCGTTTCGCCGACTCTAAAACCGAGGAAAAAGCCGAGTTTGAGAAACCTGATTTCTTCGCCGAGATGACGACCGAAGACCGGATTGCCTTTATGATAAAAGCGATGAAAAAAGCGGCTGACAATCTTGAATTCGAAACCGCTACCGCCTTGCGGGATGAGATCAGAGCTATTAAAGCAGAACTTAAAAAGAAACGCCAAAGAAAATGAATGCCAATAAATTTTATAATCTAAGTATGGTTGTTTTTGTAGTCTTCATTATTATGATAGGGGGGTGCGATAAGAAGCCGACGGTGTCCAGCCTGTCATACGGACAGGAGATGATAAACTACATCAGCGGTACCGAAGAAGGCAAAGAACTGTTTTCACAAGATATTTTCCCCTTTATATCGGAGCAGTTTAAAGATCAGCAGGGTTATCTCGTTTATTATGAATTCGATTCGACTAAAAGGCGTTTTGATATCGGAGACAACGATATCGGCGGTCCGGCTGATATGTATGGTTTTGCTGATATCTATGATGCTGTGGTTCAAATTAATGACACTTTATATGGCAAAATAAATCGAGTTATTGGCGAAGATACTTCTTTCTATCGATATGTAAAAATCGCTGTCACCCGATACGCTTATTTTTTGAAGCTTTATAGTGATGATTACAGCTATCGGGGATGGCGATTATGGGGATACGGGGTTGATAATCTGTACCCGGATCAGTACGGTTATTTCAGGTCATCCGGGGGCGATTCGATTTCAGCCTTTAAAAGCGGGGATGTGGCCGATGTTAATAGCTTACTGAAAAACAAGATCGGCTTCTATTTTGTGATTAAAAATAATATGGTTAAACTTCCTCCGGGCGACTCGTTGACCTATATCAATACGAGCCGCGATATACTTTTTGCCGAAAAAGATGATGCCGGCAGGCACTATATACACTTAACAAGCGACGGATCCAATTATTCCGGCAGCTGGAAAATGCCTTCCGGCACCGACAAATTTTATCGACTGATGACTTTGGAGGGAAGCGACTACTACGAACGGATAGATACGCTCAATATTGACGGTGAATCTCAGGTTGTTACTTTGCGTGTCCGGTATTCGGATATCGTTATCCCGGTCAAAATCGACATCTAATAGTCTTCTCAGTTTTACCTTGTATTTGCGTTCTGCTTTTAATACCATTTAGAAAACATAAAATGGAAATTATATTAACTTTTAACATGGAGGTTGTATGTCAACCAGAAAGTTCAACCAGAAGAAACTACTGCCGCTACTGTTGATCCTGATTTTTGTATCGGGGATAGTCGGTTGTGGTACCCAGGTTCCCTCTGGTCATCGGGGTGTTTTTTATTCCAAATTCGGTGACGGCACCGAGATGGGTCGGATATATCCGGAAGGGTTTAACTGGCATTTCCCCTGGAACAGTATATTCGTCTATAAAATCCAACTGGATGAACAGCGAGAAGAATTGCACGTGCTTTCCTCGGATGGCGCCTCGATTGGTCTGGAAGTTACGATATGGTTCCGTCCGGTGCCGGATAAACTCGATTCACTGCAGATAACAGTCGGGAAGAATTATTATAATGTTGCCGTCGCTCCGGCACTTCGAGGTGTCGCTCGAAGTGTGGTCGGAAAGTTCAAACCGGAGGAGATCTATTCGTCGAAACGTGAAGTTATCTCGGCCGAAATCCTAACAGAGATGCAGTCGATGGTCAGTCGGAAATTCATTACGATAGAGAATGTCATTATTCGTAATGTCTCGTTGCCGCCGAAAATAACCGAAGCGATTAATTTTAAGCTGGCCGCGGATCAGGAAGCGCAGAAGATGGAATTCGTCCTCCTGAAGGAAAGTCAGGAGGCTGAGAGGAAACGTATCGAGGCCAAAGGTATTGCCGATTTCCAGAAAATCGTGGCCTCAGGCGTAACGCCATCACTTTTGACCTGGAAAGGAATCGAGGCGACTCAAAAACTGGCCGAGTCACCGAATACCAAGATAGTTATTATAGGTAAATCGGATAACGGTCTGCCGGTTATTCTTGATACCGGCAAGTAGATTTCTGAAAAATCCAACATTATAAGATTTGGCGGCGGGGATTCAACTCGCCGCCAAAATCAGCCTAAAACATACCCAAAAGTCATAATTATATGAAATCGAGTGCGTATTATATGAGGTCTGATTCAAAACCGGTTTAAAACACATCCCGAATTTATTACCGAAACTACTACCAATCCGATAGGTTCATTACCGCTGAATATATTCTAACCTGCTGATATATTATTAATTAAGGCTCGACATTATTCGCCATATATTGCTGTTGTTGTATAAAATTTATACAGTTTGCCTTGTACTTCCGAAAAAATAAACCTCAAAACGAGAAGGCAAGCCAGTTGCTGAAATAGCATTGGCAATCTATCATTTTATATAGATTGTATACTAAATGTGAGTGAAAGGAGAGAATATATTAAGACCCGGTGAAGATTTCGTTAATAGAATGTTAGGAAACGACTTCCGGGCGAAATAGATTTCCAGAAAATTCTTGACTTATCGGCGTTTTGAGATATATTAATTGTGGTTTTGTGGTAGTACTCGCCGGAATTAAAACCGTTCCACCTCCTCACAAAAGGTCGGGACAGGTGAGAAAAGAAGAATAGTAAAACCATAATGAAAAAAGCAGAAATCCTGTAACCTCATACCGCCGAAGCCAAGATTCACAGGAGAGTTTGATATTATCTATGGAGGAAAGATGATTAGACTAACACGGCTTCATAAGGCCGCGGTTTCTTTAATCTTTCTTATAACCGCACTTACAGTTGGCAACATCGTTCAGGCACAAACCCCGGAGGCAGCCTATTATCAGGCAGCCGGCCCCGAAACCGGGGGCAGTTATAAGATTAGTAGTACAGTTTCGGCTGTACCGATTAGCGGGGATGTTGAGGGCGTCGAAGCCGAAACAGTACAGTTATCATCGAGCGTCTGCTGTCCCGACAGTCAGATGTACTTTGAAGATTTCGATGATACAATCGATGTCTGTCTTGGATCGACCATCAATGATACTATTGTCGTATCCGGGAAGGTTTTCGATTATATAATCACTCTGGAAATAGCATCCGGTCCCGGTACGCTTACATCGACACCGTCGATCCCGTCTTTGTACGGTTACTACGAATACACACCGACTTCAGCCGTAAATTTCGACGTCGTCTTTATGGCCTGGAATGAAGCGGGTGATACGTTGTATGCGACTCGTACGTATGTTGTTTTCGAAAACGAACCGCCGGTTATAACCTCCGGAGATACGACGATTTTCCATTGTTATCCGGGTGATTATTTCGAGATTTATATTCAGGCTGATGATCCCGATGAAGACGAGCTTACCTATCGGGTGCTGGAAGGTAATGCCTATATCGAGGAAGAAACCGGATTGTTCCGTTTTTGGCCGGAAGATACCGGCACTTACTGTTTCACGGTTGAAGCTTCGGATTATTGCACTTCCGATACGGCTGAAATATGCATCACGGCCCTGTGGAACTTCATCCCTGAGTTTAATAATCCTGACCAGAAGTTTATAATATGTGAGCAAGATACAATTTGCTTTGAAGTCTTTGCCTATGATCCCAATCTGGGTGATTCATTGATTATTACCCAGGAGTCGGGACCGGGCACATTTAATATGATATCCGACAGCAGTGGTGAAACCTGTTTTCTGCCGAATGCGGTCGATTCGGCCGATTATGTGTTTATTTATTCAGCGACCGATAAATGCCTGCGAGGCGAATGGCCGACCGATAAAGCCTGTCCTCCGACACCGTACGATACCGTCGTGATTACCGTTGTTTACGGCGAACCACCGGTGATTGAATGTCCCAATGATACAAGTTTGTTTATATGCGAACCGGATACTATTTGTATCCCGATTGGGGAGCTTCCGGCCGGTGATATTATAATTCTGCCGGAAACTGTATGGTATGATGCCAATAAGCAGTCGGTTTGTTTCTATGCCGAGCAGTCAGGGAAAACTGGTATTACGATAGTAGTCGAGACAGGCTGCGGTATGACCGGATGCGATTTTTCGGTTGATGTCACAATGAATTCGGCTCCGGTGGTTACACTTCCGGGTGACACCTCGATTTTCATGTGTGAGTTGAGTGAGTTTTGTTTTCCCGCCTCGGTCAGCGATCCTGACAATAATTTAATGTCAACTTATTTTGATGGTGTCGGCACCTACTCCAACGGTTATATCTGTTTCATGCCGCAGGAACCGGGTGAATATACATTTATTCTTGAAGCGACCGACTCATGCGATATCACCTCCGCCGATACGAGTGTGGTGACGATATTACTGAACAGCGAACCTCAGGTGACTACTGCCGATGATTTTGAACTGTTCCAGTGTGTATTTGAAGAAATCTGTTTTGATGCCGTGATTACTGATCCGGATAACAATATCTTAATCGCCAGTACGAATCAAACCGCGTTTTATGATTCCGAAAATAACCAAATATGTTTCACACCCGATAGCGCGGGTGTTTATGAATTCGTCGTGACTGCGACAGACTCCTGTTATGCGACCGATGTCGATACAACTATCGTCACGGTGACGACAGGGGAGGTGGCGGTTATCGATTGTCCCGATGGTACTATTACTCGCAATATTTGTGATGTCGAGGAAATTTGTGAACCGCTGGGCATTACACCGATTGATGCGGTTGTGACCGTTCCTGATGGCGTCACATATCGTAATGGAGAAATTTGTTTCACGCCGGATTCAACCGGGACATATATAATCGATGTTATCGCCTCCGCTGAATGTGGCGATGATACCTGTCAGATTGTTTTTGATATCAGTGTTGGCGTAACACCACAGGTGACATGTCCCTCTGATACAGCGATTGAACTTTGTGGTAGTGATGTCATTTGTCTTCCGGTCGGGATTGAACTTTCCGGTGCAACTGTAACTGTGAGTCCGATTGGTACCTATGCCGATGGTGAAGTTTGTTTTGCTGTTGACAGCTCGGGACACTATGAAATTATGGTGGTTGCCGAAACCGATTGCGGCGCTGACAGCTGTTCTTTCGCCATTGATGTTGCCTTTAATGGCGCCCCGGAAATTGTATCGGGTGATGATTCGATATTCGGATGCGAACCGGGCGGGATTTATACTTATACGGTTATTGCGCAAGACGATGAAGGCGACCAGATTACTTATGCTCTTCTTTCGGACTATGGTACTATTGATCCTAACAGCGGTGAATTAAGTTTTACCGCCGAAATTTCGGGCGATTATTGCTTCACCGTTGAAGCCTCAGATATCTGCGGTGCCGATACGGCCGAGATTTGTATCGCGGTTACACTTAACGGCGCCCCGGTGGTTGTCTCGGCTCCTGACGAAACGCTCTTTATGTGTGAACCATACGAGTTTTGTTTCCCGGTTTCTGTTACCGATACCGATGACAATGTGGTTGACATCAATCTTATAGGTGACGGTACATACAGTAACGGATATGTTTGTTTCACGCCGAGTGTCACCGGCACATATACATTTATAATCGAAGCGACCGACGAATGTATCGCTATGGCTTCTGATACTACGACTATTAAAGTAATATTCAACAGCGAACCGATGGTTAGTTCGGCCGATGATTTTGGCGTTCTCCAGTGCGAGATCGATGAGATTTGTTTCCCGGTTACAATCACAGATTATGACAATAATCTTTCGATAGTATCAACAAATATAACGGCTGAATATGATGCCGTTAACGGCAAGGTCTGTTATACACCCGATGGTCCGGGAGTCGATACGATTATCACAACAGCGACCGACTCCTGTTATGCGACCGGTGTTGATACAACTATTATTGAAGTTGGTCTTGGTGATGTTGCCGAGATAGCCTGTCCTCCCGAACCTTTCGAATACAGCCTGTGCGAGCCGGAAGAAATCTGTGTCCCCATTGAAATCACGCCAAGCAACGCCATAGTAGCCGTCTCTGAAGGTTATTATGCCAACGGGAATCTTTGTTTTACTCCGAATGCCACCGAAATTTATGATATCGAGGTTATCGCGTCCGGTGGCTGTGGTGCCGACACCTGTAATGTCCAGTTTGTTGTCGATATTGGTGAAGCGCCACAGGTTGTTTGCCCGCCTGATACATCATTCGAGCTGTGCGGACCGGAAACGATTTGTCTGCCGGTAACGATTACACCGCCGGGCGCCGCCGTGACCGTTTTTCCTATTGGATATTATGAAGACGGTATGGTTTGTATCGATACCGAGACATCAGGTAGTGCCTTAATTTATGTCGAGGCCGAAACCAATTGCGGCCTGACGAATTGTTCATTTACGCTTAATATAGAAATGAATGAGCCGCCGGAAATTACTCCGGATGCTGACACGATGTTTATCTGCGAGCCGGGTGTGATTTTGGAACATACGGTAATCGCTTCCGATCCTGAGGATAATCCAATCAGATTCGATTTGATTTCAGATTTCGGTCAGATAGACAGTCAAACCGGACTAATAAGCTTTACGGCCGATACGGCTGGTATATATTGTTTTAATGTTGTCGCCGCCGATTATTGTGCGGCAGATACCGCAACTCTTTGTATCGTGGTTGAACTGAACAGTGCTCCGGTAGTGGTTTCTGCTCCCGACACCTCTATAACCGCCTGCACCTGGGACAGAGAAATTTGTATCCCTGTTAATATTACCGATGTTGATGATAATATCATGTCGATTACAACGAGTCTCGGTACTTATGCGGATGGTTATGTCTGTTTCACTCCGACCAGCACGGGTGAATTTTATATCATCACGACAGCCATCGATGAATGTTATGCCGCTGATTCCGCCGTGACTCTGGTAACGGTTACAACCGGTGAAGCAATCGATCTGGAATGTCCGAGTAATATGTCGGCCTTTATCTGCGAGCCGGATACATTATGTTTCCCGATTGGCGGTATTCCCGATGATGCCCGGATTACGGTCTATCCGGCTTCGGCGTGGTATAATGAAGTTGACGGCACGATTTGTTTCTTCACGAATTGTACTGTAGAAAAAGATCTAAAAATAGTCGTTGCCAATGAATGCGGTGAAGACAGTTGTATGTTCACAGTCAGTGTGACCATGAATTCACGCCCGCTGGTTTTACTGCCGCCGTCGGAAACGATTACACTTTGCGCCGAGGATGAGGTCTGTGTCCCGGTTGGTATCGCCGATGCTGATGATAATCTGGTTGATATAACAGTTTATCCCGAAGGAGCGACATATAATCCGATTTCGGGACGGATATGTTTCATTGCTGCCGAAGCAGGTGATTATCTGGTTAAGGCTGTCGCGGTTGACGAGTGCGGCAGCGTTGATGCCGACTCGACCATAATTACGGTCATAATGAACAGTGCTCCGTCGATTACATCGGCTGATGATTTTTCGATGCACCTGTGCGAACCGTCGGAAATTTGTTTCCCGGTTGATATATACGATGTTGATATGAATGAACAGACCGTTTCCGTTCTTCCTGACGGTTACTATAACGCCGAGACCGGAGAGGTATGTTTCACTCCTCAGGAGGCCGGTGTTTATACGGTGGAAATAATCGTGACCGATTCATGCGACCTATCCGATATGGACGCCACGACGGTTACGGTTACGATGAATGCGCCGCCGAATATCATCATCGAACCTTACACAAAAGTTATTATATGTGAACGTGATCCGATATGTCTGCCTTTGATAGTTAATGATATCGATAATAATCTCGATTCGATTATTGTAACCGGTGCCGAATTTAACGATGAATTCGTATGTCTCGAAGAAATAACAGCGGGAATACATGAAATAATTATTTATGCCTATGACAGCTGTGACGTTATGGCAGTTGATACGGCTATTATCGAAATTATAGAAAATAGCCCGCCGGTAGTCGAAGCACCCGATGATTTCTCGGTCTTCCAGTGTGTATTCGAAGAGATTTGTTTCGATGTGAATATCTACGATCCGGACGATAACATTATGATTATCTCGTCCGATATGGGTATGATCGATACCCGTAACGAACAGATCTGTTTCACGCCTGAAGACACCGGCACCTACCGGGTTGTTATAACGGCGGTTGATGACTGCCAGTTGACGGCAGCTGATACCATTTTTATTATGGTTGAATCGGGTGAAGCGGCCGAGATTGATTGTCCTCTGGAACCGATTGAATATTCGTTCTGTGAACCAACGACAGTTTGTTATCCAATTTCGTTTACACCCGATGATGCGGTGATATATACAATCCCCGGCGGTCTCTATGAAAACGGTCAGTTGTGTTTCTTGGCTGATACTTCCGGTACATATTTGGTGGAAGTTATTGCCGAAGCCGAGTGTGGTAACGATAACTGCCTGTATGAATTCGTGATTGATGTCAACGAGACGGCTCAGGTTACCTGTCCCAACGATACGACCATATTCCTTTGCGGTTCCGAAACGATTTGTCTGCCCGCTTCGGTGACACCGGCGGATGCATTTGTTACGCTTCTACCGATCGGCCAGTTCAGTGATGGCAATATCTGTTTTGTTCCGGATACGGCCGGATTGTATGTCTTTGATTTCATGGCCGAAAACAACTGCGGCGATGATAGCTGTCGTTTCACGGTTGAGGTTATCTTCAATAGCGCGCCGGTGGTTGATGCCGGCGATGATACGACGTACTTCCAGTGCGAATATGAAGAAATCTGCCGACCGGTATCTATAATCGATGTTGATAATAATATAGATTCAATAAAAGTAACACCTTACGGTTATTATAATTCCGATCCGGGAGTTGTTTGCTTCACGCCGGAAGACACCGGTGAGTATTGTTTGACTATTACCGCTTACGATGAATGTGAGACTGCCAGCTCGGACGAAGTTTGTATCACGGTTACAACCGGTCCGTCGGCCGAAATAGAATGTCCGGCCGAACCGATTAATGTAAGCCTGTGCGATCCGGATGAAGTTTGTGTTCCGTTAACGATTACTCCGGCAACGGCGGAAGTGTCGGTTTCATTTGGAACTTACTCCGACGATCAGTTGTGCTTTACAGCTGATACCGCAGGAACTTATAATATCGAAGTTATTGCATCGGAAATTTGCGGTGATGATACCTGTAATGTGTCCGTTATCGTGACCTTCGATGAATATGTCGAAATTATCTGCCCCGATCTGGCGGTGAATAAGGTGTTCTGCGAACCGAGTGAAGTTGAAATTCTTCTCCCGATAACGCCTTCGACAGCGACCGTGACAGTTACACCAATCGGTAGTTACAGTTTCTCGGACAATATGCTGACTTTCTTTGCCGACACAACGGGTCATTACGAACTTACTGTAATAGTCGAATCGCCCTGCAGCGCCGATACATGCGTGGTTGAGTCAAATATAGCCATTATCGATGCGCCGCAGATAACCTGTCCGGGTGATATCGATACGATACTCTGTTTCACCGATTCGACCGATCTTTGTTTCGAGGTCGAATTGATAGGTGACAGTGTTGATGTTATCGTGCGACCGGCCGGGACCTTTGAAGATGGTTTGGTTTGTGTCCCGATTACTGCAGAAGGAACGCAGACAGTTACAGTGGTCGCTTCATCGACCTGCGGAGCCGACAGTTGCAGTCTTGTGGTTACGGTGGCCAAAAATCAGCCCCCGGTTTTAACGGTTCCCGAAGATATTATGGTCCCGTGGTGCGACGGCGATACCGGAACGATTTGTGTCGATGGTATTTTTGCTGTCGATCCTGAAGGGGATCCTTTGATGATTTATCAAACTTGCGGAATAGGTACTTATGAAGCGATAACCGACGACAGCGGTCAGATTTGCTTTACGCCCGACAATATGGATACGACCTATGAATTCTGTCTTGCTACGGATGATGGCTGTTCGATCGATTCCCAATTACTACAGGTAACTGTGTTTCCGTCAGCAATATGCTCAGTTTGTGTTAATGCTTATATCGAAACCGATTCTTGTGTGGTGGTTGGATCGCGGGTGCCGGTACGTCTTCGGGTCGAAACCAATGATCCGATAGCTGGATTCGATTTGTTAATCGGCTACGATGTATCGACAATGTCCTTCCTCTATGTAGATCAGGGTGAAGCAATACCGGATTGGGAATACTTTACCTACCGTCTTGCAACCGACGGTAACTGCGGTTCGGGTTGTCCCTCCGGCTTACTGCGCGTATTCGCAATCGCCGATGAAAACGATGGACCCAATCATCCTCCGGAAGATCAGTTACTACCTGACGGCGTTATTGCCAATATTATGATGATTGTTACCAACGACCAGACTATCGGTGGTCAATATTTACCGATAAGTTTCTTCTGGCTGGATTGCGGTGATAACTCATTCTCCGATCCGACCGGTGAACAGCAGTTGGTCGAAGCGCGAATATATAATTATTCGGATAATCTTATATGGGAAGAGTCCGACGATATCAATTTCCCGGAATCGAGTCGCCCGGTTGGTTTCGGTACGCCGGATAGTTGTATGACGGGTGATAAAGTCCAACCGATACGGTGTGTTTATTTTCATAACGGCGGTATCTGTGTCAAGAGTCCCGAAGAGATCGATGATCGCGGTGACCTTAATCTTAATGCGGTTCCCTACGAAATCGCCGATGCCGTTATATTCACCAACTACTTTATATACGGTATGGCAGCTTTCACCATTAATGCCGACGGTCAGATGGCCGCTTCGGATGTTAATGCCGATGGTTATGCTCTAACGGTTGCCGATCTGGTTTATCTTATAAGGATTATTGTCGGCGATGCCCAGGCGATACCTCGAGTATCGCCCGGATTGGCCGAAATCGAGCTGTCGGTTGAGTCAAATAATAGTATGATATCGATAAATGCCGAATCGCATTGTGCCGCTGGCGCCGGTGTGCTCGTGTTCGAATACGACGGTGTTAATCCGACTGTTCCGACGCTTGGTGGTATGGCCGAGGGTATGGATTACATCTATTCCGTTAGTGATTCGGAAATCAGAGTTCTGATATACAGTATGGATTATGGCCGAGCGATTAACAGTGGCGAAGGTAACCTGCTTAATATCGATTACTCCGGTTCGGGTGATATCCGACTCAGCGAATTCTCTTTCGCGACTTACCATGGTGAAATGATGCAAAGTAAAACCGGTTCGGCGATAGTGCCGGATGAATTCGAGGTGTCGCAGAACTACCCAAATCCGTTTAACCCGAGAACGACTATCGAACTTTCGCTTCCGACGGTTTGTACTTGGACAATGACTATCTATAACATCAATGGTCAGGCAGTTAGGAAAATGTCCCGACATGATGATGCCGGTGTGGTTGCGGTTGAATGGGATGGAACCAATGAACTGGGTCAAATGGTTGCTTCTGGTGTTTACCTGTATCGTGTCGAGGCCGGAAACAACGCGGTATCGAAGAAGATGATACTTCTTAAATAGAAATACAGACAGGACTTTCCTCTATAGAGAGTCGGTTATTTTATAGCCGGCTCTTTTTTTATTTATGATATCTGCCACCGGACAGGATGGAAAAGCCCCGATAGAGTTGTTCTAATAACACCGGACGAACCAGTTGATGCGACATCGTCATGGGGGAGAGGGAAACGATATCGTCGCAATCGTTTATTACGGATTTGTCGAGACCGTACGCACCGCCGATTATAAATTCAACCGTCCCACCGGAAAGCTGCATCAGTTTTGATAAGTATTCCGCAAATTGCTCGGAGTTGAATTTACGTCCTTTATCGCTCAGGGCGATTTTATACCCGGAACCGATTTGTTTTCTTAGCTTTATCGCTTCCTGATTTTTTATTTCTTTTTCAGATAAACTTGAAGATTTTTTGATATCAGAGATATTTTCAAATGTAAGTTTAGCGTATTTTTTCAGCAGTTTTTCATAGTGCGCTATAGAATCATCAATCCAGCTGTCTTTATTTTTGCCGATGGTAATGATTTTTATTTTAAGCATCAATCAGAAATGGCTTTTAGATACAACTTGCGGGTACGGGGACCGTCGAACTCGCAGAAATATATTCCCTGCCATGTTCCCAGAATCGGTTTACCGTCGGAAACGATAATCTGAAGCGAAGCACCAACCAGTGATGATTTTATATGTGCATCAGAGTTGCCTTCACCATGATGATAATTGTCGCGTTGCGGAATTTCCTTATTGAGTTTGTAGAGCATATCGCGCACGACACTCGGATCGGCGTTTTCATTGATTGTCACCGCGGCGGTTGTATGCGGTACGTGCAATATCACCAGACCATCTTTTAAACCGACTTTGCTGATATAACGCCGGACCTCGCCGGTGATATCGACAAGTTCCTCACGCTGATGAGTCGGGACTTGTATCTGCTCAACTTTCAAAGAGGGCCTCCACATATTCTTCTGAATTAAACGGACGAATATCCTCGATTTGTTCCCCGATACCGATAAAATCAACCGGCACCGATAAATCTTCCGCAATCGCAACTATTATACCACCACGCGCGGTTCCATCCAGTTTGGTCACGATAAGACCATCACACCCGACCGCATCGGTGAATACTTTCACCTGCGAAAGCGCATTCTGGCCGGTCGTGCCATCGATAATCAACTTGGCGAATATCTGTTCGGGCGGAATGACCTTTTCGGTAACACGACGGATTTTCTCCAGCTCTTTCATAAGGTTCGCTTTGGTGTGCAATCGCCCGGCCGTATCTATCAATAGTATATCGACCTCTTTGGCGACAGCCGAATTGGCGGCATCATAAGCGATCGAGGCCGGATCAGCGCCGGAGTGCGCCTTAACGAATGTCACGCCGGAACGCTCGGCCCAAATGCCGAGTTGTTCGACAGCGGCGGCGCGGAACGTATCGCAGGCGGCAATCATAACCGATTTACCGTTGTTTTTAAAATAATGCGCCAACTTGCCTACGGTAGTTGTTTTGCCGGTACCGTTAACACCGGTTATCATCCAGACAATCGGTTTCGCGGCTTTCTCAGAGAAAACTTCAGTGCGGTTTTTTGTGAGTATTTCCGAGAGTTGTTTTTTCAATAATCTGAAAACATCATCCGAGTCGGTCGCCTTTTCGCTTTTCGCATGTTCGCGTAATGTTTCAATCGTCTTTTCGGTGGCGGCAACACCGATATCGGACTTCAGTAAAATTTCCTCTATTTCATCAAGGAGATCGTCATCGATTTTACGGCCGCCGATGAGATTGCCGATTTTCCCAAATATATTCTGGCGCGTTTTCGTCAGCGATTCTTTCAGTTTTTTAAATCCCAGTGCCATGATGTATTGAACCTTATTACTCTGTATTATCCGTCGGTTTAATATTAACCGGCGGCGACATTCTGTCTTTAATCGCCTCCGGTATATCGGAGGCCGGTTTTGTATCGGTGTCCGCAGCAATCGAAGTATTAATCAGTTTTTCATCACCCGGCTCATTGAATCGAACCGAAACCACCCGTGAGACACCCGGCTGCTCCATAGTAATACCATACATGATGTCGGCCGCCTCCATAGTGATTTTGTTATGCGTGATGGTGATGAACTGCGTTTGGTCGGAGAAGGTTTTAATAATTTTCAGGAAACGATGGATATTGGCATCATCAAGCGGGGCATCGATTTCGTCGAGAATACAGAACGGCGATGGTTTGACAAGGTAAATAGCGAATAAAAGCGAAATCGCCGTTAAAGCACGCTCACCGCCGGACATCTGCGTAATCGACAACAGCTTCTTACCGCGTGGGCGGGCGATAATTTCAATCGGTGATTCGAGCGGATCATTATCATCGAGCATCCGAATATCCGATTCACCGCCGGTAAATAATTCCGCAAACACCTGCTGAAAATTAGAGCGAACCTGGGCAAAAGTTTCCATAAATAAACGCTTGGCGGTCTGATTGATTTTCGTGATAGTCGATTGTAAAGTCGCCTTGGCATTCATCAAATCGTTCATCTGCGAGGTCAAAAATTCCTGCCGTTCTTTGGCGACTTTGTATTCCTCCAGCGCCAGTAGATTTACCGCCCCGAAATCTTTCATACGTTCTCGTAGATGCATCATACGTTCTTGGCGTTCCTCGGAAGGAATCTCTGCATTCGGCACTTCGGCCATGATATCATCCAGTTCGAGATCGTACTCATCGCGAATTTTCCGTCTGGTATTACGCGTTTCACCTTCAATTTCCGCATTTCTGATTTCAGCGGTGTGCAATTTGCTGTTTATTTCCTCACGAGACTGGCGTAGTTGTTTTATCTCTTTCTCGCGGGAATCAAGGCTTTCCTGAATAGTATCGTGCTTTTCCTGAATCTCTTTCTGTTTCTCTGCGATAGCGTCTCGCTGATCGAATTTTTCGCGCAATTCTTTTTCGAGATAAACGTTCTTCTCGCCAAAACCTTCGATCTCGGCGTCAGCCTTTACTATCTCTTCCGATTTGCGAGTGCTGTTGGTATCGATTTCGTTTATCAATTCTTCCGTATGACGTATCTGGCTTTCGAGTTGTTGAAGTTTGCTTTTTAGTTCGACACGTTCTATCTGCAGGGAAGATATTGTTTTTTCGATACTTTCCGATTCGCCTTCGACTTTCTCGATGAGTGCATCCTGCTCATTAAGAGAATTGACAATCGTCTCTTTCTCCCGGGCCAATTCTTCATGATTAAGATTCAGACTGTACTGACGGGTGCGAAGCGCTTCTTGTTTATTCGAAAGGTCGTCCCGTTCTTTTGTAAGCCGGGCTTTCTCTTTTTGTGCCGCTTGGCGTTGGAAATCATTCGAGGTTAATTCCTTCTCGACATCCTCCAATTCATCTTTCAGATTATCAAGCTTGTCAATCAGCGACTTATGCTTAGCCTGGGATGTTCCAATCGAGGCGGTAATCTCATTTTTCTGCTTTTTTTGTCCTTCGGTTTTTGAGATCAGATCGGTAATAAGTTTTTCCTGCTCGGCGACTTTTTCCTGTCGTCCTAATAGCGATAATCCCTCAGCAGAACCGCCCGACATCATTGCTTTGCCGCGGAACATCCGACCGTCAGTCGTTACCGCAGAAAAATGAGGGGGAAGTTGATCGATAACCTCACCGACATTTTCCGGTTTAACAACGGCAACGTGAGCCAACAGTAATGTCGCCAGAGACCTAAGCTCATCGGAAACATTCACGAGAGAATCGGCCCAGCCGATAAATCCATCACCGCTGATAATCGGTCGCGTCGGTTTTGGAATCGAATCGATTCGATCCATGATAACCAGACCGGCCTTACCTTTCACCTCATGTTTCAAATAATTGATAATACCATCTGCTGTCGTCCGGTCGCGACAAATCATAAATCCGGCCGCCTCACCCAGTGCCGCTTCGATCGGTTCTTCGTAACCTGAATGCGAAGTCAGACTGTCGGCTACTGTACCGATAAGGCCCGGCCACTTTTCGCGGCTTTCCATGGCAGTAACAACTCCGCCGCCATAACCTTCAAACTGCGCCACCATCTGTTTTAACAGATGGTTTCTTGCCTGGGCAGCTTCAAGCGACGACGATAACTCGTAAACCTTACCCGATATCTCGTCATACTGATCTTCCAGAGCATTAAGGACAACTTCGATAGAATTCTTGCTGGATTTTGTCTCGCCGATTTTATTTTCCAATTCATCAAGACGGCTTTCCAGTTCACTCTTTTTACTCAATAACGAATCATGTTCATTCTCTAATTCAGATATTTGAGTATCAAGCGTCGCCAACCCGGTCTCGATTTCGTTTTCCTGTTCTTTGAGATTTTGGTCATCGCTCATCCCGGCCGACAGACGACCTTCCAGCGCCATCAACTTCTGATTGATGGTCTCGCGTTCGCGGCGTGATTCAAGAATGTTCTCATCAACCGACGACAGCGATTCCTCTTTATTTCGAATATTAGTTTCAATACGCCCGAGGTCTTCTTCGATTTTGACCATTTCCTGCTTATGCTGTTCTATTTGATCTAAGAGTATCTCTTTTCGTTTGGCATAAGCCTCGATATCGAGTTTATTTTTCTCTCTTAATTGACGGGCATTATCGCGTCTTTCATGCAGGACCGAAATCTCGCGTTCGACTGCATGAGCTTCCTCGGATTTTTTATAAATTTCATTCGAAATTTCGGTTAACTCCTTTTCCATGTCGGTTAAGCTTTTCCGTTCTGTCTCCTGCGTGGCGCTGATAGAATCGATATCGGTTTCCGTTTTAAGCTTATTATCCGACAGCGTTTCTCTCTCGGCCGACAATTCGCGGTACTCACGATTAAGATTGTCGATTGAAGTCTTGCTCAGGTACAACTCCCATCCTTTTAACTCGTCGGAATATTCTTTATAACGTTTGGCTTTTCTCATCTGACGGTTAAGCGAATTCACCTGCGTGTTGACTTCGGAGACAATATCTTTCAATCGCAGAAGGTCACCATCTGTCGCTTCCAGCTTGCGAATCGCCGCTTTTTTACGGCTTTTATATTTGGAGATACCGGAAGCTTCCTCGAATAAAAAGCGACGATCATCGGCGCGATCGGATAATATCGCCTCGATCATGTCCTGCTGAATCACCGAATAAACATGCGCCCCGACACCGGTGTCCATAAAAAGATCGACAATATCCTTTAACCGACAAGGTACTTTATTAATAAGGTATTCCGATTCGCCGGAACGGAACAACCGACGGGTCACCTGCACCTCGCTGTATTCGGTCGGCAGGACACCCTTATTATTTTGAATCACCAATGTAACTTCAGCCATACCGAGCGGTTTAACATCGCGCGTTCCGTTGAAAATAATCTCTTCCATTTTTGCACCGCGCAAAAGCGAAACCTTCTGTTCGCCCAGCACCCAGCGTATGGCATCAAGAATATTCGTTTTGCCGCATCCATTCGGGCCGACAATCGAGGTCACCCCCGGGGTAAGTTTGACAACTGTTTTATCAGGAAATGATTTAAAACCAAGAAGCTCCAATCTCTTTAAGTACACGTGTCCTCCGGAAATCCTTTAAGCATGAATATTATTATTGGATTGCGCGGGATTTTTCAAACGGTCAATCGTATCCATAATCGACCGATAGATTTTTTTCTCATCACGCACAAACCTGGTTTTTATCTCGATATTGTAGTAAGGAGTACCCAGACCGTTTCGATTCCCGATTCGAATCGCCTCGGGAAATGAAAGTAAAATCGATTGGGTGAAACGATTAGGATACAAATTAAGATCCAATATTAAATCATATTTGTTTTCTTTAAGCAGTTCTATATAACTTTTAGTCGCCAGTCCACTCCAGCTGACATGACCCGACGCCGGCGTCATAATCCGATAACCTTTTCGGGGAAAAATATCGTACACCGAGCGTGCCGGTGAAGCCATCAAATATATTTCCGACTTATCGAATATTCGAGTTAAATCCGGCAGTAACTCCTTGACCATCGTTAACTGACGCTGGCCGGGGGGGAGGCATACCAGGATATTGCTTACATCGGACATATCTGCAGGAAGTGAAAACGCCACCGGTTCGAATTTTCGTTTTAGCATACGCAGATGAAATCCGGCCGCGACTTTCCTGAGACTATTGAGCAAGACTATCCTCCGGGATATAAAATAAATCAGATTTGTTTAGACGATTTATCTCAAATCCTTTTATGACACCGCTTTTATTCGAAATATCCTTTAAGAGGGTGTCATTAATTCTTAATTCAACGTTGTACGGGTTGCCCATAGAAACTTGAAAGCGATAATCGGCGGTGTAGTTTCGACGTGCACCCCGGTGTAATACATTTTCAAGCACCGTATCACCATCGGCGGCAACAGCTATCCAGCACGAGTCTTTAGTGACAAGAAGGCCCAGTCTCATTGGAAGATTTTCCACCGGTATTGATTCCTCAACCACAGCCTTCTTGTCGGTTATTACAGCCTGAGTATCCTGAACAGGTTCGGTAACCTCTTCGGTCCGTTCCATATCGTCCGGTTCACCATTATTGTCATCGCTGGGGACAAGAATTATTATCAGGGCGAAAACAACAATAACTATTGCGGCCAGAATAATGCCAATTTTCAGAAGTGGCGTTTCGCTTTCGGGACGACGTCTATTTTTGACATCCTCATTTTTTACCTCATCCGTCTCGCCATTTCTTTCCACCGATTTATCTTCTATTTCATATTCCTCAAGAAGTTTGTTGCCATCCAGACCCAATTCCTGAGCATAGGCGCGTACAAACAGCTTGTAGTAGATAATCGAGGGCAACGCTTTAACATCACCCGACTCGATAGCCTTTAAATATTCGGGGGAAACTTTAATTATTTCGGAGATTTCCTCAAATTCTTTTTGTAACTCAACCCGTTTACGGCCAAGCGTTTCGCCTATCTTTTTGTATTCATCCGCCATGTTTTTCCAACTTCTCTCCAAGTCTGCCGGCCAGTTTATCGACCAGTTTCATCGGCAGACCGATAACATTATCAATATTTCCTTCAAACCTGTCAACCAAAAAAACCCCTCGTTCCTGTATTCCATAGGCTCCCGCCTTGTCCATCGGTTCGCCTGAGTTTACATAATTTTCAATATCTTCAAACGACACTTCCTTGAAAAATACATCGGTTAATTCGTAACCATCGACAATATTCTCACCCGGCCCCACAAGCGCCACTGCTGAACATACAGTATGTCTATTGCCGGCCAGATCGGTCAGCATTTGTATCGCCTCTTGTTTGGACGTTGGTTTGCCGAGTATTTTATTGTTGAGTATAACAATGGTGTCGCATCCGAGGATTATCTCATTGTCTTTTGCCTGATTCGTCGCCGCTCGCGCTTTTCTCCGGGCCAGATGTACCGCCAGTTGATACGGTTCGAACTGTTTCGAGTTTGATTCATCAATATCGGGTATCAGCTGTCGGAAACTTATTCCGGCGTCATTTAGTAATCTTACTCGGCGCGGTGAACCAGAGGCGAGTAACAGTTTATATGTATTAAGTAATTTGCGAAGATTATTATAATTCATCACTATCAAGTAATATCGTTACCGGTCCGTCATTAGTCAGTTCGATTTGCATCCTAGCTCCAAAAATACCCTGCTCAACTTTCAAGCCCGATTGTTTGAGCACATCGATTAATAATTCATAAAAATGATTGGCATCATCGGGAGGCATACTCATATCAAAACTAGGGCGACGTCCCTTTTTACAGTTGGCATACAATGTAAATTGAGAGATAACCAGCAGTTCACCCTTAATATCCAAAAGGGACAGATTCATTTTCGACTGGTCGTCCTCGAATATCCGCAGGTTTAAAACCTTATCCGCCAGCTTATTAATCGATTCCTGCACGTCACTTTTTTTAAAACCGGCCAGAATCAGTATCCCCCGGTTAATTCGACCGACTATTTTACCCTCGACCTTAACTGAGGCCGAACCCACTCTTTGCAGCATTAAACGCATAATTATCAGGGATAATACAACTAAAAATGCCCACAGTCAAAATATTATAAAACTTTTAAAAAATATTTAATTGGAATTAATCGTAAAACTTCTTAAATTCGGAAAATTAGGCGGGAGAAAAGAAATTTGAAATATTCTGTAGGTATAGACATCGGTTCGGTTTCTGTCAAGGTTGCTCTCCTTGATGAAAACCGAAATATAGTTAAGACGTATTATAAACGTTTTCACGGTCAACCGTATTTGACCCTTAAAAAAGTACTGGAATCCGAATTCGGCGATATTCTCAAGGATGAGGTAAGGCTTGGATTCACCGGTATCGGGGGCAAGACCGGCGTATTGGTTTTGGGCGGTGAGTCATATGGTGAGATAAATGCGCTCAGCTCGGCCAATTATTTGTTACAGCCGCAGGTGTGCACCATTATTGAGATGGGGGGCGAGGACTCGAAATTTATCCAACTCGATCCCGATAAAAAAACAGTTGTTGATTTCAGTATGAACAACCTGTGCGCCGCCGGAACCGGTTCGTTTCTGGATCAGCAGGCCGGACGGCTAAAAATATCTATCGAGAATGAATTTGGGCAATTGGCGCTAAAATCTGAGAAACCGCCCCGGATTGCCGGACGCTGTTCGGTTTTCGCGAAATCCGATATGATTCATCTACAGCAGATTGCAACTCCCGATTATGATATAGTCGCCGGATTATGTTATGCGGTGGTCAGGAATTTTAAAAGCGCTATCGCTCGCGGCAAAAAGTTTATACCGCCAATCGCCTTTGAAGGTGGTGTGGCGGCCAATCCGGGTGTGGTCAGGGCATTCCTTGATGTATTAAAGTTGGAAAAAGATCAGTTGATTATCCCGGAACATTTTAATGTGATGGGCGCTATCGGTGCCGCAATACTGGCTTCGGAATCTAAAAGCGAAAATAAGTCAGTAATCGAACCGGAAAAAATTGCCGGTTATTTGAAATATCGTGAAGTCCCCAAAAGCGGGCGCGAAAAGCTTACATTTGATTTCCCGGACTCCAAATATTATTCGATAACCAGAGAAAAATACGGCCATGAGATAAACAATCTTGAAGTATACCTTGGTATTGATGTTGGATCTTTATCAACTAATCTGGTGTTGATTGACAAAGAAAAAAATGTCGTTGCCCGCCGTTACCTGATGACCGAAGGAAGACCAATTGAGGCGGTTAGACGAGGATTGACAGAGATCAGCGATGAAGTCGGCGATTGCGTTAGAGTTATTGGCGTTGGGACAACCGGTTCGGGTCGTTACCTGACCGGCGATTTTGTCGGGGCCGATACGATAAAAAACGAAATAACTGCCCAGGCGACAGCGGCTATTAATATTGATTCTGAAGTGGATACCATATTTGAAATCGGTGGGCAGGACTCGAAATATATTTCGCTTCATAATAAAACAGTAATTGATTTTGAGATGAACAAAGCCTGTGCCGCCGGAACCGGCTCGTTTTTGCAGGAACAGGCGGAAAAGCTCGAAATTAATATCGAGCAGGAATTCGGCGACCGCGCCCTGTCGGCATCATGTCCGGTTGGATGCGGCGAGCGGTGCACTGTTTTTATGGAATCGGATCTGGTCAGCCATCAGAGGGCCGGGGCTGGCACCGATGATCTGGTCGCCGGACTGGCATATTCGATTGCCTCGAATTATTTGACCAAGGTAGTTGGCGACCGAAAGGTCGGCGACAAGATATTTTTCCAGGGTGGTGTGGCATGGAATATGGGCGTTGTGGCCGCCTTCGAAAAATTAACCGGTAAAAAAGTTACGGTACCGCCCCATCATGATATCACCGGTGCTATCGGAGCGGCGATTCTGGCGATGGAGGCGCGGTCGGAAGGAAGTAAGACCAGATTTAAAGGATTTGATCTTTCTCGTAAGAAATACAAAATAAGTACTTTCTCATGTGAAGACTGCGATAATATGTGTGAAATACACAAAGTCGATATCGAGGGTGAAGAACCTTTGTATTACGGCAGTCGATGTGAGAAGTATGATGTCAAACGTAAAGAGGAAAAAGTTCTCACGACCGACTATTTTAATATCCGCCAACGTTTGCTGATGAAGCAGTATATAGATATTGACCAGAAAGCAAAGAAAAAAGGGAGAATCGGAATTCCGCGGGTTCTGCATTTCTTCGAGTTTTATCCATACTGGAGGGCCTTTTTCGAATCGCTGGGATACGAAGTAGTTAACTCCGACCTGTCCAATCATGAAATAGTCGAATCGTCGCTCGAGAAATTTGTTGCCGAAACATGTTTCCCGGTCAAAATGGCTTTTGGGCACGTTGATAATCTGATAAAGAAAAAAGTTGATTATATCTTCCTGCCGGGAATCATCAAATTTTCCAGCAACGACGAGTTGGAGGACTATGGTAGTTACATCTGTCCTTACGTCCAATCAATCTCCAGTACGATTCAGGCGCGGTTTGATTTCGAAAAAGAAGGGATAAAATTTATCGGGACGCCGATCAGGCTACACCACGACAATGCTAAAACAATAAGCAACTTACGACAGCCACTTAAAGCATTGCATTTATCCGAAAAAGAGCTTAAAAATGCGGCTAATAGTGGTAATAAGGCGTATGATATGTATTGTCGGAGTATTGCCGAGGCCGGTCGTAAAGTTTTGGCGGAGTTGGATCCGAACGAAAAATGTATGGTGATAATCAGTCGTCCTTACAATGGTTTTGACCGTCGCCTGTCGCTTGAAATCCCATCCAAAATCAGAAAAATGGGTTTGAAAGTTATCCCGATGGATTTCTTACCGCTAGAGTTGGATTCCGACGATCTTTCGACTATGTACTGGCTTTACGGCCGCAAAATTCTGGCAGCGGCCAATTTTATTCGTAAACATCCGAATTTATTTGCTATTTATTTGACTTCATTTGGATGCGGACCGGATTCGTTTATAACGCATTTCTTCCGTAGGACTATGTCGGGTAAACCTTATCTTCAGTTGGAAATGGATGAACATTCGGCCGATGCCGGGATGATCACTCGCGCTGAGGCGTTTTTGGATTCGCTTCGGTTTTACAGTTATCAACCACCGGTTACCGAATACTCACCGGCCAACAAGCGTTTCTCACCGGTCGATAAGGTCATATATATCCCGAATATGTGCGACCATGCTTATGCGGTGCGGGCCGCCTTTGATAAATGTGACATTCGCGCCGAAGTTCTCGATGAACCGGATGAAGAAAGCCTCACTTGGGGAAAGAAATTCACCTCGGGTAAGGAATGTTTCCCGTGCGCCGTCACAACCGGTGATATGATACGCAAAATTCGCTCAGAGGGATTCGATCCCGAACACTCGGTCTTTTTCATGCCGGGTGCTGATGGGCCATGTCGTTTCGGGCAGTACTGCCAGTATCACCGAATTGTGCTTGATGAACTCGGCTACGAGAATGTGCCGATTTATTCGCCCAATTCGAATACATCTTATACCGATTTCGGTATGGACAGCACTGCATTCCGTCGTTTTGCATGGCAGGGGGTGGTATATGTCGATTGCCTGATTAAGGCGCTTCTGAAAACCAGACCGTACGAATTAAATCCGGGGCAGACCGAAGAGCTTTATTATATATATCTGCATAAGATCGATGAAGCTATCGCAGACGAAAAAGAGATATTAAACCTGACTGAAGAAGCGGCGGAAGCATTCGCACAAATCCCGGTCGAGAGAATTCAAAAACCGATTATTGGTTTAGTCGGGGAGATTTATCTTCGTAATAATCGATTCTCCAATAACCACCTGATTACAAAACTCGAAAAACTCGGTTTGGAAGTCAAGCTGGCGACGTTCGGCGAGTGGATTAATTATACATCATATACCTACCGACTCGATTCAATCTATAAAAAGGAATGGGGTAGTATTCTTCGCGCTGTTATTCAGGAACGCTACCAAAATCATGATGAGCATAAAATCGAGAAACGCTTTATTAAGCATTTCCCGATTGATGCAGAAGTAAAGGTCGGACGAGTAATCTCAATGGCATCGCCATATTTATCGGTTGATGTCAGGGGCGAGGCAGTTTTATCGATTGGCAAGGCAATTGATTTTGTCGATCATGGAGCCGCCGGGATTGTCAACTGTATGCCGTTTAATTGTATGCCGGGTACTATTGTCACCTCTTTGTCGCGTAAGATATCGCTGGATCTGGGCGATATTCCCTGGTTGAATATCAGTTATGAAGGTCTGCAGGATACCGGCGAGGAGACTCGTCTTGAGGCTTTTGTAGGACAGGTTGTCAGTAAAAACATGGCGATAATGGGGAAGGTTTAAGACATTGCCGATATTATTAGAGGGACGTCATAAGGGGGAACATTTTACTTTAGAATATGTTAAAAAAATAACTGTTAACATGATTGTGAGGTTTTATTAAATGGGCAAACCAGTTCAGATAACGGATAGTAGTTTTAACGACGAAGTTTTGAAGTCCGATATTCCGGTTATCGTTGATTTTTGGGCGCCATGGTGCGGCCCTTGCAAGATGATTGCGCCGATTCTGGAGGATATCGCGGAAGAATACGACGGCAAACTTAAAGTAGCCAAACTGGATGTTGACACTAACCCCAAAATCGCCGGCCAGTTTAAAATCATGTCGATACCTGCTTTACTCGTTTTTAAGGGTGGCGAATTGGTTGATCAGATGATTGGAGCATTACCTAAAAACCAGCTGATGGACCATTTAACCAAAGTCCTTTAAACCGATAAGCGATAGCGGAACATATTTATCGGGCCCTTCGCTACATATCACAACCTTGTTAACCGATTTACCATGATCAACCCCTCGGTCTATTTGATTGTTGGGACTTGATGAATCAGTATAGTACCTGACCTGACCTATCGGCGGTGCCGAAAGGATTAAACCTGTTTATAATAGGGTTGTGTTATAGTGGATTTTTATGATATAATATTTCTTCTGCTGTTTCTTGGCGCTTGGATTCTGGTTATTAAGTATATTCTTCCGCATGGTGGAGACGGGGGTGTCGGTGACTGAGTGCCCACCAATTGTGACATTCAGTTGAAAGTCGATAAACTTAATAGCAATAACGGGGTAGGAGATAGTAGCGGCAATGATACAAGCAGGTAAAATAGGTTATAATTGTTGACATTGACCCCTGTTATTCATAGAATATAAACGATTTAAGCATGGTTAAAGGAATGCCGATAGGTTGAAGTATGAAGCAGTACGGCAATAAATGGGGACTTCCAAGCGGATTTAGAATTGGACCCGGCTCGATTAGTCCGATGATAAAATACCTTATTATTGCCAATGGCATAATTTTCCTTTTACAGGCTTTTTCTTCATTTCGTCTCGAGCCGATTTTCGGCTTGATGCCGGCTAAAATATACAGCGATTTTCCTAATAATATCTACCGAATTTACCAGGCTTTCACCTATATGTTTCTCCATGCCGGATTCTTTCATATTCTTATAAATATGTTTGTTTTATGGATGTTCGGGACCGAAATCGAATACAAATGGGGCGGGAAACCGTTTCTAAAATATTATATATATTGCGGTCTCGGCGGTGCCTTTTTATCGCTAATCTTTAATTATAATGCAACCTATACAATAATCGGTGCTTCCGGGGCAATATTTGGTAATCTGGCGGCATACTGGCTGATGTTTCCCGAACGAACAATTTTGTTTTTTTTCATCTTTCCGATGAAAGTCCGCTGGGCAATTCCATTATTTGCCGTTTTGATATTCGTAACCGGCGGCGCCAATGTTGCGCATCTTGCACATCTCGGAGGCGCGCTGTTCGGGCTGGCATATTTAAAACTTGACTGGCGACTGTATCGTCCTTCTAATTGGTTTAAGAGACGACATCTTAAAAGACAGGAAAAGAAACAGGAGAAAAAACGCCAGGAAGCCGGTGAAATTATGAAAAGGGTCGATTCTATTCTTGATAAAATAAATGAAGTTGGCATTGAGAATATCTCGAGGGAGGACAAGAAATTTCTTGAAAATGCCAGCGAAATATTGTCCCGGAACGACAATCATTAGATGAGGTGGGGACTATAATGAGAAAAAAAATAATGGTCGCGGAAAAGTCGGATGCCATTCGAAGCATCGCGGAAACCATTCTTCACCAAAACGGCTACGATGTACTGACAGCTTCGACTATTGAGAAGGCCAAAGAATTAATTATCGCCGGTCTGCCGAATATGGTCATTATCGGCGCCGACTTGAAAGATTCCGAAGGCATTTATCTATACGACTCTCTGGATGAAAACGAAGTGACATCATCTATCCCGCTTTTAATAATTGCCGATCCGGATGGGCGCGAACTTCCTTATCCCGAAGAAGTTATTCTTCCCCGACCCTTTAATCCCAGCGAGTTTCTTGAACGTGTAAAACTTTTTGTCGGCGGCGGATTAAGCGACGATGCGCCCGGTGGTAAAACTTCCGCGGAGTCGTTTTCGGTTGATTCGGTTGATGATGAATTTCTCGATTCCGCTCTCGGCGTTGATAATATCGAAGTCGAGGAATCGGAGGTTTTAAATCAAACCACCGGTATTACACACATTAAGAAAAAAGCGGATGCCTCCAAGAAGAAAGATGTCTTCGAAACGCATCGACCGGATGATGAAGAGGCCGAGTCAAAAAAATCCGAAACCGTCGAGTCTTTATTGATTCGCGATGAAGACAGCGGCAAAGTGATTAGCGATCAAAATAAAAACGGTAAAATGGCCGCATCCTCCAAAATAGAGTTATCATCGGATCAATACGGTTTAACCGATGAAGAAGATTCAGAACCGAAGCAAAAGTCGCCTGAGCCTGAATCTGACAAACCTAAATCGGAAGGCGATAAAAATCATGATTATGATTGGTTTATCGATGAGATGAAAAAAGAGACCAACACTCCGGCCGATACACCTCCCAAAAATAAAATGGGCGATTCCGGGCTGGTGAAGACACCAACCAGCGAAGCAATTGAGCCGATAGCTTTTCCGAAGGAAGAAGAGAAACCCGACTCATCAAAGAAAGAACAATCGGGCGCGGAAATAACCCCGGGTGGTGTCGATAAATTTATATCCGATTTTAAACAGGAGGCGGAACGAATAAACGCTGAAACAGACGATACCGATTCGGGAACATCTGCCGACTCACCTGGTAAAAAGGCAACAGAAACCGTAAGTACACAGGTTGTTGAAAAAAAAGCCGAAGCACCGCCGCAGGTCCCGACCGAACGGCTGATAGATGAGGAGATTCGTCATTTCTGCACCAACTTAGTCGAGATTTTATCGGAGAAGCTGGCTAAAAAAATAGTTGATAAAATTGATAAGGATGAACTTTATAAGACAATCAGGCAAGATCTCCAGGACCTGATTTCGAATTCAAAATAAACCAGACAGTATAGTTCTATCTGCGTAATTATCATAGGAAAGATGAGGAGCCGATATGTTTGAAACCAGCGTTAGCGTAGGCTATTTTAGCGCCCTTCTGGCCGGAATATTATCATTTGTATCTCCGTGCGTCCTGCCTCTGATACCCGGTTATATCTCTTTTATTTCAGGAGTATCCCTCGATGAGCTTACCGATAAAGACAAAGCGAGTAAACATCTCGGTCGTATCGCTGTCAACACCCTGTTTTTTGTTCTTGGTTTTTCATTGATATTTGTCGCAATGGGTGCCTCGGCCTCGTTTATTGGTGGTTGGCTGTTTGAAAATCGTGAGTTGATGAGTAAAATTGGCGGCGTTCTTATTTTTCTTTTTGGTCTGCACGTCGCCGGTGTTTTTAAAATACGGGCCTTAAACTACGAGAAACGATTCCATACTTCGGAGAAAAAATTCGGCATCCTTGGTTCGGTCCTGATCGGTATGGCTTTCGCCTTCGGCTGGACACCGTGCATCGGCCCGATCCTCGGTTCTATCCTGACTATGGCCGCAAGTCAGGATACGGTAGGACAAGGAATTATACTACTTTCGTTTTATTCAGCCGGTCTCGGAATACCGTTTATCCTGACTGCGGTTTTATTCAATTGGCTGATAGGTGTCTTCGGTTTTATCAAACGTCATTTCCGGGCGGTCGAAATTATTTCCGGTTCGCTTCTAATGGCGATCGGCATCCTGATATTTTTCAATCTGTTTCAGATAATCGCCAACTACTTATTGCAGGCGTTTCCATGGCTTAATATGGGTTGAGTCAAGATTCAACACAAAAAATATCTTCAACCGCTTGACGGCCGTGAAACGGCGCTATATATTAAACTCGAGTAAACTAATATGATAATTATTTAGTGATTTAATATGCCTGCATCAAAAAAGAACCTTACCGCTCTGGCCATTTGTGTTCAGGAGGTCATAGAAGACGGTTCCGAGATGAATATCGGCGACAATTTTAATTCCGAAGAGATAGATTTTCTGCATCATGCGTTTATAGCCGATACACTCGTAAATGTCCTCGATATACCGTCGATTGATATACACCTTTATTACGCCGACCTGCCGAATACAAAAAAAGGTGTCGAAACGATTTTAAAATATCTCAACGGTAAATTAAAAGGGAAAAAGGCTAAAACTCTTTCCAATGGTTTAAAAGTTAATCCCCTTCCGGCCGAGCGCTGGGGTATCAAGATGGATAAGGTGTTCCATGACTGTTTCTCTAAAGACTATCAGCATGTTCTTCTCATAGGAAGTCGTACTCCGACATTGCGAGCTAAGAAGCTAAAGCTGGCGCTGAAGCTGTTGAAAAAATCTGATGCCATTTTTGGCCCCACGGTCGAGGGACGATATTACCTGCTCGGGATGTCGGAAAAATGTCATGTTGACCTGTCTTCCTTTGACTGGCGGTCGCCCAATATATATTCCGAGGTGGCGGGACATTTTACCGAAAAGGGATTAACCTGGACCGAACTTGAGTTATGGTATGCTATTGAGCACAATGAAGATCTGGAATATCTGGTGCGCGATATAAATCAGTATCGTCTCGAAGGTGACGAAACCTCGGCCATAGAAACCGAGAAAGTCCTTGAACGTATCCTGAACAAATAGGATGTATCATGCAACGCGAACTTCAGAAACTAAGCTGGAAAAATATACGAGAACTGGTTCCGGATAAAATCGATACGGTGCTGTTCCCGGTCGGAACTATTGAGGCGCACGGAGCCGCCGCACTGGGAACCGATAATCTGATTCCACAGTCGATGGCTGAACATCTCGCCGAAAACATAGACTGTATCATCGCACCGATTCTTAATTATGGTATCACCAAATCATTATACGGTTATCCCGGTTCGATGACCCTCCGACCGGAAAGTTTCGAGATGGTTGTTACCGATATTTTAAAATCTTTACATGATGTCGGTTTCAAACGGATACTTGTTCTCAATGGTCACGGTGGTAATAATGGTGTATTAAAATCGGCCGCAATGGAGTTTTTTAATACATACCGGAAAAAAATCGCCGTGATACATTGGTGGATGTTGTGTGACGACATGGTTAAGGAATTTTATGGGCAGGATGGTGGTCATGCCGGAATTGATGAAACCGCTATGGTACAGGCGATCGACGAAAGTTACGTCGATAAATCATTGTACGACGAAAAAATGCCGTATTTTTATCGACCTGGAGCCGATGTTTATCCGATTCCCGGATCAATACTTTTATATCGTGAAGGGGAGGGGATACCCGACTTTGACCTGACTAAAGCGAAAGAATTCCAGAAAAAGGTTTTTGATTATATCGAGGATTACATCCGCCTCGTCCTCGACCGATGGGATAAGATTTAGGATAGAATCGATAATAATTAAAAAAGGCGGCCAATAGATTGACCGCCTTTTTTTATATCAGGTAAACCTTATTTTAAAATCTGTATGATCCGGTGACAATAATACGGTTATACGAAGTTTCTTCGGATGAAGCATAATCAGGATAGTTGTCGCCGGTGATATCATACAGGTAATCTTCATCGTAAGAACCATGCACATAGGCAACATCAAAAGTCATTACCTCATCAACCAGCAATCCGAATCCACAGGTCAAACCCTTATGTGTTTTCCCGTCATAAGTCTGGAAGTCGTTTAAGTATCGATCTTTCATCGGAACCGGATCAAGATAGTATCCCGCGCGTAATGACAGGCCGGGACCGGGAAGTACATATTCGGCGCCGAATTTTAATTTCATAACGTCGCGGTAGTACTCTTTAAACAGATAATTATACTGCGCCTCTATCCCCGGACTGTCTTCGTAGGCCAGCTGCGTCCAGTCGTTATATTCGGCATCAGCCATAACAGTAAGATTGTTAAACCGTCCAATCGCACCAAATGAGAATACATACGGTTTTGTGACGTTGTATTCATACAATCCGCCATAATCGGTACTGTTTACGATATAAGTTTCATCCTGCTCGATATTAAGTGTTGTCGGTAATTCTGCGGCGAAACCAAAACCGATATTCCGCGACATCTGCATCGCCATTCCGACCCGCAAACCAACACCTAGATATTTGCTCTCTATCAACTGATAAACGGAAGTATCGGACGACAGCGAACTATATTCGTATGCCAGGTTTAATTTGTGCTTGCCTTTGTACAAAATAAGAGCACCGCCAAATGCAAGACGCGGAGACAAATCGATACCAAATCCGAACGAATATTCATTCAATCCGCCGGTCTCGAATACTTCTTCATCGATAGTAGCATTGGTTTCCTGCGAATGTAATTTGGAAACACGATCGAAACTTGTCGGACGTACCATCCCCAAACCGAATACAAGAGAACCGCGCCAGGTCGGATATGGAATCGATAAAATCATTGAATTCAATCGGGTGTTGTTTTTGCTCACGTCGGCCGGATACTCCTGACTCTGACTAAGCAGGCGTAACGAAGATTTACTACTGTATTTTTGAAACGACAATCCGGTATTCATTTCGATTCGTGGAATCCGCGCCAGATTGGCCGGATTATAAAACAAAGCGGTCCCATCCATCGACATTATCCCGGTGCCACCCATCGCCATCTGTCGGGCGCTGAAGCCGAACGAATTACCCGCAATGACTTCATTGATGGCATCATTATAGCCGGCCGAAACAAGAACCGGACACAGGATCAGAAGAAGAATTGCTTTGGTGATATAAAAGCGTATCATTTCTTTCTCCCTTGTCTGGTCGATTTACTTCCGGAACTTTCCTGTTTCTGCTCTTTTGTCTTTGTCTGGACGTTGGGTGTACTCGTATTTGTTTCTGTCTCATTTGAAGATGATTTTTGTTTGGTAGCAGTACTTGGTGAAGACGACGAGGATGAAGATGTGCCTGTACCATAGGTTCCTCCGCGCGATACCCCCGGGGTCCCGGTTGTATATGGCTCCTGATAACGAGTAGCCGGTGTAGCCTTCTCGCCGCCGGAAGAACGGGTCGAACCGTCATCCTCATAATAAATCGGCCGAGTGTCTTGATAATAATCGTAATCCCACCACCATGGGACGGCATAATAACGTCCCCAGCGCGGTGATAATGTCCAGTATGACGGATAATAATACTGCGAATAACCGTAATCTTCGTTATAGTTGTCGCCATAATCGGAAATAGGTTGTTCGTCATTTGAATTTCGAAGTACGGTATAACATCCGGGACCAGTCATCAGGACTATAATTATTAAAACCAGTAAGGCGGTATATTTTTTCATAAAAATCAACTCCAATCGTTATCAAAAAAATTCTATATATGTAAAACGCAATTCCCGTCCAAATGTTGTAGCCCCAATACGCCTATTTACAAATATATCGTGTAAAATAATTTCCAACTCCAGGTTCTCTTTATACAACCATTTCAGGCCCATGTTCAAATATCCGCGCCCCTTAGTATAATGTGCGCCCGCTCTATCATCATTAAGCGCCATATCATATTCGGCGACAAAACCTATATCATGAGCAAAACGGGCATCAAAACCGAAATAAATAGACGGCTCCTTATCGTTATCATAGTCGTTCTCAAACGAGTAGTTGATCCCGGCATGACCGCCAACACCTATCCGCCCGACATAAAACGACCGGCTGATAACCCCATAAAATCCCTTGGATTTAAAGGCATAACGATCCCTTTCATCATCATATGCCCCATAGCCCTGGGAACAAAAGCCGATTGTAAAGGCGGGGAGAAGGTATTCTTCGCTTATGATTTTAAGTTTGACCTGGAACTCGATTTGAGGATTATTACTCGCGGAACGATCGGAAATAATCCCTTCGGCCCCGTAAGACATCCCCAGCATCAGGCTGTTGGACAGTCCAATCGCCGCCCCGGTCAGAATCCCGCCATTGTTATAAACACGTAAAACAATATCAAAACACCCGCGCCGAAGGGTTCCCGCCGTCGGGGCATCAACCAGATTACGAGGCGCGAATTCATAAAGCGAACCGGCCGGTTCACTTCCATAATAATCGGGTGACTGTGAGTATGAAGGTATCCAGGTCATAACTGCTATGCCGGTAAATAAAATAATCGTCTTAAAAAACTTATTCACGTTGACCTCCTTGAAACAAAACAAATCCATTTACCGGCGATTCTATTGTTTTTTTCGTAACTCGTCAACATAAAACTGGTTAGCTCAATCTACCTTATTTAATGCAATTTCCATACCAAACCTGTAAAATGGCGCTAAAAGCAACGGACACTGTGCGTTAGGTGGATGAGCCGTATGGTGATGCACAAATATTGTTCCGAGTTGGGTTGGGTGTGCACTCTATCTATTCAGTTTCATTGATTGACAGCTTTGGGAATTACGATATATTAGCCCTCTATGACTGATTTTTTGAAATTATTGTTTATTTTTCTGCTGATAGTTTTAGGCATCCGCCGCAAACTTTTTGTCGGTTATATTTTATTCGGCGCGGGATTTTTAACCGCAATTCTGTTCGGATTAGATTTCAAGGCTATGCTGGTTGGCTACCGCGATGTGCTTTTCTCCGAGCGGTTTCTTTCTCTCTATGGAATTATTGTCCTGATAACATTTTTGGGCAGACTGTTGAAAGAACTTGGGTATCTGGATAAACTGGTCGGATCTTCGGAAAGCCTGATCGGCGGATCGAGGACTGCGGCAGCGGTGCTACCGGCTTTGGTCGGCCTGATGCCAATGCCGGGCGGAGCCCTGTTATCGGCACCGCTGGTCGGCAAAGTACTACCGCAGGAGAAATACTCGCCCGCCTTTAAAACGGTCGTAAATTACTGGTCGCGGCATGTGATGGAATTCTGCTGGCCGGTCTATCCCGGTTTGATTCTAAGCGCCACTTTGACCTCGGTTCCGCTGGGGATAATATGCCTGCTTCAAATGCCAATGACAATACTGATGATCTCTATTGGGATAATATTTCTCATCCGAAAAATCGATATAAATAACCGGGGGAAAGGGCATATTTTCAAACCGTTTTTACAGATTCTGGGGGCGATATGGCCAATTTTACTGGCTATTTCTCTGGCGGCGATATTCTCGACCAAACTGTTGTATGCAGTCGCTTTTTCGGTTCTTGTTTTACTGTTGATCGAGCGACCAAAATGGCTGTATATCCGCCAAGCGGCTAGGTCGGCAATATCATATCGTTTGCCGGTGCTGGTGTACGGGGTCCTTTCATTTCAACAGATGCTGGAACTGACCGGGGCGGTCGGCTCGATTCCACAGTTATCGACCACGCTCGGTTTACCGGCCGAAATAGTAATTATCGCGGTATCATTTACTGCCGGTTTATTGACCGGAATTTTGTTTGCACTGATTGGATTGGGCTATCCATTGCTGGCCGGATACTTATATCAACCCGATATCAATCTGCCTAATATTTTCTTGGCTTTTATCTCCGGATATGTAGGCATGATTTTCTCGCCCACGCATTTTTGTTTAATATTGACAAACGAACATTTTAAATCGAACTTGAGTCGGGTATATTATTTGCTTACCAAACCGTTAGTGATATTATTCCTCGGAGGTTTGGCCTTGTATTTGACGGGGTATCCGTGGAATTTATTTTGAAAATATTAATACCCCACTGCAGGGCAACAACTTATGGGGAGCAGAACATAAGAATTGTTGGAACTTTTAAAATGACAAAATGTATCAATATTAAAAGACAGGGGTAATGTGGAAAGCAAAGAAACTGAAAAGCAAATAGACCATGACTTGATAAGAAGGGTTCAGGAAGGCGATATGGTGGCTTTTAATAAAATCGCCACCCGGTATAAAGATCGCTTGATGAATGTTATAACACGGATGATTAGCAGTCAGCAGGAAGCCGAGGATATTGTGCAGGAGACCTTTATGCGGGTTTATCAGCACCGCGATTCCTTTGATTTTAAGCATTGCTTCTCAACCTGGATTTATACCATCGCCCTTAATCTGGCTCGGAATGAATTGAGAAAGCGGAAACGGTTCAAGTTCTTTGATATTTTTGATCTACAGGGAAAGGAAGGCGAGATTGCGGTCGAGATGAAATTACCCAGCAACCTGGGTAAGGCCATCGAGAATGCTATGGCGACACTCCCGGAGAAATACAAAATGGCTTTTGTATTACGTGATATTCAGGAGTTACCCTACGAAGAAATCGCCAAGATCATGAATATCCCTCTGGGTACGGTTAAATCGAGAGTGAACCGGGCCAGAGCCATGCTTCGAGAAAAATTAAAACCACGAATGGAGGAATATAATGCGTTGTCGAAGGGTACGCTCTTACCTGTCAGCTTATTGTAGGGGAGAGTTGACAGGGCGTCGGCAGAAGGCAGTGAAAGAACATATTGCAGACTGCCCGGAATGCCGTCGAGAAGAGGCGGTAGTTTGGGAATTAAACAAATCAATCGGGAATCTTCCGCAACAAAAAGTGTCGGATGATTTCAACAGCAAATTGCTGGATCGAATCGCCCAGGAGCGGTTTAAGGAAACGCGAACGAAAGCATATATGCCAAAACGGGCACCGATATTTGGTCAAACCAAACTTATTCCGGCTTTTGTATCGGCTTGTCTCGTGCTTGCTTTTGTGATGTTCGGTGGTGTTGATTTTGTCAATTCGCCTGAGGATACGTATATGTATACCGACGGCGGTTCCATGACACCAGAGCTGGACGATAGATATGCAACCGCTCAACCGGAGATTACATATCAAAAACCTCCATCGTCGCTGGCAGCACATACTCAGCAGGCATGGACGTTTAAGCAAAAACTGGCCCAGGCCAACCGGATGCGAAATCTAATGAATCGTCTGGCCAGCCAGAATAGTTTCGGCACCGGATATTCGCATACACCCGAAGATCAGCTTATACCGGCCAGTCAGAATTTTAATATGCGGCAGACTACCGGTAGTGTACAGACACGTATGGTGTCCGGTAATTAAAAGAACAAAGGAGATTGCAACATAGATTGACAACTGTTAACGAATAAGAAAATCCCGGCCAATGTTCAATCGGTCGGGATTTTTTATATCTCCACTATTCGGTTTTAGTTGATTCTCCGATATGATATGCGGTTTTGATTTGGCATTTTTGATTCTAAACGATTATAATACCCCCCAAGATGGACAAAGCGAAATTTGAAAACTATTTAAATAGACTGGATTTATCCGATCAGGATAAATCAACAAGGTTGTTGTCGATTCTCTCGGCGGCGATTGCGGTATGTAGCGAAGACTTAACCGAAACGATACTGCTCTTTTTGAAAAAGGATGGATTTAATCGAGACGCTATTTATGAAACAGTATTGCAAAGTTATTTGTTTCTCGGATTTCCAAGAATGATTGAGGGAGCAATTGTATTTAATAAAGTCTTCGGGGATTTCGAAGAAGGGAATAAAATAGAAAAAATATCTTCCGACGAAGCGGAATTATGGTTCTCCAATGGTATAAAATTGTGCCAACAAGTTTATGGTACGAATTATGAAATTCTGAAAAACAGGTTCGAAAATATTTCGCCGGAAATATTCCGCTGGATGGTAATCGAAGGTTACGGCAAAGTATTAAGTCGTCCAAAGATGACACATATCGAAAGGGAGTTGGCAGAAGTTGCTGCCTTAATCGTTGACGGTCGGGAACGGCAGTTGCTTTCACATATTATGGGGAGCTTGAATGTCGGGGCAAAGATGGAATTGATAAAAGAGGTTAATCTGGATATTAAACCGCTGGCCGGAAATAAAAACTTCGAATTAGCCGAAAAGATAATAAACGATGTCTTAATAAAATATGAAGCGAAGAAATAAAATATTTATAGCAATTCCGCTGATTCTATTGGTTCTCGCTTTGGGACTGTATATCTCACTTTTTTATTTCGGTCTGGCCGAATCTATCGCAACCTCGGTTTTAAACAACCAGGTCGGCCGTAACCTGGGGATTCGTTTTCATATCGACAAGATCTCCGGCGATTTATTTAATGCACCGGTCATCAGGGGGGTCGATGTCGTCTATGATAATGGACCGGACAGATACACGATGGCGCATGTTTCGACCCTGACGGCCCAGTATTCTTTAAAACAGCTATGGCGGGGCGAGTTTATATTTTACAAAATCGAAATCGATTCGGCCCAATTCATGATTAAAAAAACCGATAAGAAATGGCTGCTTCCCAAACCACTTAAAGGCTCGGAACGAAAAGAAACGACCTTTGATTTTGAAATTCAGGAATTGATTCTAAATGATCTGTCGTTCAGCATGGTATCGCCGGAGGATACAGTGTCATTCGAAGATATTATACTCGACGCTCGTATCGAAGGTCGCGATAAAACATATTCTGCCATTATCGACCGCCTCAGCTATCGTTCGTCCGACGAGCGATTTACTCTGGTTTCCGCCGGAGGTACTGTTACCTCAACCGGTAACCAACTTATGTTTCAGGACTTTAAAATCATCACCGATTCCTCCAACTGCAATATCGGCGGCCGGATAGTTTTTGAAAACAAACCGCTGGTGCAGGTTGTACTCAATGCCAGACGTATTAATCTGGATGAACTCTCGGCATTCGTTAAAACCGGCCTTAACGGGAATATTGCTGCCAATGGGAATATAAATTTCTTTGACGGCAAACTCTCGGGAAATGTAATAGTATCCGGAACATTAGCCGATCGGTATTTTGATTCGCTCAGTACAAGGTTCCGCTACGGAGACAAACTCCTGATATTCGACACGCTCAGCGGATATATCTTTCATGGCTGTCATATCGAGGCGAAGGGTGATCTGGATCTGTCACACGATCCGGTTCAGTATCATGTCATCGGTGGTATCGAGAATTTCAACCTTAATAATCTCGCCTTTGATACATACACCTCGAATCTGAACGGTCGGCTTAATCTGACCGGGTGGGGATTAAGATCGAAAGATCTGGTATTGGGTATAGTTGCCGAGTTGGATGAATCATGGTTTGATGAATATCATATTTATAAGGCGATGGGGGAGATGACTATCACCACCGACAGTTTGACTCTTCATGATAAATTCGCCCTCAAATATAAAGACAACAGTTTTGTGCTATCGGGCAAGTTGGATTATCACGGCCCGATAGATTTGAATGGTTATACGAGGTTCGATGATTTATCCGCCTTCAATGGTCAGACGTTTATTAAAGAAATGGGAGGACGGGCCGATCTCAGTTTCGTTGCAAACGGTGAACTTTCAAATCCCGATATCAACGGCAGATTCGTTTCCGATTCGTTATGGTTGTACGATGTTCTGGCCCACCGGGCGGTGATGGATTTTAAAATCAATCACTTTTTGTACGATCGAGCGGGTGTTATTTTCCTTTCGTTGTACGACGGTATCGCCTATGATATCGATTACGATTCGATACTCCTAAGAATGAATGTTGATTCGCAGTATGCCGATATCAATGATGCTCTGCTCGTTAATGAAAACGTTGTTGTTACGACACGCGCCGAACTGGATTATTTGTCCTACCCGCAAACTTTGAGCATGGACAGTGTGATTGTCGATTTTTTAGGTCTTGTTTTTAATAATGATGAACCGATCATGATAGAAATAGATTCTACCGGTTATGACATTGTAAATTGCCGACTTAATCGTCCAACCGGATATATCGAAGGAACAGGACGAATAAACAATAACGATTCGATGGATGTTCGTTTGTTCGGCTATCGTTTTGATATTACCCCCTGGATACAACTGTCCTATGATGAATATGATATCGGGGGAATTCTCTCCGGTGAAGCACACATTGGCGGTAACTTCCAATCGCCGGTTATCGATTTTCATGGCGGTATCGACTCCATGACTTATATGGACTTTTTCCTGGGCGATTTAACGGCCGATTTCGACTATGCTGACCAATTGGCTACGATTAATAACGTCACGTTAAAAAGCGAAGTCGGTAATTACATCGCCGGGGGGACACTACCGATCGATTTGACCTTCGCCGCCGTTCCCGATAGGTTTTTCAGCGATCGCGATCAGGATATTCGTATTACCGCCTTTGACAAACGTCTCGATCTGGCCAGCCTGCTGGTTGATGAAATCGAAGATTTTCGCGGCGATTTTAACGCCGATATCAATTTGACCGGGACGGTGTATAATCCCGAGATTGATGGTCTGGCCGGTATTAAAAACGGTCGTCTGAAAATTTATGACCTGATACTCCCGCTTGAAAAACTGAATGTAGATATGAACATGAAAAATAAAACCATCACATTTAATAAAATATCGGCGGTGTGTGATAACGGCAAAAAAAAACAAGGGAAGGTTGAGGGGCGCGGAACGGTTATAATAAATGCAATCGATCAGTTCGATTATAATCTCGATATTGATGTCCGACAGTTCCCCGCGTATTATGAATTGGGCGATATCTCGGCGGTTGTTGATGCCGACCTGACTGTGCTCGGTGCTACCCCGCCGACGGTCAGCGGTGATGTAACGATTATCTCGGCGGATTATCGTGAGAATTTCGCCGGTGAGAATGAGGGATGGGTTCTGCTATCTACGTTCGTACAGCAGGACAGTTGGAATATAGATCTATATGTCGATGCGCCATCGAATCTATGGATAAAAAACGACGATATCGATGCCGAGCTTTCGGGACAGATTAATTTTATAAGAGAAAACGGACGTTATCGTTATTTGGGAACCATGGAAATACTACGCGGTAAGGCGTACCTGGCCGATCGAAGTTTCAGAATCGAACCGGGCGGTACGGTTAACTATGAGGACATCGAATATCCCAATCCCACTCTGGATATCTATGCTTCAACCAATATCCGCTCGTCGACCCCGAATCAATTCGGCGAAATCGAAACAACTAACATAGAAATGCCGGTGCATGTTACCGGAACCCTTGATGTTCCAATAATTGAACCGGCCGAAGGATCGCAGTTCGGCAAAGAAGATATTCTACCGGCATTGATACTCAACTACAACCCGAGTGACACCGCCGGAAAAGTGGAAGCCGGCGACCGTGTTATAGCAGGTGCATCCAATTATATTAGTCAGCAGGTCGGTCGTCTCGGTTCTCGATACATCGGTGTTGAGACGTTGGAGATTGATCCGGTTTACGGGGATAAATTCGATCCGCTGGGAACCAGACTGACGGTAGGCAAATATTGGGGTTCGAATTTGTATGTCTACGGTCGTTCGGCAATTTCTTTTGAAACCGGGCAGGAGGTCGGTTTCGAATATCGCTTAAAACGATTCTTGCTGATGGAGGGACACCGTGACGAAGACAATTTGTACCATCTGAACCTGAATTTTAACTGGAACTACTAAGTTGAGAAAATTGACTACAATATTCGTACTAATACTCCTTAATCTTATGGCGGGAACTGTTCTCGGTCAGTCTTCACGGAAACTGGACCAAAGACGCTGGTTGAGTAAAAAGCCGGTCATAGATAGGATAGTTATCGAGGGTAATAGTCTTTTCTCGGATGGTGAAATTAAAAAGGTGCTTTATTCACGGGAAAGTAATGTCTTCCGCGCCATAAACAAAGACCGCAGGCGGAGGATTCAAAGGGAGACGCTGATGAAAGATACTTCGGAGGTTAAATTTCTTTATCTCTCTTCCGGCTATCTCGGTATTCGTATCAATGAGAAATTCCGGCCGAAACCGAATGATTCCGGCAGTGCTTATATTAATATAACAATAAATGAAGGTCGCCGTTTTAATTATGGCGATATCAAACTGACCGGTGAAAATATACTCGAGAGTAACTGGTCCTTTCGGAAAATTATTAAACGCTTTAAAAGGGGAGAGGCGGTTAATCCTTTCGCCTTGAAGCAGGCGCTATACGATATCAAATCGCTTCATGCCAATAATGGATACCCCTACGCATACGCGGAATATAAAATCGACACTACGCTCGAAAACAACTATGCCAATGTTACATTCGAGGTTCAGTCTGACTCGCTTGTTTATTTCGGTGAGACCGAAATTATCGGCGCGAAAAATTTCGACACTTCGCTCGTTCGACGGGAGTTGGCATTTGAACGGGGGGATTTATATCGGCGTAAAGATATTATCGAATCGCAGAAAAGGCTTTTGAACACCGGTCATTATGTTACTCTGCAGTTAAAAAATATTGTCTATGATTCGAGTACCGTTTTCGACCGTCTTCATCCCGATTTTATCCTTGGCCTGCAGGAGAAAACCTCGCATTATGCATCAATCAAAACCGGTGCCGCGCAGGATTCGGTCAAGGATTTGATCTGGAACTTCTCGGCCTCGTGGGGAAAAAGGAATTTCCTTCGCTCGCGACAGATAGAATTTACGGCGCGGACAACATTCGAGGTGTTCACCGAATGGCGTTTGATGGAACACAACTATCGTGTCCGATATACCGAACCGTATTTTCTTAATCTTCGAATGCCGTTGACCCTAACCGGGCAGTACGAACCGGGGGTTCGCTCGCCGATTCAGGATTATCGGATACAAACCTGGTCGGTGTCGGCTACTACTACTCGTACGATAAAAGAAAAACTCGAGATTCAAACCGGTTTTCAATATGAGTCGGTCAATATTTACGGGGTGAGTAAATTGGCTGAGGAGCAAACTCGCGAGGATGAGGGTATCTCAATAAGAAGAAAAATGCATCTTAATATCGTCCGCGATTCGCGCACCAATGTTTTTGTACCAAAAAGAGGTTCGGTCTCGCAGCTAAGTTTTGAATATATTGGCGGTTTTCTAGGCGGTGATGACAGCTTTATTCTGCTTGAGGGAAGCTGGTCGCGCTATCAGCGATTCTGGCCCGGTTGGATTGCCGCAACAAGACTTAAATCCGGATATCTCCATCCCTTCGGTAAATCAAAAACGGTTCCGATTAATGACCGTTATTACATCGGCGGAGCCAATACTATTCGCGGCTTTTCGGAGAAAGATTTGGGTCCGAAAACCGAATTAGGCGAACCAATCGGCGCCGATATAATAATTATTGTAAACCAGGAATTTCGTTATCCAATATTGGGCAAGCTCTGGGGGTCAATATTCGGGGACGTTGGCAATGGTTATCGAAACCGCTCTGATATAAAGTTCGAAAATCTGGCCGTCTCGTACGGGGCCGGTATCCAGTTTATCTCTCCCGCCGGTCCGATTCGACTCGATTATGCCCGTCGAGTTAAGGTGAAGGGAATCGAATCCGGGGATAAGTTCCATTTCACTATTCTTTACGCATTCTAATATCCGGCACGTATTTAGGTCTAAGGTTGATATATTGACAAAACCGGAAAGATGACTATATTAGTTAGTTTTGAATTAACATATAATTACAGGTGATAAATTGAAACAAGTATATCTTGATTATAATGCAACGACGCCGCTGGATGAACGGGTTTTGGAATCGATGCTTCCGTATTTAAAAGAAAAATACGGCAATGCCAGTTCGGTACACAATTTCGGGCGCGATGCCAAAACCGCTATCGAGGATGCGCGCGAAAAGGTGGCCGCGATACTCAATGCCGACTCATCGGAAATCTATTTTACTTCCGGTGGAACCGAGTCGGATAATTTAGCCCTCAAGGGGGCCGCTTATATCAATCAAAGTAAAAAGAACCATATTATTACCTCCTCAATCGAGCATCATGCCGTTCTGGAATCGGCAAAGTTTCTCGAGAAAAACGGATTTAAGGCCGATTATCTGACGGTTGACCAATATGGAACCGTCTCAACCGATGATTTAAAAAACAAACTGACCGATAATACTTCGGTTGTATCGGTGATGCACTCCAACAACGAAGTCGGCACCATTCAGGATATCAAATCTCTGACAGAAATTGCCAAAGAAAAGGGAGCGCTGTTTCACACCGACGCCGTTCAGTCGGGCGGTAAAATCAAAATCGATGTTAAAGAATTAGGCGTTGATCTGCTTTCGATGTCCGGCCATAAAATCTACGGACCGAAGGGAACCGGTATTATTTTTATTCGCAAAGGTGTCAGGGTTGCCCCGCTGTTTCACGGCGGTCATCATGAAAAAAAGCGCCGCCCCGGTACAGAAGATGTCCCCGGAATTGTCGGCTTTGCCAAAGCGCTGGAGATTGCCGAAAGTATGCGCGAGCAAGAACATGCACGCTGGAAAGAACTGGCCGATTTCTTTATTGATGGTGTTCAGGCAAAGGTTCCGGATGTATTTCTCAATGGGCCCCGCGATGAACGCAGAATCCCCTCGACTGTTAATATGTCTTTTAAGGCTATCGAAGGCGAATCAATAATTCTGTCGCTCGATATGAAGGGGATCGGTGTTGCCTCCGGTTCAGCCTGCACGTCAGGTTCGCTGGAAGCGTCGCATGTATTGATGGCAATGGGTGTCCCGGTGGAGCTGGCGCAGGGATCGATCCGGTTTTCGCTGGGACGATATACGACCAAAGATGATCTGCAATACACGATTGATGTTCTACCCGAAATTATTGACCGCCTTCGCGCCATGTCGCCACTTTACAGTAAACAGGATTAATAATATATTTGACATTACATAAAACGCCCGTCGGTGGTTACGAGTTTTAGTATGCCCGAAAAAGTTCTGGTTGCGGTTTCGGGGGGGGTTGATTCCTCGACAGCCTTGATGCTTCTCAGGGAAGAAGGCTATGATGTCACCGCAGTCCATATGAAACTATGGGATTACGAAAAAGTCGGCAGCGATGATTTCAAAGATGGTCGCTGCTGTACACTTGAGTCGATAAACAACCTTCGTTCAATATGTAACCAATACTCGATACCATTTTACGTACTTGATTTTAGTGATCGGTTCGAAGAAATAGTTATTCAGAATTTTGTTGATGAATACAAGGCGGGACGAACCCCCAATCCTTGTATTTTATGTAATACGCACCTGAAATGGTCCTCGCTTTTACAAAAATCACTCGAAATCGGTTGTGATTTTATCGCCACCGGTCATTATGCGGCGGTTGAGTATGATAAAATGAAGGATCGTTATATATTGCGAAAAGGAGTTGATAACTCCCGCGACCAATCGTACGCTTTATGGGGATTAACACAGGAGGCGCTATCAAAGACATTACTTCCCCTGGGAAAATATAGAAAAAGCGAAATTCGGGATTTAGCCCGCCGACTGGATTTAAAAACGGCCGAGACTAAAGAGTCGCAGGAAATATGTTTTATTGCCGACGATGACTACCATCGTTTCCTGACCGAATGGGAACTAAAGAAGGGGAGGGAATTCCAGCCGGGCGAAATTATCAATACGGGAGGTGAGGTTCTCGGTGAACATAAAGGAACAGTCTTTTATACAATTGGACAGCGCCGGGGATTGGGAATAGCGCATCCGACGCCGCTTTATGTATTAAAAATTGATCCGCTGTCAAATCGAATTATAGTCGGTGATGATTCGGAACTGTATTCCGACAAGATGAAAGTCACTGATATCAAATGGGTGTCAATAAACATACCCAGTGAAACATTTAAAGCCGATGTAAAAATAAGATACCTGCATAAACCGTCCCCCGCGACAATTATTCCGAAACCTGACAACGTAGTTGAAGTTGTTTTTGATAGTGCCCAGAGGGCTATTACACCGGGTCAATCAGCCGTCTTTTACCATGAAAATATTGTCCTTGGCGGCGGGTTTATCGACCTGTAAAAAATTGTTGAACTTCGCCTGATTCTTTTAGTTATTATATTAATAGAATAATCGTAAACAAGGAGAGTTCATTATGTTAAAAACAACCTTTCTCGGACATAGCTGTGTGATGGCGACCGATGGTGAACACAATATCATAATCGATCCGTTCCTGACCGACAATCCGGTGGCCGAAACGCAGGCGGATACGATTAAAGTTGATTATATTCTGGTAACTCATGGTCATGGCGACCATCTCGGCGATGCTGTCCCGATTGCCAAAAGAAACGATGCTACCATTATCGCACCCAACGAGCTGGCTATTTATGTCGCCAATCAGGGAGCCAAAGCGCATAACATGCACATAGGCGGCTCGTTCGAGTTTCCGTTCGGCCGCGTCAAATTGACAATCGCGCATCACGGTTCTGGAGCGGGCGATGGGCTGGTATATACCGGTAATCCGTGCGGATTTATTGTCAATATGGGTGGTAAGACACTCTATCATGCGGGCGATACATCATTGTTTTATGATATGAAACTTATCGGCGAAATGAACTCGATTGATATCGCATACCTTCCGATTGGCGACAATTTTACGATGGGTATCGACGATGGGGTCAAAGCGGTCGAGTTTTTGAAACCGAAAAAAGTCGTCCCGATGCACTACAAAACATGGCCGTTGATTGATACCGATCCGAATGAATTTGCGGACAAACTAAAAGGATTCAATACCGAGGTGGTAATTGTAAAACCGGGCGAATCAGTTGACGTTTAAAAAAGGCTAATTTAAAGATAATAAAATCGAATCGCGGGGCGGGGAACCTTAAATACAAGGTGATAAAGGAATGAAAGGATTCAAGAAATTTATACTCTGGCTGATATTGATATTGTTCATTATGGTGGTGGTTGGTGTTGGCGGTATTATTATGTTTTTCCCAAAAGAAAAAATCAAGCAGATGGCTATCGACGAAATGTCTTCCAATCTTGAGCGGACGGTTACAATAGACGATATCTCGGTGTCGTTTCTGGGCGGCATTGGCGCCTACCTTGAAGGAATAAAAATCAGCAATCCGGACGCATTTGACGAACCATATTTTCTCAGGGCAGAGGCGCTCGATATTAAACTTCAATTCTGGCCACTTCTGAAAAAGCAGGTACAAATCGATAAATTGATTCTGGTCAAACCGGAAATTACGCTTCATAAACTCCCCGATGGTTCGATAAATTATCAATTCACCACTCCCGAAACCGAAACTCCGATTCCGGATGCGATAGAGAAATTGCCGGAAGAAACAAAAGTGGCGGTCGCCGCGATTTCGTTTGACAATATGGCGGTGGAAAACGGTCGTTGCGATTTTATCGATGATTCCTCGAAAATGAATGTTTCTATCATCGGCCTTAACCTGGAATCAAAATTAGAGACAAACGAACCCATGACTTTCCACGCCTATGGCGATTTTACGGTTGATTCGCTTATGATAGCACTGGATACATTGGTCCTCCCGAAACTGACTACGAATGCCGGCTATGATGTCCTCTACGATATGAGTAACAACAGTATCGAATTGACGAAACTTAATGCCGATATCAATGGAATCAAGGCGTCGGTAACGGGGAATATCCCCGATTTTGATACATTCAACGGCAGTAAATTCGATGTGACCACCGAACGGATGACTATCGGCGATGTTCTTACATTTCTGTCCGAAGAGCAGAAAGAACCTATTAAGGATTATACGATTGATGGGAATCTGGCGATGAAAGCATCGCTTGAGTACGATGATCGAACTAAAGATACAATATCGTACAATACCGATATCGCCATGAGTAAAATTACAATTACTGGTTTGCCCGTCCCGTCGGAATTGGTAATAGATTCGGCTGAACTGAAGGTGCAAAAAGACAAGGCCGACTTTAATCTTATATTGGCGAAGTTTGAAAACAATGAAATCCATGGTACTGCCACTATAACCGATTTTGAAAACTTGTCGGTTAAGGGGAAATTTATGGGAGGTATTAATCTGGCCTCGTTGAATAGATTTCTCCCCGAAACGGGTCAGCCTAATGTTGCCGGCAATATGAAGTTCGAACTCTCTTTTTATGGCCCGGTTGAAAAATATACCCAGATACAATTGTCGGGCGGGATGACTATCACGGACGGTAGCTACACCGCGACCACGCTTCCCGAACCGATTGAATCGTTCGCGCTTGATGTTTCGATAAAAAGCCGGGATGTTTCTATAAAAAATATGTCGGTTAAATTTCCGTCGTCCGACTTTGTTATAAGCGGTACAATGGCGAATGCTTTCCCGTATTTTATACTGGGATACGAGAAAAAGGCTACAAAGCCGACTCTGGATTTTAAACTGACCTCCAACAGACTCGATGTTGATAAGTTGTTCCCCGAAGTCGCGCCGGGTGTAGGAACCAACCCGATGGAGTTGCCGGCCGATTCGATTCCGCCGATTATCCTGCCCGACATTAATGGAAACGGAACGGCAGCGATTGACACCCTGATTTACACCCAGGTCGAATTTACGAATATCTCCGGGGATGTGGTTATAAAAGATCGGCGTATCTATATTGAAAATGCCAGGGGGGATGTCTATACCGGGAAAGTGACCGGGAAGACATCGATTGATCTTAACGATTTCGAAAATCCGATCTACAGCGGGACTTTCGATGCGAAGCAGGTCGAGGCGGACGATTTCCTGTCGCGTTTTACTAAATTCGGCGGACACCTGTTCGGTAAACTCGATCTCAGCGGCTCGTTTAATACGGTCGGTTGGGAACCCGATTCGATAATAAACTCGCTTTCTATGGAAGGTGATGCGTTTATTCATGAGGCGAAACTGGTCAATTTTGATTTGATAAAGAAACTGGCCGAAACGGCGCAGATGAATTCGTTCGATGAGGAAAAAATCAAGGATTTGACGACCGGATTTACGGTTAAGGATGGCCGGGTTATTTTTGATGAACTTAAAATGTTTTCGAGTTTCGGCGACTGGAAAGTCACCGGGTCGGCCGGGTTTGACGGGTCGTTATCGTACAGCGGATCGGTTTTGTTGTCCGAAAAGGTCAGCAATGATTTGTTATCGAAATCCGGATTGGTGTCGTCGCTGGCCGGGATGTTGAAGCAGGAGGGGACCGATCGGGTAAACGTACCATTTACACTGGGGGGATTGTACAGCAGTCCCAAATTCGCCCTGGATTTATCATTCAAAGACATGTTACAGGACAAGGCCGAAGAGGACCTCAAGGAAAAAGCGACCGACGCTTTAAAATCGCTGTTTAAAAAGAAATAATTTGATTCAACCATCGTAATAATCGTCCGATACGTATTATAAATATGATTGTTAAGACTATTATTGAAGATATACGGGCGATTTATCGCAACGATCCGGCGGCGAAAAATATCGAGTTTTTGCTTTATCCCGGTTTTCATGCGATATTTTTTCATCGGTTCTGGCACTTTATGTACAGAATCGGGATACCGTTCTTGCCGCGCCTTTTTTCGCAGATAACGAAATTTTTCACCGGGGTCGAGATACATCCGGGGGCAACCATCGGGCAGGGATTTTTTATCGATCATGGTTCCGGGGTGGTTATCGGTGAGACAGCCGAGATCGGGGATAACTGCGTCCTGTTTCATAATGTCACCCTCGGCGGCACCGGTAAACATGTCGGCAAACGACATCCGACAATCGGCAATAATGTTTTTGTCGGCACCGGTGCGATTCTGCTGGGACCGCTGAGAGTCGGCAATAATGTTCGTATCGGCGCCAATACATTCCTGTATATGGTCGATATTCCGGACAATGCGACCGTGGTCGGGACACCGGGATATATTACCCGTCTTGACGGTAAGACGGTTAATATGAAACCGAACAAGACCAATGTTCCCATCGAGAACATGATTCAGTAGTTTATATTTCATTTCAAATATATCAAACATCGTCATTGCGGGCCGAGACCGATCCCGACTTGTCGGGAGAGGGCGAAGGCGTGGCAATCTCATCGCAACTGCCACCCGTACAGCTGTATTGAACATCGCACTTCTTTTAAGACATGTCATATTATAAAATAAACTCATCAGTAATACCGTGTTGATAGATTGCCACGTCGTTCCCCCCGATTAATCGGGGGGAACTCCTCGCAATGACAGGAGTGAGG